>Ga0335081_10005100_pt1 | contig 20767 bp, 19 predicted proteins | sample Lox_Sample_35_FD_206713 | JGI IMG/M metagenome (GOLD analysis project Ga0335081, IMG submission 206713) | Soil microbial communities from Loxahatchee National Wildlife Refuge, Florida, United States - Lox_Sample_3.5 | ecosystem: Environmental > Terrestrial > Soil > Wetlands | place: USA... | reverse complement strand
GAGTACCGGCTGCTCGCCCTTGAGCCGGTGGGTGTTGCGGGCATCTTCGGCAGGGCGTGGGATACACTGCGCCTGTGGATGAAGTAAAGAGGCTGCCATGGTCTTTCTGAACGGCAAGTTCCTGCCCATCGAGCAGGCGACGGTCCCGGTCCTCGACCGGGGGTTCATTTTCGGCGACGGCGTCTACGAACTGGTGCCGGTGTATGCGCGCGTGCCGTTCCGGATCGAAGAGCACCTGCGCAGGCTCGAGCGCAGCCTGAGCGAAGTGCGCATCAGGAATCCGTACAGCGCGGCGCAGTGGAAAGAAATCATCGCGCGCCTGATCTCCGAGCAGCCCTTCGAGGACCAGGGAATCTACTTCCAGGTCACGCGCGGCGTGGCCAAGCGCGACCACGCCTTCCCGCAAGACGTCGCGCCGACGGTGTTCATCATGTCGAACCCGCTGGTCAATCCGCCGCGCGAGCTGGTCGAGCGCGGCGCGGCCGCCCTAAGCGCGGTCGACAATCGCTGGCTGCGCTGCGACATCAAGTCGATATCGCTCATCGGCAACTGCCTGCTGCGGCAGATCTCGGCCGACGCCGGAGCGGCGGAAACCATCATGTTCCGCGACGGCAAGCTGACGGAGGCCTCCGCTTCCAACGTATTCATCGTCAAGGCCGGCGTTATCCGCTCGCCGGCGAAGTCCAACCTCATCCTGCCCGGCATCACCTACGACGTCATTGTCGAATTGGCGCAGTCTGCGGGCATCCCGGTCCGGTTCGACGAAATCACCGAAGCCGAGGTGCGCGCCGCGGACGAGCTTTGGGTCACCTCGTCATCGAAGGAGGTGCTGGCGATCGTCCAGCTCGACGGCAAGCCGATCGGCGAGGGCAAGCCCGGCCCGGTGTTCCGGCACATGTATGAGCTATATCAGGAATTCAAGCAGCGCGTAATGCGCGCCGGCAAGCAGGCGGTTGCGGCCTAGGAGGCGACCGATGAGCGAGGTGCGCGAATCAGCGCTCACCTATCCGTGCGAGTTTCCGATCAAGGTGATGGGTCGGCGCGAGGGTGGCTTCGCGCAGGAGGTGATGCAAATCGTCCTCAGGCACGCACCCGATTTCGAGCCCGCGACGATCGAAATGCGACCCAGCCGGCAGGGCAAGTATCTCGGGCTCACGCTGGTCGTCCGGGCGCGCTCGCGCGAGCAGCTCGATGCCCTGTATCGCGACCTGTGCGACCATCCGGCCGTGGTGATGGTGCTCTGATGGCTGCCGTGCTGGCCCCGGCGATCCGCGTCAAGCAGCTCGGCAGAGTGGACTACCTTGCCGCGCTAGAGGCGATGCGAAGCTTTACCGCGCAACGCAACGATGCCACCGACGACGAGCTGTGGCTGCTCGAGCATCCACCGGTCTACACGCTCGGGCTCGGCGCGGATGCGGCGCATGGGCCGCGCGCCGACAACGGGATCCCCGTGGTGAAGGTCGAGCGCGGCGGCGACATCACCTATCACGGCCCGGGACAGGTGGTGCTCTACACCCTGGTCGATCTGGCGCGGCGCGCGCTCAAGGTGCGCGCGTTCGTCGCCGTGCTCGAGCAATCGGTGATCGACCTGCTTGCCGAGCACGGGGTGGACGCCGCGCGCCGGCCGGGCGCGCCCGGCGTGTACGTGGACGGGGCCAAGATCGCGGCGCTCGGCATCCGCGTTGCGCGCGGGCGCGCGTTCCACGGCCTGGCACTGAACGTGGACCTCGAGCTGGGCCCGTTCGGCGCAATCGATCCCTGCGGCTACCCGGGGCTGACGGTCACCCGCACGCGCGACTTGGGCATCGCCGGCACCCCGCGCGAGCTAGGGAGCCGGCTCGCGCACATCCTGGCAGCGAGGCTCGGCCATGCGTGATGCCGGCGTCAAGGAGAAGGGGCAGCGAAAGACCGCCCGCATCCCGGTCAAGATCGTTCCGCGCGAGGCGCTGCCCAAGCCCGCGTGGATCCGAGTGCGCGCGGCCAGCCCGAACTCGCGCTTTTACGAGATCAAGGACATCCTGCGCGCGCAGCAGCTGCACACGGTGTGCGAAGAGGCCTCCTGCCCCAATATCGCCGAGTGCTTCGGCAAGGGCACCGCGACCTTCATGATCCTGGGCGACATCTGCACCCGGCGCTGCCCGTTCTGCGACGTCGCGCACGGGCGGCCGCTTGCGCCCGACGCGAACGAGCCGCTGCACTTGGCCGAGACCATCGCGCGCCTCCAGCTCTCCTACGTCGTGATCACCAGTGTCGACCGCGACGACCTGAAAGACGGCGGCGCGCAGCATTTCGTCGAATGCATCCGCTCGGTGCGGGAGCGCTCGCCGCGCACGCGCATCGAGGTGCTGGTGCCGGATTTTCGGGGGCGGATCGAGCGCGCGATCGAGATCCTGGGCGCGGCGCCGCCGGACGTCATGAATCACAACCTTGAAACCGTGCCGAGGCTTTACCGCAAAGCGCGCCCCGGCGGCGACTACGTTCACTCGCTCGAGCTGCTGCGCTCGTTCAGGGCCCGCCATCCGGCGGTGCCGACCAAGTCCGGGCTGATGGTCGGCCTGGGCGAGAGCGACGAGGAAATATTGCAGGTCATGCGCGATCTCCGGGCGCATGGGGTCGACATGCTCACCATCGGCCAGTACCTGCAGCCGTCGGCGCACCACCTGCCGGTAGAGCGCTACGTCCATCCCGAGACCTTCGCGATGTTCGAGCGCGAGGCCTCCGCGATGGGCTTTCGCCACGCCGCCGTGGGCGCCATGGTGCGCTCGTCGTATCACGCCGACCGGCAGGCGCACGGCGCGGGCGTTGACTGAGGCCGGCGCGCATGGCCGTCTGGGCATCCGCACTGAAGGCCGTCCTGCCGTACGTGACCAACATCGTGACGGCCGCGATTCCGGCGTTTACCTCGCGCATGGGGCAGGATCGTTCGGCCGAGGTAACGGCGCAGCAGATCGCCGAGCTGCAGGGCGCTGCCACGCACAACGCCGAGTCGGTGAAGGTGCTCGCCGAGCAGCTTCAGCGCACGGTGAGCGCGATCGAGCAAGGCGCGGCCAACGTCGACCGGGCCCTGCGGAGACTGCGCCTGCTGGCTGCAGCATCCATGCTGGTCGCGGTGATCGCATTGTGCGCCGCCCTGTTCGTCGTTGTCGGATAATGACGCCTTTAGGCGAAAGGAGTACGACATGACTAGACTTGCAATACTGCTGGTGCTGGCGCTCGCCGCCGCGCCCGCGATGGCCAGAAAGCCCTGTGAAGAGCTCAAGTCGGAAATCGCAGCGAAGATCGAGGCCAACGGGGTGAAGAACTACACGCTCGAAATCGTGCCGAAGGACGCGACGGCGGACGGAAAAGTCGTGGGAACCTGTGACGGCGGAACCAAGAAGATCGTCTACAGGCGCGGCTAGCGGGGTGAGAATCGCCGGGATCGCTCTGCTCGCTGCCCTGGCTTCGTGCCAGCCCGCAGCGGCACAGCTCGACCGGATCAGCAATGCGGATGCGGTCGCGGCGCTGAGGAGCGCGCTCGAAAAGGGATCCCGCGCGGCGGTCGAGTCGCTGCGGCGCGCCGAGGGGCTGATGCGCCGCTTCGGCATGGGCAGGTACGCCGACGAGCTGGTGCTCACCATGAACCGCGCCGCCGAGGCCGCCGTGCCCGAGGCGATGACGCTGCTGGTCGGAGCGGTGAAGAAAATGAGCATCGAGGACGCCAAGGCAATCCTCACCGGCGGCGACACGGCCGGGACCGCGTACTTTCGCCGCACCACCGAGGTTCAGCTGCGGGCCAGGTTCCTGCCGATCGTGAGCAAGGCGACCGCCAGGGTGAAGCTGGCCGAGAAATACAACGAGTACGCGGACAAGGGCGCGGGCTTCGGCCTGGTGCGCAAGGAGGATGCGAACCTGGACGCTTACGTCACGCAGAAGGCGCTCGACGGCCTGTTTCTGGTGATGGGCGAGGAAGAAAAGAAGATCTGCCAGGATCCGGTCGGTTCGGCCTCGAGCATCATCAGGAAGGTGTTCGGCGCGCTGCGCTGAGCGACTGCGCCTAAAGCGCGCGCACGGTCCGGAACAGGGTGAGGCCGCGGCCTGCGTTCAGCTTTGCCGTGCAAACGGTCCCGCAATCTAGTGCGCTTCGTCCCAGTTATCGCCGACACCCACGTCGACGATCAGCGGCACCTCGAGCCGGGTCACGTCCTGCATGTGGGTGCGCACTCCCTCGCGCACCTGGTCCAGCTCGCCCTGCGGCACTTCGAGCACGAGCTCGTCGTGCACCTGCATGATCAGCTTTGCGCCGAAGCCGCGCTCGTCGAGCCAGTTCTGCACCGTGACCATAGCGAGCTTGATCAGGTCCGCTGCCGTGCCTTGCATCGGCGCGTTGATCGCGGCGCGCTCGGCCGCTTGGCGGCGTTGCGGTGAGCCGCTCCTGATTTCGGCCAGCCACAGGCGGCGGCCGAACACCGTCTCGACGTAGCCTTGCTTGCGGGCGCGCTCGCGGGTCTCCTCCATGTAGCGCCTGACCCCCGGATAGCGGGAGAAATAGGAATCGATGTAGGCCTGGGCGGTGGCGCGCTCGACGCCGAGGTTTTGCGCCAGGCCGAACGACGACATGCCGTAGATCAGACCGAAGTTGATCACCTTGGCGGTTCGGCGCTCGTCTGCCGTCACTTCGTTCAGCGGGCGTCCGAAGACCTCGGCTGCGGTGGCGCGATGCACGTCGTGGCCCTGTGCGAAGGCGTGGCGCAGGCCTTCGTCGCCCGACAGGTGCGCCATGATGCGCAGCTCGATCTGCGAGTAGTCGGCGCTCAGGATCCGGCAGTCCGGCGGCGCGATGAAAGCCTCGCGGATGCGCCGGCCCTGCGGAGTGCGGATCGGGATGTTCTGCAGGTTGGGCTCGGTCGAGGCCAGCCGACCGGTCACCGCCACCGCCTGCGAATAAGTCGTGTGCACGCGCCCGGTGTGCGCGTTCACCATGCGCGGCAGCTTGTCGGTGTAGGTCGATTTGAGTTTCGCCAGCCCCCGGTATTCGAGCAAGATCTTCGGCAGCGGGTAGTCCTGCGCCAGCTCGGCCAGCACGTCCTCGTCGGTCGAAGGCGCGCCCGACGGCGTCTTCTTCTTCACCGGCAGGCCCTGGCGCTCGAACAGGATCTCCTGGATCTGCTTCGGCGAGTTCAGGTTGAAGGGTTGGCCGGCGGCCTGGTAGGCGTTCTGTTCCTTTTCGAGCATTTCCCTGCCCAGCTCGTGGCTTTGCGCCTCGAGCTTTACGCTGTCGAGCAGCACGCCGTTGCGCTCCATGCGCAGCAGCACCGGCAGCAGCGGGATCTCGATTTCACGGTAGACATAGCTCAGCTTGCGGTCGGCGGCGATCTTCGGATAGAGCGCATCGTGCACCGCGAGCGCGCAGTCCGCGTCCTCGGCCGCGTAGTCGGTCGCGCGCTGGATGTCGACCGCCGAAAACGGAATCCGCGCCGCGCCCTTACCGGTGACTTCGTCGTAGGAGATCGTTTTCCAGCCCAGATGCCGTTGCGCCAGTGAATCGAGGTCGTGCCGCTCGTGCACTTCGTAGACGTAGGACTCGAGCAGCGTGTCGTGTGCGATTCCGGCAAGCCTGATGCCGTGATTGGCGAGGATGTGCGCGTCGAACTTGACGTTCTGCCCCACCTTGGCGCGCCCTGCGTCCTCCAGCCAGGGGCGCAACAGCGCCAGCGCGCGCTCGACGTCGAGCTGCGCCGGGGCTCCGGGATAGTCGTGCGCGAGAGGCAGGTAGGCGGCGGTGTCGCCGCAGGCAAAGGACATTCCGACCAGCCGGGCCAGCATCGGCTCGAGGCCGGTGGTCTCGGTGTCGAAGCCCGTCAGCGCGGCGCCTTGCAGTGCGCCGAGCAGCTCGCGCAGCGCCGGCTCGTCGCGCACGCAAACGTAGCGCCTGCGCGCGGCGCGGTCGGGCGAGGGAGCGCGCGCGGCCGCGGACGCCGGCGACCCGAGCTCGTTCAACCAGGAGCGAAAGCCGAAGCGCTCGAACAACGCCCGCTGGCGCTCGAGGTTCGCGGCGGCGCCTTCGAGCTCGGCCAGAGTGATTCGCAGCGGCACGTCGCGCTTTACGCTCAGCAGCATTCGCGCCTGAGGCAGCCAGTCGAGCGTCTTGCGCAGGTTCTCGCCCACCGCGCCGCCGATCTCGCCCGCGTGCGCGATGACCTGGTCGAGCGAGCCGAACTGCGAAATCCATTTGGCAGCAGTCTTCGGTCCGACCTTGGCGACGCCCGGAACGTTGTCGACCGCATCGCCCACGAGGGCGAGGTAGTCGACGATGCGCTCCGGGGCGACCCCGAACTTGCTGTGCACTCCCGCGACGTCAAGGGTCTCGTTGGACATCGTGTTGACCAGCGTGACGCTCGGGTCGACCAGCTGGGCGAGATCTTTGTCGCCGGTCGAGATGATGCAGCGCCAGCCTTGAGCCTTGGCCTGCGCGACCAGCGTCGCGATCACGTCGTCGGCCTCGACACCCTCAATCGCCAGCGTCGGCCAGCCGAGGGCTTCGACCGCCTCCTTGAGCGGCTCGATCTGCGCCGCCAGTTCGTCCGGCATGGGCGGGCGGTTCGCCTTGTACTCCGGGTATGCGTCGTCGCGGAAAGTCTTGCCCTTGGCGTCGAATACGCAGGCCCGCGCCTGCGCCTTGTAGTCGGCGCCCAGCCGCCTTAGCATGTTCAGCACGCCGTAGATGGCGCCGGTGGGCTCCTTTTGCGGGCTCTTCAGCTCCGGCAGCGCGTGGAACGCCCGGTACAGGTACGAGGACCCGTCCACGAGCAGGAGCGTCTTTTCAGGATGATTCCCGGACACGATGAAGAACGAGAAGCTGCCGAAGCTCGCCAACCAGGCGTGCGAGATCTCTTTGCGCGAGGCGCGCAGGCAATTGGGCATTATGGCAGAGTTCGTCGACGGCACCGAGCGGCTGGCGGGCGTTGTGCCGGCGCAGCGCGAGATCCAGCTCGATTTCCGAACCGACTCGCTCTGCTAGAATTCCAAGCTCAACGCCTGCCCAATGCGTCGCTTACCCGTAGCTCTACTCGCTGCAGCCGTGCTGCAGGCATTCGCTCAGCAGTCGGCACCGCCGAAGCTCGAGCCGCTGCCCGGCCCGCCGCCGCCGGCGCCCGGCGCGAGCAACCCGATCCAGGAGCCGCAGGTGCGCATTCCGGTGCGAGAGGGCGACAAGGTAGAGCCGATCCGCCAGGGCGGCCAGGTGATCATGCTGAAGGTGACGCCGAAGGACGGCCCGGTCTATTACCTTATCGACACCAGCGGCTACGGCACTTGGATGCGCCGCGACTCGCTCGACGACGGCGTGCGCGTCCCGATGTGGCCGATCAAGACCTGGGAGTGAGCGCGGCTCCACTGCCCCTGCCGGGCGCCTGATCAAGCGGAGCCCAGCCAGCGGTCCATGTCCGTTTACACCCCTGTTTCCGAAGCCCAGCTCGCCGAGTGGCTGCGCGACTATTCGGTCGGCGGCCTCGTCGCGCTCGAGCCGGTCGCGGCCGGAATCGAGAACACCAACTATTTCGTGACCACCAGCCAGGGACGCTACGTGCTCACGCTGTTCGAGCGTCTGCCGGCGGCGCAGCTGCCGTTCTATCTGGGATTGATGGCGCACCTCGCGCGCCACGGCATACCCTGTCCGGCGCCGATGGCCGATTTGTCAGACCGCTACCTGTCGAGTCTGAACGGCAAACCCGCTGCGCTGGTGACACGGCTCGGCGGCAGCTCGATCGAGCGCCCGGGCGCGCACGAGTGTGCCGAGCTCGGCGCGCTGCTCGGGCGCATGCACCTTGCGGGCCGCTCCTATCACGAATACCTCGACAACCCGCGCGGACCCAGGTGGTGGCGCGCCACGGCGCGCGAAGTGCGGCCGTTCCTCGATGCCGAGGCCCAGGCCCTGCTGGACGCGGAGCTGCGCTTCCAGTCGCTGTACCGGTTCCCCGACTTGCCGCGCGGCCCAGTGCACGGCGACCTGTTCCGCGACAACGCACTGTTTGAGAACGGGCGCATCTCGGGCGTGATCGACTTTTACTTTGCCGGGGTCGACTGCCTGCTGTTCGATCTCGCCGTGTGCGCCAACGACTGGTGCCTGATCGATCCCGCGCGCGAGCGCGGCCTGGATCCCGCCAGGGCGCGGGCGCTGCTCGCGGCCTACGCCGCGCTGCGCCCTTTCAGCGCGCTTGAGCGCGGAGCGTGGCCGGTGATGCTGCGCGCGGCGGCGCTGCGCTTCTGGCTTTCGCGGCTGCACGATGCGCACCTGCCGCGCCCCGGGATGCTGGTGCACGCGCACGATCCGGCGCACTTCCGCGACGTCCTGGCGCTACGCGTCGCGGCGTCCGATGCGCCCTGGCTGGACTGATGGCGACGCCCGCGCGGATCGTGGCGGCAGGGCGCGGCGCGCGCTGGCTGGGAACGGGCTGGCGCCTGTTCCGCGCCGCGCCGCTGTCTTGGATCGCGCTGGTTTTCACCTACTACCTTCTGATGATCGTCGTGTCGTTCATACCGCTGGTCGGCAGCGCCGCAATCTGGGCATTGATGCCGCCATTCTCGGTGGGCTTCATGGCGGCGAGCCGTGCGGCGGCGGGGCGGGACCCGGTCTCCCTGGAGCAGTTGTTCTCCGGTTTTCGCGCAGGCCTACGTGGCCAGCTTGCGCTCGGCGGGGCGTACGTGGCGAGCGTCGCGTTGGTGTTGGCTGCCGCCGTGCTACTGGCCGGTGACCCGCTAAAGCAGTGGATTCTGGCCGGCAAACTGACCCAGGATGCTTTTGGAGCGCTGTGGATCGTGGCCGCGCTCTACGTGCCCGTCATGATGATGTTCTGGTTTGCGCCAGTTCTCGTCGCTTGGCACGGCGTAACTCCGCTGAAGGCGCTGTTTTTCAGCTTCGTGGCCTGTCTGCTCAATTGGCGCGCATTCCTTGTCTATGGCGCCCTGGCAATTTTGATGACGATGGGCGTGTCGCTCCTCGCGCTGAGCGCAAAGGTGGTCGTTCTGGGTAGTAGTCTCGTTGGCCCGGGGGATCTCATCATTCCCATGCTGCTGGTCATGCCCACTCTTTTCGCCAGCTTCTATGTGAGCTACCGCGACGTGTTCGCCACGACCGAGCCGAGCTGAGCCCGTTCCCCGGCATGGTTGCTGCGCCGCAGCGAAAGACTAGAATCCGGCCGATGCAGCCGCGGCTACGCGAGATTCCGTACAACTACACCTCGTTCTCGGACCGGGAGATCGTGCTGCGCCTGCTTGGGCGGTCGGGGTGGGAGTTGGTCTCGCAGCTGCGTACCGAACGGCGCACCGGACGCTCGGCGCGCATGCTGTACGAGGTGCTCGGCGAGATGTGGGTCATCCTGAGGAACCCCTATCTCGAGGACGATCTGCTCGAGCATCCGAAGCGGCGCAGCAAGGTTCTGGCCGGGATGCGCCGGCGGCTGGACGAGATAGAGCGCCGGCGCGGCGAAAACGATAAAGTGTCGCGCCTGCTGGAGGCCGCGCGCACGGCGCTCAGCAGCTTCGCGGATTCGTTCGACGCCACGCGCAAGCTGCGCACCAAGGTCCTGCGCCGGCTGACGCGCGCCACGCGCCGCGACAACATCGCCTTCGACGGGTTCGCGCGCGTTTCGCATGTCACCGACGCGACCGACTGGCGCGTCGAATACCCGTTCGTCGTGGTCTCGCCCGACAGCGAGGACGAGGTGCTTCCGGTAGTGAAGGCCTTGATTGCGCTCGGGCTGACGATCATCCCGCGCGGCGGCGGCACCGGCTACACCGGCGGCGCGGTGCCGCTGACACGGCGCTCCGCGGTGCTCAATACCGAGAAGCTCGAGTCCCTGGGCGAGGTCGAGTGGGCCGAGCTGCCTGGCGTGGCGCGCCCGGTGCCCACGATCCGCTGCGGCGCGGGCGTCGTCACGCGCCGCGTGATGGAGGCAGCCGAGTCCGAGGGACTCGTGTTCGCGGTCGACCCGACCTCGGCCGACGCCTCCTGCATCGGCGGCAACGTCGCGATGAACGCGGGCGGCAAGAAGGCCGTGCTGTGGGGCACCGCGATCGACAACCTTGCCTCGTGGCGCATGGTCACGCCCGACGCGGAATGGCTGGAGGTCGAACGCATCGGTCACAACCTGGGCAAGATCCACGACGCGCCCGAGGCGCGTTTCAGGCTGCGCCGCTACGGCGCGGCCGGCAGGAAACTGATCGAAGAGCGCGTGCTCGAGATTCCCGCTGCGCGCTTCAGGAAGGCCGGCCTGGGCAAGGACGTCACCGACAAGTTCCTTGCGGGGCTGCCCGGAGTGCAGAAGGAGGGCACCGACGGAATCATCGTTTCAGCGCGCTTCATCCTGCACCGCATGCCGGCGCACACCCGCACGGTGTGCCTGGAGTTCTTCGGCACGGCACACGAGGCGGTGCCGGCGATCGTCGAAGTGAAGCGTCATCTCGATGGCCAGCCGGACGCCACTCTGGCCGGGCTCGAGCATCTCGACGAGCGCTACGTCAAGGCGGTCGGCTACGCGACCAAGTCGCGCCGCAGCCAGCGTCCGCGCATGGTGCTGATCGGCGACATCGTCGGCGACCAGGTGGACGAGGTCGCCAGCGCCGCATCGGCCGTGGTACGGATCGCCAACGCGCGCGGCGGCGAGGGCTTCGTCGCGGTTTCGCCGGAGGCGCGCAAGCAGTTCTGGCTCGACCGCGCGCGCACCGCGGCGATCGCCAAGCATACCAACGCGTTCAAGATCAACGAGGACGTGGTGATTCCGCTCGAGCGCCTGGGCGACTATACCGATGGCATCGAGCGCATCAACATCGAGCTTTCGCTTGCCAACAAGCTCGAGTTGCTGGACGAGCTGGAGGCATACTTCGGGGGCGAGCTGCCGCTCTACCACCTCGAGGAACGGCTGCCCGCGAAGGAGGTGCTGGGCGACCGGCCGGCGCAGGCGCTCGAGCTGATCCGCGCCGTTCGCACCCGCTGGCAGGGCCTGGCGGCGGACCTGGACACACAGTTCGAGGCGCTTCAGTCGCGCGCCGTGAGATTGTCCTGGAAGACCGAGGTGCGCGAGGAGCTGCGTCGCATCTTTTCCGGAATCGCATTCGGCCCCGTGCTGGAAGGGGCGGAGGAGGTCCACCGGCGGGTGCTGCGCGGGCGGGTATTCGTCGCCCTGCACATGCATGCCGGCGACGGCAACGTGCACACCAACATTCCGGTCAACTCAGACGACTACACGATGCTGCAGCGCGCGAACCAGGCCGTCGCGCGCATCATGCGGCTCGCAAGGTCGCTCGGCGGGGTGATCTCGGGCGAGCACGGCATCGGCATCACCAAGTTGGAGTTCCTCGATAGCGGGGAAATCGAGCCGTTCCGCGCCTACAAGCAGGCGGTCGACCCGGAGGGTCGTTTCAACGCCGGCAAACTGCTCGCCGGAGGAGACCTCGCCAACGCTTATACCCCGAGCTTCTCGCTGATAGGCGCCGAGTCGCTGATCCTGGAGCAGTCCGACCTGAGCGGAGTGTCCGACTCGATCAAGGACTGCCTGCGCTGCGGCAAGTGCAAGCCCGTGTGCGCCACGCACGTGCCGGCGGCGAACCTGCTGTATTCGCCGCGCAACAAGATTCTGGCAACCTCGTTGCTTATCGAGGCGATCCTATACGAGGAACAAACCCGCCACGGCGTTGCGCTCGCGCACTACGACGAGTTCGGCGACGTTGCCGATCACTGCACCGTGTGCCACAAGTGCGCGAACCCCTGCCCGGTGGACATCGACTTCGGCGATGTCTCGATCGCCATGCGCAATCTCCTGCGCCGCAGCGGCAAGCGACGTGCGAACCTCGGCACCCGCGCCTCGATGCTGTTCCTGAACGTCACCGATCCGCGCACGGTCAAGCTCGCGCGCAAGCTGATGATCGACTGGGGCTACCGGCTGCAGCGCACCGCGTATCGCGCGGCCAGGGCACTGGGGCTCGCCCGCGCGCAGACCGCGCGCCCGCCCTCCAGCACCGGCCGCCCAGGCGCGGCGGCCCGCGTCGTGCATTTCATCAACAAGCCTATGCCGGGCGGTCTGCCGAAGAAGACCGCGCGCGCGCTGCTCGATATCGAGGATCCGAAAATCGTGCCGATCGTGCGCGACCCGGCCCAGGTGAGCGAGGATTCCGATGCGGTGTTCTATTTCCCCGGCTGCGGATCGGAACGGCTGTTCTCCCAGGTCGGCCTGGCGACCCAGGCGATGCTCTACCGCGTCGGCGTCCAGTGCGTGCTGCCGCCCGGTTATCTGTGTTGCGGCTATCCGCAGACCGCGGCGGGAGAAGCCGAGCGCGGGGAGCGCATCATCACGCAAAACCGGGTCCTGTTCCACCGCCTCGCGACCACGCTGAACTATCTCGACATCCGCACCGTGATCGTGTCATGCGGCACGTGCATGGATCAGCTCGAAAAATACGAGTTCGACAAGATCTTTCCCGGCTGCCGGCTGCTCGACATCCACGAGTACCTGCTCGAGAAGGACGTCAGGCTCGAGAGCGTTTCCGGGCTGCGCTACGTCTATCACGACCCCTGCCACTCGCCGATCAAGGTCTACCAGCCGCTCGAAGTGGCGCGCGCGCTTACCGGCTCTCAAGTGACGCTGTCGGCGCGCTGCTGCGGCGAGTCCGGCACCCTGGCGCTGACTCGCCCGGACGTCTCGACCCAGGTGCGGCTGCGCAAGGAGCAGGAATTGAGGAAGGACGTCGCTCGCAGCGGCGGCGGGGAGGCCGGGCAAAGTGTGAAAATTCTCACATCCTGCCCGTCCTGCCTGCAGGGGCTGGCACGCTTCTCGGATGACACCGGAGCGCAAGCCGACTATATTGTCGTCGAGATGGCACGGCGCCTGCTGGGCGAAGATTGGCTGGCGGAGTTCGTGCGCAAGGCGAATTTCGGCGGCATCGAGCGCGTGCTGCTGTAGCGAGCCCCGAACTAATGGGTTGCGAACTGTGCGAGCGCGACGGAGGATCGATACTTTGGCGCGACGAATTCTGCCGCATCGTGCGCGTTACCTCGCACGAATATCCTGGCTATTGCCGCGTGATACTCAATCGACACGCGAGTGAGATGACCGACCTCGACGCCGGCGAACGCGAGCGGCTGATGCGAACGGTCTTCGCCTGCGAAGCTGCCCTGCGCGAATTGTTCCGGCCGGACAAGATCAATCTCGCCAGCCTGGGCAACCAGGTGCCGCACCTGCATTGGCACGTGATCGCGCGCCACACGGACGACCGCAATTTTCCGGATGCCATCTGGGCGGCGCCGCGAGGCGTGGAACGCGGGCCGGCCGAGCGGCGCGACACGGTGACGGATGCGCGGCTTGGCGCGAGGCTCGCCGCGCTGCTCGCGCCGACAGATGCATGAGGCGCAAGCCATGACCGAGCTCGAGCTGCCCGAACTTGTCGCGGACGCGTCGCCCGAATTCATCGACGAACCGGCCTGCAAGGGCTGGCTGGAGAACGTTCCGCTGGCGAACGTCGCGACCGCTCAGCGCCAACTGTACGAACAGGTGAGGGAATTCAACCGTTTCCCGACCAAGGCGCTGGTGCGCCTGGGCGTGATGGAGACGCTGCGCGAAGCGGTCAACTTCGTGCAAATCGAGCAGGCCAAGCGCTTTACCAACCGTGCGCTGCCGATGGTGGACGCGGAGGCGCGCATCTTCCAGGAGACGATTGCGCTCTGGGACGAAATGCGAGTCGGCTACATGCGCTGCCTCGACCCGGTTGCGGAGGGCGAGCCGGGATTGCGCGGCCAGGCGGCGCTGGTCGCGCAGCGCGCGCTGGCCTATATCGGGCTGAAGATGTTTCACCACTACCGCGCTTACCGCCAAGTGCCGGGACGCGACTGGCGCCTGCTGCACGAGGCCTACGCGAAGGCCGAGACGCTCGGGGTGGAAGACGAGCCGGTCAAGGACTACCTGAATCGCGACGTGCACGATACCTCGCCGCGCATCGCCTACATCCGCGCCGTGATGATGGGAGCGTGCAACCCGAACGAGCTCGGACAGAGGCAGCTGACCTTCGTCGCGTTCCTGCTCGAGCGCTGGGCCGAGAAGGTCGATATCTCGCGCAGGCCGATCCAGGAGGAGGATCTGGCGCCAATGGTGATCGACCTGATGGGCGACCGGACCGCCGATAGGGCCGAAGACGAGGATGTCCGCATCGAGGAGCCGCGCTATCTGGGCACTCAGCGCTTGGCCAAGAGCCTTCGTAACCGCATAGGCCTGCTGCGCAAGGGCGAATCCCCGGCCAAGCTGGCCCTGGGCGAGGATTGCGTCCAACCGTCATGCGAGCAGCTGCTCGTGTTCCTTTATCGGCAATGGTGTCAGGCGCGTCCGGGTCGCGGCCAGGAGCGGCGCCGCATCGCAGACGCGGCGCACGTCTCCCAGGGCCTGCCCGCGATCCATTACTTCATCTGCGGGCGCGCCTTTCGCCAGCCCGGCGATCAGCGCGAGCTCAGTCAGAAGCAGCGTCAGGAGATCGCGACTTTCGGGCGCATCAGGACCAGTCACGAGGACGATTACGGCGCCGCACAGGGCTTCGCGCTCGAACAGTGGCGGCTGGAAAACGACAGCGCCCAGGGGCTGCGCATGGTGCGCGCCGCGGCCGAGCCCGGCAAGCGCTACTCGCACGGGCAGCTGGTCAGCGTACGCCCCGTCGACAGCACCAACTTCATGCTCGGACAGGTTCGCTGGCTGATGACCGCCGACAACGGCGACCTGCATGCCGGCGTGCGCCTGCTACCCGGGCTGCCGGCAGAGACCGCCGTGCGGGCGACCGGTTTGAACGCGATCGATGCCCAATACGTCCAGGCATTGTCGCTGACCGCCGTGCCTGCGCTCGATGCGCCGCCGACGCTGGTGCTGCCGTCGGGCTGGTACAAGCCCAAGCGCGTGGTCGAGGTGTACGTCGATTCGGCGGTGCGGGTGCGGCTTACCGAGCTGATCGAGCGCGGCAGCGATTTCGAGCGCGTTGCCTACGAAATCCTGCCCTGAGGCGGCGCGCTAGGCGGCCGCGCGCGCCTGGCCGGGAAGCGCGACCCGCTGCGGCGGGAATACGGCGCTGAAAGTCGAGCCGCGACCGAGTTCGCTGCGCACGTCAAGCATCGCCTGGTGCCGCGTGAGCACGTGCTTGACGATCGCGAGGCCTAGTCCGGTACCGCCCGTCTCGCGCGAACGGCTGCTGTCGACGCGGTAGAAGCGTTCGGTGAGCCTTGCGATATGGCGCGTCTCGATGCCTATGCCGTTGTCCTGGACGCCGAACACCCCGCGCCCGTCCTCGATGCGCCAAAAAAGCTGCACCGTTCCGCCCTGCGGCGTATAGCGCACCGCATTCGAGACCAGATTCGAGAACGCGCTCTTGAGCTCCTCCGCGCTCCCCGTCAGGCGGCAGTCGCGCTCGACGAGCACGATGATGCGATGGCGGCCGCCGGACAGCGCGCGCGCCTCCTCGCCCAGCTTTTCAACGAACGGCCTTATCTCGATCGCCTGCTCGTCCTCCGGTGCGCCGCCCGATTCCAGCGCCGACAGTGTGAGCAGGTCCTCGATCAGCCGGCGCATGCGGCGCGCCTGCTCGTCCATCAGTGCCAGGAAGCGCTTGCGTTGCGCGCTGCTCAGCTCGATCGACTCGTCGGCCAGGGTGTCGACGAATCCGGACAGCACCGTGACCGGCGTCTTAAGCTCGTGTGAAACGTTGGCGACGAAATCGCGCCGCATGGTTTCCAGCCGCTGCTCGATCGTGACATCGCGCGACATGAGCAGCTTCTGCTCGGCGCCGAACTCGATCACGCGCACCGAGAGGGCGGCGTCGCTGCGCGCCGAGCGCAAGGTGAGCGGTTCGAGATACTCGTGGCGCTCCAGGTAGGCGACGAAATCGGGCTGGCGCACGAGGTTGGTGATGGTCTGGCCGAAATCGCGCCGCGCGTCGATGCCGAAGTGCCGCTCGGCGGTAGGGTTGGACCATTCGATATGGTCTTCCGCGTCCAGGATGACCACCCCGTCGGGCAGCGCCCGGCCGGCGGCGCGAAACCGCCCGAGTGCGCGCAGCAGGCCCTGCTGCTCGTCGTCGCGCTTTTTCAGGTGCTGGTGCAGGCGCGCGAAGGCCTCCTCCCAGATCCCGCTGCCGACCGGAAGCGTGTCGCGCGCCGGGCGCTCGAGCCAGGCGAGGAACGACGCCAAGTGCCGCGCATGGTAGCTGATCCGAAGCGCGAGGATCGCCGCGGCCGCCGCCCAGGCCCACTCGGGCCCGGCCAGCGGCCAGACCAGCAGCCAAGCTCCCGCTGCTACGATGGCGACCCCGAGCGTGCTGCCCCAGACCGGGTTCAAGTGCTTGGCCTCCGAAAACGACGCTGGCCTTCGAGCGGCCAGTTTAACTTATAGCGGACTGGCGCTGAACCGGTAGCCGGAGCCGCGTACGGTCTCGATCAGTCGGTCGTGGCTGGTGCTCTCGAGCGACTTGCGCAGCCGGCGGATGTGGACGTCCACCGTGCGCTCCTCGATGAACACATGATCGCCCCACACTTTGTCCAGCAGCTGAGCGCGCGAATGCACGCGCTCCGGGTGCGTCATCAGGAAGTGCAGCAGGCGAAACTCGGTCGGGCCGATTTCGAGCGCGGTCCGGTTGCCGAACACGCGCCGCGTGGCCGGGTCCAGGCGCAGACCAGCGACCTCGACCGGATCATCGGTGGTCTGCGGTGCGCGCCGCCGCAGCACGGCCTTGATCCGCGCCACCAGTTCCTTGGGCGAAAACGGCTTGGTGACGTAATCGTCCGCCCCTGCTTCGAGTCCAGCGACCTTGTCCTGCTCCGCGGCGCGCGCGGTGAGCATGATGATTGGAATCTGGCGCGTGCGCTCGTCCTGGCGCAGGACCTTGGCGAGCGAGGCGCCCGACATGCCCGGCAGCATCCAGTCGATGAGCAGCAGGTCGGGCAGGGCGCTCTTTACCAGGCCGAGCGCGGCTTCCGCATCCTTGGCGCGGATGACATGATGACCCGCGTGCTCGAGGTTGACCGCGATCAGCTCCTGGATCGCCGGCTCGTCCTCGACCACCAGAATGTTTACCGCCATGCACTGACCTCGACCGGGCTTTGCGACAATTCTAAGAAGGATTTATGACGCAATTGTTGCGCCGCACCGGTAGTATCATGCGTTATCAGCGTCGCCGGCCGGGCGGAAAAAAGAGCAAGCGCCCACATTCCAATAAAGTGCCTGAATCAAAAGAAACGGACTTTGGTTTTGAGCGCGTCGCGGCGGGCGAGAAGGCCGCGCGGGTGGCGCAGGTGTTCGACCGCGTGGCGGACCGCTACGACCTGATGAACGACCTCATGTCGCTCGGCCTGCACCGTGCCTGGAAGGCCTTCGCCGTCGCGCTCGCGCGGGTGCGCCCGGGCGAGCGGGTGCTCGATGTCGCGTGCGGCAGCGGCGATCTCGCGCGCGCCATGGCGCGTCGCGCCGGGCCGAGCGGCCAGGTTTTGCTGACCGATATCAACGGCCGTATGCTGGCGCGCGGGCGCGACCGCCTGCTCGACGCCGGCTGCCTTGCGGCGGCAGTGCAATGCGACGCCGAACACTTGCCGTTTTCCGACTCCTGGTTCGATTGCGTGACGGTGGGCTTCGGCCTGCGCAACATGACGCGCAAGGACGCCGCGCTAGCCGAGATGGCGCGCGTGCTCAAGCCTGGCGGCCGCTTGCTGGTGCTGGAGTTTTCGCACGTCTGGAAGCCGCTCGAGCGCCTCTACGACCTGTATTCGTTCAAGCTCCTGCCGTGGCTGGGCGAGCGGGTGGCCGGCGACGCCGCGGCGTATCGTTACCTCGCCGAATCGATTCGGATGCATCCCGATCAGGCGGCGCTCGCTGCGATGATGGAGCGCGCGGGCTTGAGCCAAGTCGAATACTTCAATCTCACTGGTGGCGTCGTCGCGGTGCACCGCGGCTATCGCGTTTGAGGCGGCCGCTGCGGTAGGATGCACTCGGCGCAGAGGCAAGAGGAATTCGGCATGGGCAGACTGCTGTTCGGGCTCTCTTGGGCGCTATTCGGCGCAGCGCTCTTTGCCGCCGACGCGACCCCCGCCGCGGCGCACGGCGGGTGGCTGCCGACGCTGGGCGCGCTCGCCCTCGGCGGCCTGCTCGGCTCGCTTTTCGGCGGCAGCGGGTTCGGTGCCGCTTTCATCCTCACGCTGCTGGCGGTCATTTCAGTGGTGGCGTTGCACGTGTTCAGCAAGCCGCGACGCGAGCCGGCTGCGACGCCGCAACTCGTCGCCCCGCCGCCAGGCGCGACGCGGGCGCCGGCGGGCTTCGACGTCGCGGGGTTTCTGCGCGGCGCGAAGCTCAACTTCGTGCAACTCCAGACGGCGCACGACCTCGGCCGACTAGATCAGGTGCGCGAGTTCACCACGGCCGAGATGTATGACAAGCTCAAGGCGGGCCTCGGCCCGCACCAGGCCGACGTCGTCGCGCTTAACGCCGATCTGCTGGAGATTGGCAGCGAGGGAGAACGGCAGCTGGCGAGCGTGCGCTTTTCCGGCATGGCGCGCGCGGCGCCCGGCGCCGCGCCGGTCGGATTCGTCGAGGTGTGGAGCCTCGCCAAGCCGGCCGATGGCGCTTCCGGCTGGCTGCTCGCCGGCATCCAGCAGATGCACTGAAAACGACAAGACGCGCGTAGAGGCCACCTCGAGGTGGCCTTCGCTTTTTTTGAGTACCCGATGCTGCTCGATCAACCGTTCGCGTCCGCGCTTAACCACCTGCTCGATGCCGAGCCGTGGGCGCGCTCACGCCTCCTTCCCTTCGGCGGCGAAACCGTAGCGTTCGCCGCGCCGCCGTTGCCGGAGTTGCGGCTGTCGATTCTTGCCGACGGGCGCGTCTCGCCGGCGGCGGACGACGCAGCCCGGCCGTCGCTAACTCTGACGCTCGGGAGCGAAGCGCTCGCGGCCTTCGCCCGCGGCGAAGAGCACCTGATGCGCGCCGTCGAAGTGACGGGGAACGCGCGCCTGGCGAGCGAGGTGATGTTGCTGGTGCGCCACCTGCGCTGGGACCCCGAGGAGGACCTGTCGCGGCTGGTCGGCGAGGTTGCCGCGCGACGGCTGGTGGCTCTCGCGCGGGGTTTCCTCGGCTGGCAGGCCGATGCGGCGCAGCGCCTTGCGCACAGCCTGGTCGAATACGCCGTCGAGGAAGAGCGCATCGTGTTGCCGCGCTCCGAGCTCGAGCCGCTCGCCGCAGGCATTGCGCGCCTGCGCGACGCCATCGAGCGCCTGGAAAAGCGCATCGAGCGGATCGCCTGAGTCGACCCGTGTCCCGCCTGCTCCGCCTGCTGCGCATCATCTCGATCGGACTGCGCTTCGGGCTCTATCAGCTCGTGCCGCGCTTCGAGCACAACCGGGTGATCGCGCTCTTTGCGCGCTCGGATGCCGGCCCGCGCGCGGTGCGGCTGCGGCGCGCGCTGGAGACGCTCGGACCGATCTTCGTCAAGTTCGGCCAGGTGCTGTCGACCCGGCGCGACCTGCTGCCGCCGGACATCGCCGACGAATTGGCCAAGCTGCAGGACCGGGTGCCGCCTTTCCCGTCCGCGCAGGCACTGGCCGAGATCGAGCGCTCGCTGGGCAAGAGCATCGCCGAGGTGTTCAGCGAATTCGCGCGCGATCCGGTTGCGAGCGCCTCGATCGCGCAGGTCCATCTGGCGGTTCTGCACGACGGGCGCGAAGTCGCGGTCAAGGTGCTGCGCCCGGGCGTCGAAGCAGCTGTGGCCAAAGACCTCGCACTGCTCGAGACCGCGGCCGGGCTGATCGAGCGTTTGTGGGCCGATGGCCGCCGGCTCAAGCCGCGCGAGGTGGTGGCAGAGTTCGCGCGCCACCTCGAGGACGAGCTCGACCTGATGCGCGAGGCATCGAACGCAAGCCAGCTGCGGCGAAACTTCCTCGATTCGACGCTACTGCTGGTGCCGGAAATCTATTGGGACTGGTGCTCGCGGCGCGTGATGGTGATGCAACGCATGCGCGGCACCCCGGTCTCGCAGACCGCGAACCTGCGCGCGAAGGGGATCGACATCCCGCGCCTGGCGCGGGCCGGGGTCGAGATCTTCTTCACCCAGGTGTTTCGCGACGGCTTTTTTCACGCCGACATGCATCCCGGCAACATATTCGTCGCCGACGACGGCCGTTACGTAGCGCTCGATTTCGGGATCATGGGCGCGCTCACCGAGACCGACAAGAACTACCTGGCGCAGAATTTCATCGCGTTCTTCAACCGCGACTACCGGCGCGTGGCGCAGGCGCACGTGGACGCCGGCTGGGTGCCGGAGCAAACGCGCGTAGACGAGTTCGAGGCGGCGATTCGCGCCGTGTGCGAGCCGATCTTCGCCCGGCCGCTGAAGGAGATCTACTTCGGCAAGCTCCTGCTGCGTCTGTTCCAGACATCGCGCCGCTTCAGCGTCGAGGTCCAGCCGCAGCTGGTGATGCTGCAGAAGACGCTGCTCAATATCGAGGGCTTGGGTCGCGAGCTCGATCCGGAGCTCGATCTGTGGAAGACGGCCAAGCCCTTCCTGGAGCGGTGGATGAGCGAGCAGATAGGCTGGCGCGGCCTGCTCAAGGCGCTCAGGCACGAGGCGCCGTACTGGGCCACGACGCTGCCCCAGCTGCCGCGGCTGTTGCACCGTGCGCTCGCCGAGGACCGACTCGGCGCGATGCATGCCGCGCTCGAGGACCTCGCGCACGAGAACGCGCGCCGCAACGACCTAATCTCCGCGCTGCTGCTCGTGCTCGCCG
>Ga0335081_10005099_pt1 | contig 20769 bp, 11 predicted proteins | sample Lox_Sample_35_FD_206713 | JGI IMG/M metagenome (GOLD analysis project Ga0335081, IMG submission 206713) | Soil microbial communities from Loxahatchee National Wildlife Refuge, Florida, United States - Lox_Sample_3.5 | ecosystem: Environmental > Terrestrial > Soil > Wetlands | place: USA... | reverse complement strand
ACGACGAAGCAACCAGCGGATTCTTGAGCTTCAGTCCAAGATATGTCGTGGACAGGTCGATGGTCTTGCTGAGGTCGATCATTTCTTCACCTCGGTGCCGTTGACCGGCTCGTGAGCCATGTAGTCGTAGAGCTTCCAACGGCTTTCGACGTCCTCCTGAGCTTGCACCAACAGCTTTTTGGCCTGCTCGGGGTTGCTCTTGACCAGCATGGTGTAGCGGGTTTCGTTGTAGATGTAGTCCTTGAGGCTGATGGACGGCGCGCGCGAATCCAGTTGGAACGGGTTCTTGTTCTGCGCCACCAGGTCGGGGTTATAGCGGAAGAGCGGCCAGTAGCCGGAGTTGACGGCAGCCTTCTGCTGGTCCATGCCGAAAGCCAGGTCGTAGCCGTGCGCGATGCAGTGGCTGTAGGCGATGATGAGCGACGGCCCGTCGTACGCTTCGGCCTCCAGGAAGGCCTTGACGGTGTGCATGTCGCTTGAACCCATGGCGACCCGCGCCACGTAGACGCTGCCGTAGTTCACGGCCATCATGGCGAGGTCTTTCTTGGCCACGGGCTTGCCGCCGGCCGCGAACTTGGCCACCGCGCCGCGCGGCGTGGATTTGGACGCCTGGCCGCCGGTATTGGAGTAGACTTCGGTGTCGAGCACCAGGACGTTGACGTTGCGGCCGGATGCCAGCACGTGGTCCAGGCCGCCGTAGCCTATGTCGTAGGCCCAGCCGTCGCCGCCGACGATCCAGATGCTCTTCTTAACCAGCGAATCGGCGATGCTTAGAAGATCGCGGGCTTCGCGAGTGCTGATGACGGCCAGTTTCTCTTTGAGGAGCTTGACGCGCTCGCGCTGCTCGAAGATGCCCTGCTCGGTTTTCTGGTCGGCATTCAGGATGGCCTGGGCCAGGTTTTCGCCAACCGAGAAACCGAGGCGCCAGACCAATTCGCGGGCGTATTCGTTCTGCTTATCGACGGCGAGGCGCATGCCCAAACCGAACTCGGCGTTGTCTTCGAACAAGGAGTTGGACCAGGATGGTCCGCGCCCGTCTTCGTTCTGGCAGAAGGGGGTAGTGGGCAGATTGCCGCCGTAGATGGAAGAGCAGCCGGTGGCGTTGGCGACCAGCATGCGGTCGCCGAAGAGCTGGGTCATCAGCTTGACATACGGGGTTTCGCCGCAACCGGAGCAGGCGCCGGAGAATTCGAACAGCGGCTGGAGCAACTGCACGTCCTTCACCTGGCTCATGGAGACGATCTTGCGGTCGGTTTCGGGGATCTTGAGGAAGAACTCCCAGTTGGCGGCCTCGGATTCGCGCAGCGGCGGCTGCGGGACCATGTTGATGGCGCGGTGCTTCACTTCGCTCTTGCTCTTGACCGGGCAGACCTGCACGCAGAGGGTGCAGCCGGTGCAGTCCTCGGGCGCGACCTGCAGAGTGTACTTGCGGTCCTTCATGTCCTTCCAGCGCGCCGGGACAGCTTTGAAGGTGGGCGGCGCGCCGGCGGCGAGGTACCGTTCGTCGTAGACCTTGGCGCGGATGACGCTGTGGGGGCAGACCAGCACGCACTTGCCGCACTGGATGCAAAGCTCTTCATCCCACTCGGGGATTTCGAGCGCGATATTGCGTTTTTCCCATTGCGCGGTGGCGGTGGGGAAGGTGCCGTCGATGGGCATGGCGCTGACTGGCAGGTCGTCGCCTTCACCGGCTACGATTTTGGCAGTGACTTTCTGGACGAATCCGGGCGCCGCGGCGGGGACCGGCGGACGAATATCAAATAGAGCGGTAACTTTGCCCGGAACGGTAACGGGATGGAGATGGTCGAGGGCCGCGTCCACCGCCGCGAAGTTCTTCTTTACCACGCTTTCGCCGCGTTTGCCATAAGTCTTTTCGATGGAGTGCTTGATGGCGGCGATGGCTTCCTCGCGCGGCAGCACGCCGCTGATGGCGAAGAAGCAGGTCTGCATGATGGTATTGACGCGGCCGCCCATTCCGGTCTGCCGGGCGACCTCGTAACCATCGATCACATAGAATTTCAACTTCTTGTCGATAATCTGCTGCTGCACGGTACGGGGCAGGTGGTCCCAGACTTCGTCCGGCCCGTAGGTGCTGTTGAGCAGGAAGGTGGCGCCCGGTTCGGCGGCCTTCAGCATGTCGAGCCGCTCCAGGAACGAGAACTGGTGACATGCTACGAAGTTGGCCTTGGTGATGAGGTAGCTGGAACGGATCGGCCGGGGTCCGAAGCGCAGGTGGGAAGTTGTGACGGCGCCGGACTTCTTGGAGTCGTAGACGAAGTAGCCCTGGGCGAAGTTCTCGGTCTCTTCCCCGATGATCTTGATGGAGTTCTTGTTGGCGCCCACGGTGCCATCGGCGCCCAATCCGTAGAACATGGCGCGGACCGTGCCGGGAACCTCGGTGGAGAAATTGGGATCGTAGTCCAGGCTGGTGTGGGTGACGTCGTCCACGATGCCGACGGTGAAGTGGTTCTTCGGGGCCTTTCTGCTCAGCTCGTCGAAAACGCCCTTCACCATGGCGGGCGTGAATTCCTTAGAAGCCAGGCCGTAGCGGCCGCCGACGACCTTCTTGCCGACGCCCATCTCGGCCAGCGCGGTAACCACGTCGCAGTAGAGCGGCTCGCCGGTAGCGCCGGGTTCCTTGGCGCGGTCGAGAACCGCGATGGACTTGACGGAAGCCGGCAACGACGCCACAAAAGTCTCGACGGAAAAAGGCCGGAACAGGCGGACCTTGAGGAGCCCGACCTTCTCACCCGACCCCACCAGCGCTTCCACAGCTTCGTGAGCCACTTCGGCGCCGGAGCCCATCATGACGATGACTCGCTCGGCGTCGGGCGCGCCAACGTAGTCGAACAGGCGATACTGCCGGCCGACGATGCGGGCGAACTTGTCCATGGTGTTCTGCACGATAGTGGGGGCGGCCAGGTAGTACGGGTTGCAGGCTTCGCGCGCCTGGAAGAAGACGTCGGGATTCTGCGCGGTGCCGCGCAGAACCGGCTTTTCCGGGTTGAGCGCGCGGGCGCGATGAGCCGCCACCAGGTCGTCATCGATCATGGCGTGCAGATCGTCTGGAGTTAGCTGTTCGACTTTAGCTACCTCGTGGGAGGTGCGGAAGCCATCGAAGAAATGCAGGAACGGGACGCGCGCCTCGAGACTGGCGGCGGTGGAAATCAGCGCCAGATCCATGACTTCCTGGACCGAGTTGGACGCCATCATGCCGAAACCGGTGGCGCGCGCGGCCATGACGTCGCTGTGATCGCCGAAAATGGAGAGCGCGTGCGTGGCTACGGCGCGGGCGGCGATGTGGAAGACGGTGGAAGTCAGTTCCCCGGCGATCTTGAACATGTTGGGGATCATCAGCAGCAGGCCCTGCGACGCGGTAAACGTCGTGGCCAGCGCGCCGGTCTGCAAGGCGCCGTGCATTGCGCCGGCGGCGCCGCCTTCGCTTTGCATCTCGATCACCGTAGGCACGGTGCCCCAGATGTTGGCCTTCTGCTCGGCGGACCACTGGTCCGCCCATTCACCCATGTTGGATGAAGGCGTGATGGGATAAATGGCGATGACTTCGTTGATTTGATGCGCTACGAATGCGGCTGCTTCGTTGCCGTCGATGGTTACCTTCGGACGAGTGGTGGCGGATGAGCTAGTCAACTCTCCCCTCCTTACCAGTATGGGATTCACGTGCTTAAACCTTATTATAGGACCTTTATGTCGTAAAAATCTACAGAGTTTTGGGTCCGAAATGTAAAACCCGCTATGTCGTTGGATTGATTGGGCGTCGCGGACTCTGGGTCTGCGCCCCGCTACTGCATGAGCCGGTGAAGGCTGATGGCGTGAGCCCTGGCCTTGGCGTGGAGGTACTTCGAGCGCCGCTTCGGGCTGGCATTGGGAGCTGACCCGGATGCCATCTCTGTTCCAATCACCCCCAGCAAATTGGCCCCATGCGGCACAATCACCGGGGAGTGGGACAAGGAACTGTAGAAGCTCGATCGGTTCAATCCCCGCTCCAGGCACAGCGAGGCCAGGTGCGCGCGCCGCATCACCCCGCCTTCCGTCAACAGAACATTGACGATCGCTTCCTCAACCTCGCTCAGCACCCGATGCGGGTCGATCTTGGGATCGGCTCTGATCTGGTCGCCCTCTGCCTGCACGCCTGCCACCTGCCGGCACAACTCCAGCAGGATTGCGGCCGGCGGCGCGAAGCTCTGCAACCGGTACTCCCGCGCGATCCCCACGCACAATTCCGCGAAGCGCACGGGATTGGCCACGGACAGGATCTTCCTGATGCGGCGCACCACCGGGTTGCGCGGCACGCCGGGCAGCCAGAACCACTCCGACGACCGGTCCAGCCAGCGGAACTCCTCGGCGCCCGCCAGCACGGTCGTGATTATCCGGCTGTCAGCCGCTTCCGGCGCGACTCCCAGCAGATCCGCGCCAACGGCGTTGACCGTGGTGACGCCATGGCGCTCGATGGCCCGCCGCGCCACGCGCAGCACCGCCTCCAGCGCCTGCGGGGACAAGGCATGCACCAGCCGCGCCTTGGGAGTCTCAGTGATGGTGAACGGCGGCTTGCGCCCCAACAATTCGGCGGCTCGAATCACACCCTCGATGCGAAAGGCCCGGGCGCTCAGCCCGTTCGAGAGCAGCTTCGGCTCGATCTCATCGGCCCATGCGGGCATGCGCTCGGCAATGAAACGAAGCGTTCGCTCGAGCGCCGGCGCCGGCGGGTGAGCGTCGGCCATGCGCTTCACCACTTCTCCCAAAATCTGGCGGACGCGCTCGGCGGTGATTCCGAACTCCGCTCCGGCAGCCTGGAGCGTGGTTCCCCCGAAGCCGTCAAAACCGCAATAGCGAGCCATCACGCGGGCTTTATCGTCGCCGCCAAGGAGGCTCAACAATTCGGATTCCAACGTTAGACTGGCCATATTACCCCCGTCACGCTAGAACGGATTGACCTCACCCTGGCCAACCCGTTCGGCCATTTCCAGTCTGACAATCAGCTACCGTGCGGGTCGTGAACGCACCTGCAAAACGGGCCCGGAGGCGTGGCGCCGCCGGGCCCGGGTGAAGCTACGAAGTGGTCTAGAAGTTGATGCGGGCCACGAATTCGAGAATTCGCGAGCCCGGATCGACGGTACCCGAGATGTCGCGGTAAGCGCCGTTGACGCTGATCTGACCGAACGACGATCCGATATTGTTATCCGGTATGAAGTTCGTCAGGTTGAACACGTCCAGGGCTTGCGCGCGGATCTCCAGATTCACCCGCTCGGTGATCTTCGTGCGCTTCATAAGGCTGACATCGAAGTGGCGCTGCCAGGGCAGATAGAGGTAGAGACGGCCACCCAACTGGCCGGCGGGCGCCGGCGAGATGTACGGCGCGCTCGGATCCACTTGCGCGGGCGTCAGGGTGCCGTTGTTGAATGCGGCCATCGTGTTGGTAATGACGTTGGTATTGTTAGTGCTGTTCAAGGTCCCGGTAGCTACGGCGCCGGTCGAGGTGAGGGCCGGAGGCGGCAGGTAGAAGACGGTGCCCTGCGCTTTGCCGGCGGCGTTGATCGCGCTGGTCTTGTACACCCCCATCTCACTCTGCAGTTGGGCCAGAGTGATGTTATGCAGCACTACGCCATCGTTGGTGCTGGCGTTGAAGGTTCCCAGACCGCTGAGGAAGAACGGCGTACCCGACTGGAAGCGCATCACGCCGGAGAGTTCCCAACCTTCCAGAGCCTTGCGGAAGAAGGGATTGTGAACGCTGTTGAGGAACGTCCGGCCGGGCCCGAACGGCAGTTCGTACACCCAATTGACCTTGATGGCGTGGCGTATGTCGAACGCTTCTGGAATGCGGTCGTTCCGCGGGTCGCGCAACGTGGTGAAACTGACGTTGTCGATCGCGCTGTTGAGAGCGCCATTGGCGAGGGACTTGGCAAAGACGTAGCTTGCCTGGAATTGCAGGCCCGTGGCCAGACGCTTGCGGGCCTCAACCTGGAGGGCGTTGTACGCCGAGGAACCGCCATTATCCAGAACGAACGGGCCTCCGCCGGCTACGGTCGGGTTTACGACGAACATATTGATGGGGCACGGTCCGCCGTTGCAGGCCTTCGAAGTCGCCGCCGTCAGGTTGCCGATGCGGGCCGCGTTGGTGGCGATGCTGCTGGCCGACGTCCCGGCTTGTCCCAGCATGAGATAGCCTGCCGTGGTCACGTCCGATGTGGTGCCCAGGGCAGTCTGCAGAATGGGCACATTCTGCTGCCCCGCCAGACCCGTGTTGCCGAAGTTGACCACCCCGGTATTCTTCGTGATGTCGCCGCCGCGCGCGATGGTGAGGTTGTTCTGCGCAATCCGAAACTCGTTCAGAAAGCCGTTCTCGAAGATGTTGACTTCGTTCAGGCTGTAAAGCCTCCACATCTTCAGAGCATGGTTCCCGGTGTAGCGGATTTCCACTACGGCATTTTTCCCGACCTCCCTTTGGAAGCCAATGTTCCAGCTCTGCACATAGCCCATCCTCAGACTGGGATTGAAGTCGAAGATCTGGTTGCTGAAAGCCGGAGTGAGAGGATACTGCGGCGCCGCTGGAATGCCGCTGCGGGTGGGGAACGAAGCATCGCGGAACAGCAGGCCGCCGGCCGGTCCGAAATCGGTCGGCGTGTTGGCATAGCTGACCGAACTGTCGAGGGTCAGGCCGGGGTTGCCGCCGTACACCTGGCTGTAGACGTTCATGCCTTCGCGCACGGTTGCGATGGAGTATCCGGCGCGCAGGACGGATGCGCCACTATGACGGCCGAACAGCGTGCCGAGGACGCCTTCGGAACCCGGCACCTGCCAAGCCAGGCCGGCTGAAGGCGCCCAGACGGCGGGAATCTTGTATCCGCCGCCCGCCGTGACCGGATTCAACTGCGGAGCGGACCCGGTAAGCGTGCCCGGCTTGAACAGGTTGCCGACTCCGGAGACGCCGTACAGTCCCGTCAGCCCGCCGAGCTGTGCATAGGTGCCGTTTTCGTTCACGAACGCGAACTCCCTTTCGTAGCGCAGTCCTACACTCAAGGTCAGGCCGGGCAATGCGCGCCAGGTATCCTGGGCGAACAATCCCATTTCGCGAATATGATCGCGGTCGATCGGCGCCACATGCCCGTACTGGTGCGAGTTTTCATCCAGCCCGACCGCCTGCGTGACAGTGTTAATCCGGCCAGTCAAGGACGCATACAGAGAGGCTGCGCTGGAGAGCTGACTGCTGCTGGCGCCTGGGAAATTGGCCGCGGTGAAGATGGCGGTCGAACCGGTTGTGATCGGGTCGCCACTCACCGCCCCGTACGAAACACGCGGGATCACGCTGGAGCCGATGATTTGCTGGAACAGGCCGATCTGATCGAAATTACCGCCAAAGGCGAGTTGGTGGCCGCCCTTCATCCACGACATCGTGTCGGACACGTTCTTCACCGGCGCATTGCGGCGCTGGCCGCCGCTATTGGTGGTCACGGCGAGGCCGGTGCCCGAAACAGAATATCCCTTCCATGTGGCGAACGCGGACGCGCTGCTAATCGCGTCAAAGAACAGCACTGTGCCGCCGTTCAAGCCCGCCTGGGCCTCGTTGGTGAGCCGCGGCGAGAGCGCCGAACGCAGCGTGAGCGTTCCGTCGAACCGGTTGCTCCGCTGCCCGGTGTTAATGTTGCTGCCCAGGATCGTGCCCGTCCCGGCGTAGATGGGAACAATGTTATTCAGGAAGTCCGGAATCGAGACGTACCTGTCGTAGTTGTAAACCAGCGAAACCTGCTGCCTGCTGGAAATGTTATAGTCCAGGCGCATCGTGTAGAAATCGCGAGCGTCGTTCCCGGTGGGCGAGTAGTTGTAGGTATTGGTGTTGTAATCGCCGCTGGCGACATTGGTCGTCAGATTGCCGCCGGAAGTCAGGGATGCAATCTGCGCGTACGTCGCGGCCAGAATGGGGTCCGGGGTGGTGGCATAGGGCCGTACGCTGGAAGGCAGATTGGGGTTGGCGCCCGCCGCGACCGAGTACATGTTCACCGTGCAGGTGCCCGCTGCCGCCGAGCAAAGCGGCGAATTCGGCATGACCGCCGGCGCATAGGTATAGTTGCCTGCTTGCGCCGAGGACGTCAGCACCGTGCGGGTGTACGCCTTGGTGCCGGGGTTGCGGAAGTTCTCGTAGTTGCCGAAGAAGAACAGCTTGTCCTTCTTGATCGGTCCGCCCCCGTGTGCGCCCCACTGGCGCAACTTGATGATGTCGCGCGGCACGGCGGTTTCATTGTTGAAGTAGTAATTGGCATTGAAAAAGGTGTTGCGCCCCTGGTAGAACCCGCCGCCATGAAACTCGTTGGTGCCGCTGCGGGTTACAAACTTGATCTGGGCGCCGCCCTGCGAGGTGCTGTCCACGCCGCCCGCGGAGGTGGTCATGGTGACCTCTTGAATGGAATCGACCGAGGGCATAATGTAGCTGAAAAACCCGTCGCTGCTTTTCAGCATGTTGTCCTGCGTGTTCTGTCCGTCGATCGTAATGTTGATGGCGCCCTTCGGCAGCCCATTGATGGAGGAACTGCGCGGGTTGGTCGGCGTCTGCGTGCCCGCTTGCGTTACGATCAACTCGACCGAGTTGCGCGTGGCGAACGGCAGGTCCACAACCTGGCGCGCGGTGATGGTGCTGCTCAACTGGGCATTCGAGGTCTGCACGATCTCAGCGCCGGCCGAGACCTCCACTGTCTCGGTTGCCTGCCCGATATCCAGTTTGACGTTCACGGTGGAGGTGACACCGGCGTTTACATCGATACCACTTCTGGTTTCCGTCTTGAATCCCGACTTGACTACCGCAAGCCGGTAACTCCCGGCCAACAGCGATGGCAGGGAGAATTCGCCCTTGTCACCGGTGATGGTCTTGGCGATACCGCCCGTGGCCATATTGGTGGCCGTGACGTCCGCCCCTGGAACCGCGGCGCTAGTCGGATCCACTACGGTTCCGGAGATAATGCCGGTGTTCCCCTGGGCGAATGCTACCACGGCCGCGAACAACAACGCGACGACTAACCTCTTCATAAGTTTTCGCACTTTCTGGCGTCCGACGGCTGGGCGGGACACACGACCCCTTCATGATCCGTACGGGTGGATCAGACCTTAGCGACCATCCCGCAGTCTGTCGGCGCCTCTTTGAGCGCGGGCGCCGGCGCCACAGCGTCCGTCACGCGCTACGATGTATCCCCACACATAACCAACGCGCTCCGCGGTGGTCCCGAACTCCGCTCCCACAAACCCGGAGGGTGGTTCCACCGAGGCCGTCAAAACCGCAGCAGTAAGCCACTGCGCGGGCTCTGTCATTGCGGGCCAGGAGCACAAAAAGACCGGGCTTATAGCCCTGCCCTGTAACGCTCTTGAAAGCGTCGCCTTCGTCCTGACCTCTAGCTAAGATAAAGCCAAATGGTCGTGCGGGACCCTAGACTATCACTCGGGAACGCCCACGCTGCCAACGCCCCCGGACGGCCAATCACCTGTGGCCGGAAATAAAAGGCTAACCGTATTATGGTTAAAAGCTTGCCACAACAGCCTGTGAAATACAAGTAAAAAGAGTAATTTGTCCTAATGATACACCGAAGAAAGTACCCACTCGCATGAGGTGTTTGCCGTACGGATTGTATCACAACATACAAACCGCCCGATTCAAATGAGCCGGGAAAATGAGCGAATTCGGAGCGCCACGAGGTCCGAGAACCAGTTGTTTGCGATGAGTTGACCTTGCGAAATGCACCCTCCAGAAACAAAACGGGCCCGGGGCATTGCGCCGCCGGGCCCGCTTCAGTGTACGGGGTCGATTAGAAGTTGACGCGCAACACGAATTCGATCACACGAGAACCGGGGTCGGCCGAGCCGGAGAAATCGTTGTAAGCCGAGTTGGACTGGCCAAACAGCGTGCTGCTTGGGCCATTACCGATGAAGAAGTCGGTCAGGTTCAGCGCGTTCAGGAACTGGGCGCGGAACTCGACGTTGGCGCGCTCTCCGATCTTGGTGATCTTCACCGCGCTCAGGTCGAGGTGATATTGCCAGGGATTGCGCAAGAAGACCTCGTATCCAAACTGGTTCGGAGTAAGCTGCGGGCCAACGTAGGGCGCATTCGGATCCAGTTGGGCCCAACTCTTGCCGCCCAACTCGAAGGCAGCCTGACTGTTGTCGATGAAAGACTGGGGCAGCCAGTACACCAGGGGCTGCAGGAAGAGGTTGCCGTGCGAGTCCTTGATGTAGACGCTGGCGGACGTGGTCTTGCGGATCTGCACCATGCTCTGCAATTGCGCGGTGGTGATATTGTGCAGGATTACGCCGGTGTCATAGTTGTTCATTCCGAGATGCGAGGTGCCGGCCGTCAACTGGAACGGGGTGCCGGACTGCATCCGGCCGACTGCCGCAATCTCCCATCCCTCCATCATCTTCTTCAGAACAGGAACGGAGGAAAGATACCTGCGGCCAGGGCCAAACGGCAGTTCATAGATGCCGTTGGCCTTGAAGGCGTGGCGGATGTCGAAGGGGCTGGCTACCCGGTCGAGCCGCGTGTTGCGGAACGTAGTGGGTTGGCTGGCATCGCCTAAGCTGTTGGACGCTCCGTTGATGATGGAGTGCGCCCAGGCGTAGCTGCCCTGGAACGTGAGACCGGCGCTCATGCGGCGCCGGACTTCGACCTGCATGGCGTTGTAGTTGGACATGCCACCGTTGGTTACGACCCAGGCGCCGCCGCTGGGAACGGCCGGATTGACCACGAACAAGTTCGAGGGATAGCCGGCGGCCACCAGGCGCGCCATGTTGGTGGTATTGGTGTAGATGTTGTTGGCGATGTTTCCGGGCCGGTTCTGGCGCAGGTAATCTGAAGTTTGGGTGTCAGCGGTGTAGCCGAGGCCGGTCTGCATGATCGGGATGGCGGCCTGGCCGGGCAGTCCCTGGTTCCCGAAGTTGTTGGTGTTGTTTGCGCAGTTAGTCCACGATCCGGAGCAGCCGCGGGCGATCCACAGGTTGTTCTGCGCGGTGTAGAAGTCTTTGAGGAAGCCGTTCTCGAAGAGGTTGACCTCGTTGAGATTGACTTGCCGCCACTCATGAACGCCATGATTGCCGGTGTAGCGAACCTCCACGACGGTGTCCTTGGAGAGTTGGCGTTGGAAACCGAAATTCCAGCTCTGCACATATCCCATTTTGAGAGTGGGATCGAAGGTATTGATACTGTTCGTGGGCGTTGGGAGGATGGGATACTGCGGCGACGCGGGGTACGCGCGAGCGGGCAATGTGGCGTTGCGGAACAGAACGCTGCCCGCCGGACCAAAGTCTGCGGGATAGTTGATCGGGTCGACCGTGGTGGCGTAGGTGAACCCTTGGTTGCTGCCGTAAAGGTTCTGGAACGTGTAAGTGCCCTCGCGGGTAGTGGCGATACTGTAGCCGGCGCGGAGCACTGAGTCGCCCCGGTCTTTGCCGAACAGGAGACCAAGCAGGCCGGACGTTCCAGGGAACTGGTAGGCCAGACCGGCGGACGGGCTCCACATGTTGGGCGTCTTGTACGGCGTGGTGTATTTGTCGAAGGTGGGACTGACACCGCCTGTCGCGCCGGGTTGGAACAGGTGTCCGATGCCCGACGTTCCCCAAGCGCTGGCATAAGAGGCGCTGGAATACACCTGGTTGGTGTTCTCGAAGGGGCCCTGGTGCTCGAAGCGGAGACCAAGATTGAGAGTCAAGCCCGCAGCGGCTCGCCACGTATCGGTTACGAAACCGCCGCCCTCGTACTGCCGGTCGATTTCGGTTGCGGGAACATTGGCATATTGGTGTGTGCTGCCATCGATCGCGACGGAACGGGAGATGGAGTAAACCCGGCCCGTCAGCAAGGCATACATGGCACGCGCGTCGCTGAGGTTGGTGGTATTGGCGCCGGGGAAGTTGGCGGTGTTGAAGATGTTGGTGGAACCCGTACTAACCGGGTCGCCGTTCTGTAATCCGGCGAAGGAAACCTGCGGGATCACGCTGGTTCCGACCGTCACGTACCAGAGATTGACTTGGGTCAGGTCGACGCCGAACGAAAGCAGGTGCGCGCCTTTGAGCCACGATGCGGTGTCGTGAAGTTCCCGCATGGGCGAAGTGCGCCGGCTGGACCCGGACACCGCGGCAGTGCTGGTCACATAGCTCAGGTTGGGATAGTAGCCTCTCCATTCCTGGAACAAACTCGGCGACGAGACTTCGCCGCGGAAGATGGTGATCGACCGGTTGACGCCGAAGCGGACTTCGTTCGTGAGCGTCGACGTAAACTGCGAGCGCAATGCGCCGACCACGGCATAGCGGTTGCCGCCCTGGGAGGGAATCAAGTCATTGAAGCCGAGCACGCCGCCCGTGCCCGGGAAGATCGGCACCACGCTGTTGGTAATGTCGGGAGACGACTTGGTCCACAGATAGGTGTACACCAACTGGAAGGCATGCTTGTTGGTGATGTTGTAGTCCATGCGCGTGGTGTCGTAGTAGTTGTAGGTAAGACCCTTGGGCTGGAAAACCAGATTGTTGCGATTGTAGTCGGAATTGGTGGAGACGCGCGACTGCAGGCTGCCATTCGGCGTCAGTGCATTGATCTGGTTGAGCGTCTGGCCGATGATGGGGTCCACCGTCCCGGTGAAGTTGTTGGCTGCGGCCAAAGTGAAGAGGTTGACCGTATTGGTGCCGGTAGCTGTAGCGTATTTGAAGTTTCCAAGAATCGCATTGGGGTCCATCACGGTGCGCGTGGTGGTGGTTTGGGCGGGGTAACGGTAGATCTCGAAATTGGTATAAAAGAGCAGCTTGTTCTTCAGGATCGGTCCGCCCGCGTGGGCGCCGCCCTGGTTCAGGATGACTTTGTTGCGCGCCAGGCCCTGGTCATTATTGAAGAAAGCGTTGGCGTCCAAGGCGGTGTTGCGGTGCTGCCAGAAGACGCCGCCGTGGTAAGCGTTGGTGCCGCCCTTGGTAATGAACTTGACCTGCGCCGCGCCCTGCGCGGTGGAGTCGGCGCCGGCAGCCGAGGTGGATAGTGTGATCTCCTCGAGCGAATCCGGCCGGGCGGGAATCAGGGTGAAGAATCCGTCGCCGTTCTTGTAGTAGTTGTCCTGGGTGTTAATGCCGTCCATGGTGACGCTCAGCGCGGACAGGGGCAGTCCGTTAATGAAAGAGGTGCGCGGAGTCGTTCCGGTCTGGGTGCCGGGCTGGCCCACCAGCAGGTCCATGCCATTGCGGCTGGTGAACGGCAACTCGAAAACCTGCCTGCCCTGCAGGGTGCTGGCGACGGTAGCGTTGGTGGTCTGCACCAGGTCGGCGCTGGTGGTGACTTCCACCGTTTCGGTGACCTGGCCGATCTCCAGTTTGGCGGGCACCGTTTTTGGCACGCCCGCATCCATCTTTACGCCGTCGATCGACAGGGTTCGGAAGCCCGACATGGACACCGTGATCCGATAGTTCGCTGCGGGCATGGAAGACAGAACCCAGTGACCATGCTCATCGGTAGTCGCGTCCAGGTTTTGGCCCGTATCGACGTTGGTTACCACGATTTTCGCGCCGGCAACGACGGCGCCCTGTGGATCGGTAACGGTTCCGTCCAACGTGCTCGTGGTAGTGGCCTGAGAAAATGCAATAGCGGCAAAAGCCACTAATGCGAGAAGCGTTCGCATAAACTCTATTGACCCCCTAACGAATTAAATGAAGCCGTATGCGCTGATCAGGCTCTCGGATTCATCAGGAACGACACCCGATTGCTCCGCACCATGCAAAGCGCCCGCCCCGTCCAATCAACCGACAGCCGGAGCCCAAAGGGCTGCCAAACCTGTGGCCGCAAAGTCCGCCACAAGAAATCTCAGAATTCTCGACCCCCTAAATGAAGCCAAGCGACCCCGCTACGCGGTGTGGAAGCGCCTCCATGATCAAGCAGGAGCCTCCCGAACACAATCAGTTCCGAGCGATCAGCTAGAGCTCAGAACTGGATAAACGTACCTTATAATAGCTAAAAGTTTTACATAAAGATGGTCCAAATTCAAGTCAAAAAGGGATAATTATCTGAATACTTGCTGAAAAAACAGGCTATCGCGGCCCAGATCATGTGGGGAAACACTGCACTTCAGGTTCGGGCGTGGTCCCCGGCCCCGGGCGGAGTCCTTACCCGGCAGGCATCTTCGAGAGAGAGGCCTCTAGCCGGAGCCGGCCCATTGTCCCCGCCTCAGCAGCACTGAGACCGGGAGAACCAAGCGCTTCGGACTGTCCGTGTTTCGTCCTGCGTCGTCCAATGAGCCCGCCGCCTGATGCTGGGCGACATCCGGGGAGTAAACCCAGCGGGCCTTTCTAGTGGGCGGACAATACGCCCGGAGCGGCCCTTCCCGGCGCGAAGGGCTGTTCTCACAACCTACTTCACTTCCACATCTATGGTGGTGCTGACATCCACCTGCTTTCCGTCTGCGATCCATGGGTTATAAAGCCACTGCGCAACCGCGCTGCGCGCCGCGTTGACCAGCATCGGGGGCCCGCTCACGAGTTCCAGGCTCGTAACGGCTCCGTCCGGACCAAGCGTCGCCCGAAATCTGACCGTTCCCTTAACCCCGAAGTTCCCGGCGGCAACTGGATAGACCGGCTCCACACGATGGACCAACTGGGCCGCGATGAGACCGGGCTCGACGAACGGCGGCGGCGGCGCAGGGAGCCCGCCGCCTATTCCGCCCAGAACACCGCCGATCGAAGTTCCAAAGCCGCCGGGTATACCCGGTGAACGTTGGGCCGGGGGCAGATATGGCGCCGGCATGACGCTATCGTCGATGCGCGCCAGGACTTCCACGGCTCTGCCCTTCTCAATCCGCGGTGGGAATTTCCATTGCAGCGCCGCGCGGACGCTCTCCTCGGCTAACACGGCCAAGCCCGCGGCATACTGCGCCGTTTTCACGCGGCCGTCTTTGCCGATCACGATTTCGAGCCGGACCGAAGTATCCCCTTTCGGCATAAGACCGTGTATGGGAATAGGCGCCGGTGCGGCCAGATCGGAAGCATTGTCGCGAATTGCGCCCGCCGGAAGAGGCAACTCCTCAACCTTGCCTCCCGGCCAGAGATCCTCCTGCCGCAGGGAGTTTTGAACCCAGTTTGCGAAGTAAGAAGCCCTGCCCGCGTTATTATGTGCCGGGCCAAACCTCACCATGCCCGGCAGGACGGTGATAGTCCGCTCCCAGCGCCAGCTCGTCGGGTCCTGAGTCTGAGCCTTCCGGAGCAGCTTCTCGCCAAGGGAGGCGAATTCGTAGAGGTCGGCGGTCTTCGAAAGAGCGCTGCCGATTCCAAAAATCAATTGCCCGATGCAGCCGGTAACGGCCAGGTCGTTGGACGGCTCGATCTCGGTTTCCGCCGTGCTCTTCGCCAGTTTGGGATTCTCATAACTCACCCGTGAATAAACGCGCAGGATGGCGATCACCCATTTGGGATTTGACGGTTCGGCGCGTCGCAGCCTCATCATGTACCTGATGCAGGCCCCTGGGTCGACCCAGTAGAGCGAATTTTGCGCGTTGTCCAGAACCTTCGGATCGTCGTGTGAGGCAGCGGCGGCGCGACGCCAGAGTTCTTCGGCATGGTCCAGTTCGGCCTTGAAGGCGGGTCCGCCGAAGAACGGCTGCAGCATTGCATCAGCGCCCTGGAAAAGCTCGGAATCAGGGTGATTTTCGATCATCCATTCGATGTGGTGGAGCTGGGACAGGTGCGATTCCACGCTGTTATGGGCAGCGTAATACCACAGCAACGTCAGGCGAGTGGCGATGTCCTGGGAATTGGTTGCCAGCAACTTCTCGAGCTCTGCTGCCCCGTCTGCCGTCAAAGCTTTGCTGCGCTGGATCGGATCGTCTGCCTGCGCCAGACCCTTCAGCGTCAGAAACAGACACACGCATATCACTCGCATCGGCATTTCGCGAATTTTACCATGTCCGGCTGAAAAAGCCGGGGCCGGGCGTCCTGATCGCGCAGACAGCCGCGCTCGAACGGATTTGCGAACGTCACTTCAGGATCTGACGCACGCGCGAGTCTGTCGAGCTGCGCTCATCTGTCCCGAGCGATGCCTGCGTGGCGGCAATGCCGGGGATGAACTCGGGGGACGTCGGGAGGGTTGTGCCGACGCTGCCGCTGAATTGCAGAAACAACGCAGAGGAAAGCCCGTCCCCTTCGACGGTCACCTTCAATATGCCCTGCGGTAGTGCGGTCCCGATTATGTCCGTAAGCAGAAAACCCCGCGTCGCCCCTGCTCCGTCAGCGCCGCCGGAGGCGGGGATCAACGGTGTTACAGATTCCGCGGCAATGGAACCATCGGCAGCGTAGACCCGGACCGAGTAAGTCGTGGGAGCCGCTGACTGGTTGTAAATCGCAAAAGACAGCAGGTGAGTGGCGTCGTTGATCCCGACCGCGGACCAGCGGGTCGATAATCCCACCGGTTGGAGCGGCGAGAAGGTAGAGTCCCAGGCGATCGGCACGCTCAGCGACCATCCAGGTACGGACATGGACGAATACACTAACTGAGGAGTTACAGTAGCGCAGGCAGCAGAGCTTGCACAGAGGAAGACTCCGAAGACCGACCCTGTTTGAGTTCTCTGGTACAGCGGGGCATCGCTGGAAGCCCCGAGCAAGCGGACTTCGGAAGGCTGATTTGCGCTGATCACCAGGCCCATGCTGTTACCTGAAGCCTGACCGGCTCCCGCGACCGTATCCAGCGAGATGCGGTTGCCATCTTCGTCGAAGAAAACATACTGAACGCCTACCGCTCCCGACGCCGGCGCTGCCATACGGATCGAAGTGCCCCAACTGCCGCCGGCCGCAGACCAGACAAACGTTCCCGTGACCCCGCAGGCGTAGCCCATTCCTCCCGAGGCGAGAGGCACTTCATAAATCAACGAACGATAGGCAGTGCAGTTCAGGTTCGGATCTGTTGACCACCATTGGGCGCCTGTGGTGGGCGGAAGGGCGAACCCCGTGGAGGCGGACAGGGCGGCCACGACCGCGACGAGAAACCGTTTACGTTTGAGCATGCTGATTGGATGCGGGCAACTGGTCGGGCGGACTAGGGTTATCTGAGAAGACACTGTAAAATCCTCTTGAAGCGGCTCGCAGGCGATTCGAGGTCGAGGAATATCCGTAAGAAACGGCACGGAAGCGCGCCCCATCCCCCGAAACTGGCTTTGTTCCTGTAGGGCGGGATGGCATCCCGCGCGCCGATTGCGAATCGGCGCTCGTGCATCAGTGGGCTTTAGCCGCCGGGCGGAGCCGTTGCCTGGCGGGCATTTTCGAGAGTGGGGCCTCTAGAGTCCCGTGACCGCCTGACAAGGCGCCAATTAAACTCCGCGAGAGCGATTGCGCCCGGGCGTTTCGGCGCCTCCGTAGCGCAACAAACCAGGCGGGCACGGGACTAGCCCGAGCCGGCCCATTGTCCCTGCCTCAACGCACAGAGACCGGGCGAACCACGCGGTTACCGGCGCCGCCTTGCTTAATAGTGGTATCGGGCCTGCAAGAAATCGATGGCTTCGTCACTGACGCGATAGACCAACCGGTGTTCTTGTGTGATACGGCGCGACCAGCACCCGGCTAGTACATACTTGAGCGGTTCGGGTTTCCCAGGGCCTGCGAACGGGTCTCGCATGACTGCCTCAACCAGATCGAGGACCCGGATTGCAGCGGCACGCTCATTTTTCACCCGGAATCGGAGGTCTTGAAGAAACTCCGGCTGGAATACGGCGACCCGCTTAGGCTGTCGCTTCACCGAGTATCTCGTTACGCAATGAGGCGATTGTTCCCGATTTGATTTTGCCGGCCTTTGCGCGACGAAGCGCCGTCATGAGACGGCGCGCGTTGCGAGGGGAGCGCAGCAGATGCGCGGTTTCCATTAGCCCGGCGAGTTCGGATGCCGGAATCAGCGCAACGTCGCGTGCCCCTCTCCGCCGTACGATCACGGTGTCCTGCTGATCTACCACCTGGTCGAGCACGGTCGCCAAGTTCTCACGCAGGCTGCTATACGTCGTTTCACTTGGCATGGATTCCTCGTTTCAATTGTACAGGATTCCTGTACGTTTTGGGGCGCGAGACTTGCAAACCGGGCTGCTCAGGTCGTTGCCCTCTCCGGCCGGCGCTAACGACTTCCCGTTCCTAATCGGGAAATCTGGAACAGAGAAGTTGCGCCGATTCGGAGAAGGCTGAAGCCCGATCTGAACCCCGATCAGCCATAATCCGATATGTGCAGCCACCGTGCCTACTGATATTGAAGCGGTTGCTTGAGCCCTCCTGCCGAGCACAGAAGATGCTCGCCGAACTCGGCGGAAAACTGCCGTCGGCAACATCGGAATCGTACGAACTTGAAGGGTACTTTGTCTTCACGGTCTCTGCCCTGGTTCCCATTTCAGGAGGCGGCACGACGCTCATCTTTGAAACCGACGACCACGCGTTGTGGCAATTGTGCGATGTCGGCTTGGGCTGGACCCGGTACGAACAGGTCGGCGCTGACTGGCGATCGGCGGAACCCTTCCGGGACCTGCTTCCCGCCAGAATTCGCCCGCGGCCCGGATCGACAGCGCCCTGGGAATACGATATTGTATTCGGTCCAAAGGCCACGCTTATTGTTCGCCTCGCGCCTGATAGGAAGAACTTCACCTATCGCCTTAGGCGGAAGGACCGGTCGCGTGGCCTCCCACAGATTAAAACGAGCTGAGATGCCTATTCCCCTCGCCGCTGAACAATTCATCGAGCATCTATGCCGCGCGACTGCCATCATTCCGAGGCAGTACTTCCAGTTGCCGGTCTTGGCAAGGAAGATCCCATTTACCGGGAGCGGGTGTCTTGCTACGAGTTGTACCACCAGCTTCGCGCGCTCTTGCCAGAGGACGGCGCCCTGGCTGGATATTTGTTGAGTGGCGAGATCGACAAGGCTGGGCACCCGCTGATCCGGCAATGCGGGCCCGATTTCGTGTTCCACCATCCGGGCCGGATGGAGAACTTGGTCGTTGTTGAAGTGAAACCGATCAACGCAGCCCTGGAAGGAATACGAAAGGACCGGGAGACGCTCGAATACTTCCTGTCCCCGGAGGTCCGCTACCAAGCCGGCATTGAGCTGGTGTACGGGGACAACGAAGCGGCGCTCGCGCCGTTCCGCGACGTTTTCACCGGCGCGGACGAGCGTTTCAGATTGCTTTGGCACCGCCAACCACGAGAGCGTGCCGTCATGATCCGGTGACATCCCTACGCCTATGGCCTCCAAATCCATATTCATCGCCTTTACCGGCCCGGAAATAGACCAGACGGAACCCGTCTGCAAGATTGAAGACGGATATGAATGCTGGAATGTGAAGAAATTCCACCTGGACGGATTCATTGCGGCGATGCAGGGCTGCATTCCACCGGTAAACGATGACGTCGCGCAGCGGAATTACAAACATGAATCGGGAACCCCGCAAGATTTCATGGGTGTCTCGGATAAGCAATATGGTGCGGCCTCCTGGGGTCTTCTGTTGCCCAGTGATGTCCCCGATTCGGTTGTGAACGCCTACGGCGAAAATCTCTTTCTCCTCAATCTCTATTCGCCCCAGTTCCTTTACCCATGTTTCTACGTCACCGATTTTGGCATTTGGGTGCCGGACTACAAGAAGGACAAGATGCTTTACTTTCATGGTCAGCGGCAAGCGGCGAGATTCAGACGCGAGGAGTTCGTTCGATACCACCAGGCGCTCATCAGTGAAGCCGGCTACGGGTTCTCGAATGCGCTTCGGATGAGCAAATGGAGCAAAGAAGACTGGCGCCTCTATGTCGCTAGCCTCCTCTACGTCGGCCTTCAGGAGTACGAGAACGCGAAGGAGTTTGTCACATGGCCCCGGGAGTCGGCGGATATGGCGACAATCCTTGAAGCTCTATTCACGGCCGGCACCGATGATAATTCCGAAGTGGGATACAAATTTCGGAAGAGAGCCGCTGCGCTGCTCGCATTTTGCCATCCGTCCATCGAGAAAGATATCAAGAAGCTGTACGACGAGCGCAGTTCCTTCGTGCACGGCTCTTTTTTCGGTCACTCTCTAAACACGTGACCGTGACCGAAGGGCTGGCTCAGCTGCCCGCGCCCCCCTTTGAGACGCTCTACATGCAAAAACAGGGTGTCCGAGAGGCCCTCGTTACATACCCTTTCCTGAACAAGGTCCGTCGAACGGCGCCCGAGTTCGCCACCTTTGGCACGGTCATCGAAATCCTTGAGGAAGCCATCATCAACCTCAACGTGCGAGCGAACGTGCAACGGCATGTAGAATCCATCTTGTCCCTCTGTGCAGATCCGGGTGCGGTCACGCAAACGGTCGCAAAACCCACTAGCCCCGAAGCTAACAGTTAGCAGCATCCCATGCCCACCATCCGCGAACAGATCACAAACCTCGGCGAAACGTCGTGCAGGACTTTCTTCCTTACCCGGACGTGGTCTGCGCACCCGAGAAGGCCATTATCCCGCGCGGGCTCATCTACGAAGAGGACGACCGGGACCGGGACCCGATGGCCGCGCCGCCATCATCGTCGGCATCAACCCTGGTTAGGCGGAGAAGACGAATGCCGGTTCTTGGTGGATCGCAGCAAGCAGCTGATTCACAGGCCTTTTTAGGGGCTGACGCGCATACGGACCGATAAACGCCCTGCCATCCGGCGATCAATGCCGAACGGTTTTGGCGCCTCATTTTCCCACCGGGCAAGCTCCGCCTCAACAACCCATTCCTGGAGATCATTCTCGCGCCCTCCCACTCCCATGCTTGCTTCATTGCGACTCTCCTT
>Ga0335081_10005098_pt1 | contig 20770 bp, 23 predicted proteins | sample Lox_Sample_35_FD_206713 | JGI IMG/M metagenome (GOLD analysis project Ga0335081, IMG submission 206713) | Soil microbial communities from Loxahatchee National Wildlife Refuge, Florida, United States - Lox_Sample_3.5 | ecosystem: Environmental > Terrestrial > Soil > Wetlands | place: USA... | reverse complement strand
CGGCGGTCGGGGTGGGGTGGCGGCGCATCCACACACCCCACCCCGGACCGCATTTCGCTTCGCTCAATGCGATCCGACCCTCCCCCTGCAGGGGAGGGTGAATCTCATCCTTGACATCACCGTCATCGCAGTGTCTTAGGGCCGAAATTTGCGAGGGAGGATCATGTCGATCGCGTTCGTTTTCCCCGGCCAGGGCAGCCAGGCGGTCGGCATGGGCAAGGCGCTGGCGGACGCTTTTCCGGCCGCAAGGCAGGTCTTTGACGACGTCGATGCGGCGCTGGGCGAACCGCTGTCGAAGGTCATGTGGGAAGGCCCGGCCGAGACGCTGACGCTGACCGAGAATACCCAGCCGGCGCTGCTCGCCCATTCGCTCGCCGTGATGCGCGTGCTCGAAACGGAAGCGGGCGTCGATCTCAAGCGCGATGCCGCCTTCGTCGCCGGCCATTCGCTCGGCGAGTATTCGGCCCTGGCTGCGGCTGGGGCGTTCACCCTCGCGGATGCGGCGCGGCTGGTGCGCATTCGCGGACGCGCCATGCAGAAGGCGGTGCCGGTGGGTGTCGGCGCCATGGCGGCCTTGCTCGGCCTCGAATTCGATGCGGCCGCGGCGGTCGCGGCCGAAGCGGCGCAAGGACAGGTATGTCAGGCCGCCAACGACAATGGCGGCGGGCAGGTCGTGGTGTCGGGCGACAAGGCCGCGGTCGAACGGGCGGTCGAAATCGCCAAGGCCAAAGGCGCCAGGCGCGCCATGATGCTCACCGTATCCGCCCCCTTTCATTGCGCGCTGATGCAGCCGGCCGCCGACGCCATGGCGGAAGCCTTGGCAAGCGTCACGGTGCGGCCGTCGGCGGTTCCGCTGGTCGCCAATGTGACGGCGCGGCCGATCACCGACCCGGCCGAGATCGTCCGGCGCTTGATCGAGCAGGTGACCGGCACGGTGCGCTGGCGCGACAGCGTCGCCTTCATGGCGGCGCAGGGCGTCACGACCTTCTACGAGGCCGGCACCGGCAAGGTGCTCTCGGGATTGGTCAAGCGCATCGCCGACGGCGCGGTCGGCGTGGCGGTCGGAACGCCCGATGATGTCGGCGTTTTTCGGGCCGGCGTGCGCGCTGGCCAACCGATTTGAAGTGTGATAACCGGAGCCGCGCGGCTGGGGCGACACGGCTGAGTGGGGAAGGGGCTAGGCGTCTCCCTCGAACGGGATTTTGCCCCGCCGCGGAACCACGACGCGCCGCGCCGCGACCGGGAGTCGCTTCGACGGCAAGGCCAGCTTGGAAGCGCACGAGGTTGGGACGATGAGTGACATTGGCGACCGGGTGAAAAAGATTGTCGTGGACCATCTCGGCGTCGAGCCCGACAAGGTCACCGACGACAAGAGCTTCATCGACGACCTCGGCGCCGACTCGCTCGACACCGTCGAGCTGGTCATGGCTTTCGAGGAAGAGTTCGGCTGCGAGATCCCCGACGATGCGGCCGAAACCATTTTGACGGTCGGCGACGCGGTCAAGTTTCTGGAAAAGAACGCCAAGAGCTGATCACGAGCTGATCAACAGCCGATCGAGCGCCACAGGTCGAGCCGTAGCGCCGCGGGCGCCGATTGCCGTTGCGCATGCTTTGCGGCGCCGCCCCGCCACGCTATATCCGCTTCACCGCCAATTCCCGCGGGCACGCCGCAACTTGCGCTTTTCCGCGCGCCCGGCTCCGGGTACATGTGGCCCCGGATTGAGGGACCGCGCTTGGCGCGTGGCCCCGACGTCACGCAAGCGAGCACACCTTAGATGAGACGTGTCGTCATCACCGGATTGGGAATGGTTTCGCCGCTCGCCTGCGGCGTCGAGGCGACATGGTCGCGCCTCATCAAGGGCGAGAGCGGCGCACGCAAGATCGAGAAGTTCGAGGTTTCGGACCTGCCCGCGAAGATCGCCTGCCAGATCCCGCGCGGCGACGGCTCGGACGGCACCTACAATCCGGATCAGTGGATGGAGCCGAAGGAGCAGCGCAAGGTCGATGAGTTCATCACCTATGCGATGTGCGCCGCGACCCAGGCGATCGAGGATTCGGGCTGGAAGCCGACGTCTTACGAAGACCGCATCCGCACCGGCGTGATGATCGGCTCCGGCATCGGCGGCCTCGAGGGCATCGCCGAGACCTCGATCGTGCTCAGGGAGAAAGGGCCGCGCCGGGTGTCGCCGTTCTTCATCCCCGGCCGCCTGATCAACCTCGCGTCCGGCTATGTGTCGATCACGCACGGGCTCAAGGGTCCGAACCACGCGGTGGTCACCGCCTGCTCGACCGGCGCGCACGCGATCGGCGATGCCGCGCGTCTCATCATGTGGGACGACGCGGACGTCATGCTCGCGGGCGGCACCGAGTCGCCGGTCGTTCGCATCTCGCTCGCCGGGTTTGCGGCCTGCCGCGCGCTGTCGACCGGCTTCAACGACGACCCGACGCGCGCCTCGCGCCCCTACGACAAGGCGCGCGACGGCTTCGTGATCGGCGAGGGGGCGGGCGTGGTCGTGCTCGAGGAGTACGAGCACGCCAAGCGGCGCGGCGCGAAGATCTATGCCGAGGTCATCGGCTACGGTCTCACGGGCGACGCCTATCACATCACGGCGCCCGCCGAGGACGGCGACGGCGCGTTCCGCTGCATGATCATGGCGCTCAAGCGCGCCGGCATCCCGGCCGCCGAGATCGACTACATCAACGCGCACGGCACCTCGACGCCGCTCGGCGACGAGATCGAGCTCAACGCGGTGCAGCGCGTGGTCGGCAATGCTGCGGCCAAGATCGCGATGTCGTCGACCAAGTCCTCGATCGGTCACCTGCTCGGCGCGGCCGGCGCCGTCGAGGCGATCTTCTCGGTGCTCGCCATCCGCGACGACGTCGCGCCGCCGACCATCAATCTCGACAATCCGTCGGTCGAGACCGCGATCGACCTCGTGCCGCACAAGGCGAAGAAGCGCGAGATCAATACGGTCCTGTCCAATTCTTTCGGGTTTGGCGGCACCAATGCGTCGCTTGTTTTCCGCGCTGTGGATTAGGTGCGCTTGCGGCGCTTTCGACTCACCCTTTCGCCGCAATTCAATATAACTTCTGCAAGGTTGGTGCGGGATTTCGCATCGCGCGGGGGCGCCGGATTCGAAATCGTGCGAAAGCGCCAGGCGGAAGCGGCGGGGGCCGCGGCCGCTGCATGGGGCCGGCGCGCGGAGCCCGGCAAGAGGAATTTCGGCTTCGGGGTGGGGGCAAGCCGCGATGGCGTCGGAACCGCCAGAAAGTGACGGAGTGGATCGGCGCGGCTCGCCGCCGCGCGCCGTCGGCCCGGCGCAAGCGCCGCCGGGCCCGCGTCGCAACGGCTATCATGACCGTCCGCCCGGACCGACAAATCAAGCGCCGAGCGGGCCGTCCGGGCGGCAGGACCGCAGCGGGACAGCCGGCGTTCTGCGCTCGAGCCGGCCGCGCGGCTTGCATGACGGCGGCGACCCGCCCCGTGACGCGGGCTATCGCGCTCCGCCGGCGCCGCCGGTGGCCATGCGTCCGCCGCCCGCAAGCGGGCAACTGCGCCCGAACGGCCAGGCGAATGGTCAAGCGAATGGCGAACGGCCGACATCGTCTCGGCCGCCGACCCTCGCCGGTGTGCATGGCGGCGCGCCGCCGCGCACCGCCGGCGGCCATCGCGAACTGCCCGGCGAGCGCCCGGCGCCGCGCGCGCCGATACCGTCGCTCGGCCGCCCGCCGGCGGCGCCGTCGGGCCAGGCGCGTGGCGCGGTGTCGCCCCATCCGCCAAGGATCGCCGCGCCGCGCCGTGGTCCACCGCCGCGCCCGAACGGGCCGCCCGGTCCGCCGGTGCCGCCCCGCGCCGCGCCCCCTCCGGCTCCGCCGCGGCCCTCTTCCGGCCGCGCTCCTGCCGCAAACTCCGCCCAGAATCCTGCGGGTTTTCGTGCGCAACGGCCGGCTGCGCCGGGGCCGCGGACACCGAGGCTACGGCCGGATGACGCTGGTGTTCGGATCGCGGACCCTGGTATAGGGTTGCGCGGTCGGGGCCCTCACGAGTCGGCACCCGCGTCGTCGCGCGATGATGAAGTAGAGTTGGGAGGGCCTGTGGCGAGGCGCCCATATCCCGGCATCGAGATGCCGAGCTATGCGGACTTCGTGGCCGGGTCGACTGCGGAATTGATGGAACAACGGATTTCGCCTCGCAGCCCGCGTGCCGCGCTCGAGCCCGAGCGCGTGCCGGTGCCGACCCGCCGCTCCGCCGGCGCGCGCCATCCCCTGGTGGTCGCCGGCAATGCGGTCTTCACCATCCTGATCCTGGCGATGATCATCGGGGGCGGCGCCCTGCTGATCGGCAAGGAGCGCTTCGACGCGCCCGGTCCGCTCGCCGAGGACAAGATCGTCAACCTTCCGCGCGGCGGCATCCGCGACATCGGCGATCTGCTCAAGCGCGAGGGCGTGATCGACCAGCCCTGGCTGTTCGTCGGCGGCGTCATCGCGCTCAAGGTGCGCGGCGATCTCAAGTTCGGCGAATACGAGTTTCAAAAGCACGCCAGCCTGCACGACGTGATCGCCACCATCACGGAGGGCAGGGTGGTGCAGCACGCGATCTCGATCCCGGAGGGTCTGACCTCGCAGCAGATCGTCCAGCGCCTGCTCGACAGCGACATCCTCACCGGCAGCATCCAGGAGATACCGCGCGAGGGCTCGCTGCTGCCCGAGACCTACAAGTTTCCGCGCGGCACGGCGCGCGAGCAGGTGATCAAGCGCATGCAGGACGAGCAGCGCCGCCTGGTGCAGTACATCTGGGAGCACCGCACGCCCGACCTGCCGCTCAAGTCGCCGGACGACCTCGTCACGCTCGCCTCGATCATCGAGAAGGAGACGAGCAAGGCGGAAGAGCGCACGCGCGTTGCCGCCGTGTTCGTCAATCGGCTCAACAAGCACATGAAGCTGCAGTCCGATCCGACGATCATCTACGGCCTCGTCGGCGGCAAGGGCACGCTGGGGCGGCCGATCCTGGAAAGCGAGATCCGCCAGCCGACGCCGTACAACACCTATGTGATCGACGGCCTGCCGCCCGGGCCGATCGCCAATCCGGGCCGCGCCTCGCTCGAAGCCGCCGCCAACCCGGCGCGCACCAAGGAGCTGTACTTCGTCGCCGACGGCAATGGCGGCCACGTCTTCTCGGAAAACTACGGCGAGCACCAGAGGAACGTCGACCACCTGCGCGGGGTCGAGCACCAGCAGCATGGCGAGAACACGGCGGCCGCCGCGCCGGCGCCGCCCGCGCAGCCGGCCGGCCCGCCCATGCGGCCGGCCTCGGTCAAGCGCAGCATCAAGCCGCACCGCCCGGCGCCCGCCCATCCGCCGGCGCAGCCGTAGCGCGGCCTGCGGCTTGCAACGCGCGAGCGCAGCGGATGAGCGAGTTGCGGATTGAAGCCTATCGCGCCGAGCACTTTGCCGATGTCCGCGCGCTCTGGCAGGAAGCCTTTCCCGACGATCCGCCGTGGAATGCGGCCGAGGTCGCCATCCCGGCGAAGCTTGCGGTGCAGCCCGAGCTTTTTCTCGTCGCACTCGACGGTGTGCACGCCATCGGCTCGATCATGGCCGGATATGACGGCCATCGCGGATGGCTCTACGCGGTCGCGGTGCGCGCATCGCACCGGCGCCATGGCACGGGCGCCGCGCTCGTGCGGGCGGCGGAGCAGCGCCTGCAGGCACGCGGCTGCCGCAAGATCAATCTGCAGGTGCGGGTGTCGAACCGCGCCGTGATCGAGTTCTACCGGCGCCTCGGATATGCGGTCGAGGAGCGGGTCAGCCTCGGCAAGCGGCTGGCGGAAACCTGAGCGCCGTCGCGTCGGCGTTCCGCCGGGCCGCGAATGACGAATCTCACCTGTTCAGATATGGTCGGCGCGCTTTTCAGCGGGCCGATTCTCATCATCCCGGGGACCGTCACGACATGGCGCTTTCGAGCATGACCGGCTTTGCGCGCGGGCAGGGCGCTGCCGGTGCATATGGCTGGGTGTGGGAAATCCGCTCGGTCAATGCCAAGGGTCTCGACCTGCGCCTGCGCCTGCCGCCCGGCTGGGACGCGATCGAGCCGGCCCTGCGCGCGCGCGCCGGCGAAGCGCTCGCGCGCGGCACGCTGCATGCGACCCTTAACGTCGAGCGCAAGGGCGCGGCCCCGGTCGTGAAGGTCAATGACGAGGTGCTGCAGGCCGTGATCGCGACGTTGAACTCGCTTGCCGATCGCATCGAGGCGGAGCCGGCGCGGCTCGACGGGATCCTGGCGATCAAGGGCGTCATCGAGGTGACGGACGCGGCCGAAAGCGAGGCGGAACGCGCGGCCGCGCAGGCGGCGGTCGTCAAGGGCTTCGATGCGACGCTCGGCGAGCTCGCCAAAATGCGCCGGCACGAGGGCGAGGCGCTCGGGCGCGTGCTCGGCGCGCGGCTCGACGAGATCTCGGCGCTGGTGGCGCGCGCGGAAGCCGCGCCCGGGCGCAAGCCGGAAGCCATCCGGGCGCGGCTCGCCGAGCAGATCGCGACGCTGCTCGAGGCATCGGAGCGCTTCGACGCCGACCGGCTGCACCAGGAGGCGATCCTGATCGCCAGCAAGGCCGATGTGCGCGAGGAGCTCGACCGGCTGACGGCGCATGTCGCGCAGGCGGCAAAGACCATCCGCGACGGCGGCGCGGTCGGCCGCCGGCTCGATTTCCTGGCGCAGGAATTGAACCGCGAGACCAATACGCTGTGCGCCAAGGCGAACGACATGGAGCTGACCAATATCGGGCTCGAGCTGAAAAGCCTGGTCGAGCAGTTCCGCGAGCAGGTGCAGAACCTGGAGTAGGGGATGGCGCAACGCAAGAGCGACGCGATCGCGCGGCGCGGGCTGATGCTCGTGCTCTCCTCGCCGTCGGGCGCCGGCAAGACCACGCTCTCGCGCATGCTGCTCGACGATCCCGCGGTCGATCTGTCGATCTCGGTGACGACGCGGCCGCGCCGCCCGGGCGAGGAGGACGGCGCGCATTATCATTTCATCGACCGCACGAGCTTCGACGCCATGGTGAGGAACGGCGAGCTGCTCGAATGGGCCGAGGTCTTTGGCAATCGCTACGGGACGCCGCGCGCGCCGGTCGAGCGGGCGATCGCGGGGGGACGCGACGTGCTGTTCGACATCGACTGGCAGGGGACGCAGCAGGTGCGCGAGAAGGCGCGCAGCGACCTCGTGAGCGTGTTCGTGCTGCCGCCGTCGGCGCCGGAGCTCGCGCGCCGCCTGCACACGCGCGCGCAAGATTCAGAGGACGTGATCCGCTCGCGCATGGCGAAGGCGGCCGACGAGATGAGCCACTGGGCCGAGTACGACTACGTGATCGTCAACCGCGATCTTACCGAGGCCTTTGCCGAGCTGCGCGCGATCCTCGCGGCGGAGCGGCTCAAGCGCGAGCGGCAGACCGGACTGTCGGATTTCGTGCGCTCGGTGCAGGCGGAGCTGTGAACGGCCGCTCGCGGCGGCTTCGGCATGCCATTGAGAATCCTGCTGTTATCCCAGTTGGGATGTTCTGCCAAAAATTCGCCTAGGCATCCTAAGGTGCAATTTTACCTCTAGCGGTCGCTCACTTCGGCTTCGACCTCAGCTGCGCCAGCATCGCAGTCAGCTCGGGGAAGGGCGCGTAGGCGGCGTCCTTGCAGGCTTCCTCGGTCGCGTCGACGAATTGATTGATCTCGCCGCCGTAGAACACGACCATTTTTTCCTTGCGCCAATTGGGTCCGGCGGCGCGCATGCAGGCGACGTAGCGGCTCTCCGAGCCGAACGGCTTGAGCACGGGCGGCGAGAGGTCGGCCGAGATGGCGCCGACCATCCCGTAGGGATTGGTCTGCAGGAACGTCATCAGGCTTGCCTTGTAGTTCGCCGGAAAGATGTTCGGGTCGACGGCCGGGGGCGGGGCGGTGCTGAACGATGAGCACTGCGCGAGCACGAGCCCGACGAGGACGGCGCCCAGCGCCGGCAGCCGGCGCGCGCCGGCGCGGCGTGCGCGCAAATCCGAATACGCGGTCGGCAGCTGGCGCATCCTCTCACTCTCGCGTTGCGCTTGTCAGAATCCGGTCGCCGACGATCCATTCCGCCCGACCGTCTCGCTTCCGGTCAAGCGGCAGGCGCGATTTCGATACCGCCATCGGGCCGAAATTTTGTCGGCGTGCCAGCTCATTGCGGGCGCGGCCGCACCGGCTGGGCGAAGCGGCGGATGGTCACGCGTCCGCGGTAGTGCGACGACGAGACGACATAGGGCGAGCAATCCCCGGTCGGACCGCAACGCGGATAGAGGTAGAGGCCGGGCCGTACCCAGGTGTAATCGTAGGGGCCGTAATAGTGGGTGAAATCGCAATTGGGGGCGCAGCCGACCTCGGCCAAGGCCGGACCCGACAGAGCCGCGAGCAGGAGGGCGGCGGCAGCGACCGATTTCGGCATGGGATCCTCGACCGTGCAAATCCGTTGCGACGCACAGTCTGCGCCGGCGCGACGCCGGCCGCAACGTGTGCGAACTTCAGGTTTGCGGCACCGACCGCAAACACGTTGAAAATGTGGCGCCCTGCGGGTATATTTCGCTGCATCGAAGTTTCGGCCGGATACTTGTCGCCACGGCCGGGCTTTGCCCGGCGCCTGATAGACGAGCTCTTTCCAAACATCGACCAACCGCCCCGGCCGCAGCGCCGGGGTTCTCTAAACGCTCGTCAATCAAGGGGCATCCCGAATGAGCACTGGAACGGTCAAGTGGTTCAACGCGCAGAAAGGCTATGGCTTCATCCAGCCGGATGACGGCGGCAAGGATGTGTTCGTCCACATCAGCGCGGTCGAGCGCGCCGGCTTGCAGACGCTGCGCGAAGGCCAGAAGGTCTCCTACGAGATGACGCAGGACCGCCGCACCGGCAAGTCCTCGGCGGATCGTCTGGCGGCGCTCTGATTTGCGCAGACCCTGATCGGCCAACCGGCGTCCGCCCCGGATCAAGTCCGGGGCCGGCTTTCGGCGCGGATATGCGCTTGGCGCCGGCGGCACCACGCGACTGAAAACGAAAGAGCCCGCCTTTGGCGGGCTCTTTTGCTTGTCGGTTTTGCCGGCAACCAGGCGGCGATCAACTCGCCTTCGCCGGCTCCTTCACGCGCCAGAGCTGGAAGCCCTGGCCCTTGATGGCCTTTTCGATCGCGCGGCGCGGCAGATTGTGCGGCGGCGCGCGGTCCGGACGGATCACCCCGGTCGGCTGCCAGGGACCATGCTGGGCCGGGAGCTTGCTGCCCGAGGAATCACCCGCAAAAGCCCGCAGGTCGCTGCGCGCCTGCGACTTGAACATGAAAATATGCATCACGCTTTCCTTTCAACCCAGAGAGCAACTCTCCCCCTGGTTCGAGTTAGACGACAAGATGGCGCCGGCTACCTCCGCCGGAACTGTTGGCGCTGCGGCGGCCTGCCCGCCGGCGCGGCGCGCTCGTCCTTGTGGCGGAAGATCAGCCGGCCTTTCTCGAGGTCGTAAGGCGACATCTCGACGGTGACGCGGTCGCCCGCGAGCGTCTTGATGCGGTTCTTCTTCATTTTTCCGGCCGTGTACGCGATGATCTCCTGCCCCGCGTCGAGTTTCACGCGGTAGCGGGCGTCCGGCAGGATCTCGGTAACGAGACCTTCGAGTTGGATCAGCTCTTCCTTTGCCATCGGGTTTTCCCTTGGTCGTTTTCCTGACCCTATCTTACCGCGGCGGACGGCCCGCGTCATCGCGCACCGGACGGCGCATGAAACCGACCCCCGCGATGCCCTCCTGCCGTGGCTGGGGGCTAGGCGACTGCGGCCGGGCCTGTTGTGGCGGCTGCCCATAGACGGGCGCGGCCTGGTTCGCATGGGCCGCGCGTTGCGCGGCAGGATGGCGCGGCTGGGCGGGCCGTCCCGCGCTCTCCTTGCGGCTGCCATGCGCATGATCGCGCTGCGGCCGATGGCCATGCGGGCGCGCCGGATGGGCGCGGCCATGGGCGTGTTGCGCGGCCGGCGCGGCCGGGCGCTGACCCTGTGCCGGGATCGCCTGGCGGATGAGCTTCTCGATCGCGCGCAGGTAGGGCGCCTCCTCGCCGGCGCACAGCGAGATCGCGATGCCGGCGGCGCCGGCGCGCGCGGTGCGGCCGATGCGGTGCACGTAGGTCTCGGGCTCGTTCGGCAGGTCGAAGTTGACGACGTGGCTGATGCCGTCGACATCGATGCCGCGCGCCGCGATGTCAGTTGCGACCAGCGTGCGGATCTTGCCGGCGCGGAAGTCGGCGAGCACGCGCTCGCGCTGGTTCTGCGACTTGTTGCCGTGGATCGCGTGCGCCGCGATGCCGGCCTTGACCAGGCCGCGCACCACCTTGTCGGCGCCGTGCTTGGTGCGGGTGAAGACGAGCGCGCGGTCGACCGTCGGATCGCGCAGCAGCTCGGCGAGCATCGTGGCCTTGCGGGCGCGGTCGACATGAATGACGCGCTGCTCGACCCGCTCGACGGTCGTTGCCGCCGGCGTCACCGCGACGCGCACCGGATCGCGCAGCATCTCGCTCGCCAGCTTCGCGATCTGCTGCGGCATGGTGGCGGAGAAGAACAGGGTCTGGCGCTCACGCGGAAGCTGCGCCACGATCTTTCGGATGTCGTGGATGAAGCCCATGTCGAGCATGCGGTCGGCCTCGTCGAGCACGAGATACTCCACGCGGTTGAGGCGCAGCGCATTGCTGCGCACGAGATCGAGGAGGCGACCGGGCGTCGCCACCAGGACGTCGACGCCATGGAGCAGCGCCCGCACCTGGCGTCCCATCGGGACGCCGCCGATGGCGAGCGTGGTCGAGCGGCCGAGATGGCGCCCGTAGGCGTTGAAGCTGTCGAGGATCTGGCTCGACAGCTCGCGGGTCGGCGACAGCACCAGCACGCGGCAGGTCTTGCGCTCGAGCGGCCGCGGGTCGGCGGCGAGGCGATGCAGGATGGGCAGCGCGAAGGCCGCGGTTTTTCCCGTGCCGGTCTGCGCGATGCCGACGATGTCGCGGCCCGCGAGCGCTGATGGGATGGTCTGGGACTGGATCGGGGTGGGGGTGACGTAGTTCTCGTGCGCCAAGGCGCGCAGGATCGGCTCGGCGAGGCCGAATTCACTGAAAGAGGTCAAAAGCGAAACTTTCCTAGGGCGAGACGGACGGCGCGCGGGGTGCGCGTCGACGCATGTCGCGGGTGAGCAAAAGCATCCCGCGTGGTCTGGGTTGCCGTCGATGAAGCAGTTGGAACGGGGCCGAAAACCTTAAAATTGCTTTAAGGGAATTCGTTCACGCGGCCCAGCGGAGACCTCTTGCACGGCACTCGTCAAGAACGCCTTAACGGACACGTCTTCACGGTCTCGGATTCTTCCATCCGCTGCGGTGCATATAGATGCTTCGTGTGTCGGTTTCAAGCCCAAAATGGCGGGTCGCCGCGCACCGTGCCGTAACCATGCCATTTGCAGGGGGATCGGCGAGCGCACCGAGGCTGTTCTCGGCCATGCTCGCCCGTAAGGCAATCGTCAGTCCTGGTGAAACTCGGACAACGTCGGCGGCTCACCGTCGAGGCCAAGCTCGCGCCAGCGCCGCACGACCGTCGCGTAGACGCTTTGGCGCAGCAACGTGCGCTTGGGAAATTCCGCGAGATAGCGGTGCGGCTTGCACGCATCGATCAGCGCTTTCGACCCATAGGGTCGTTCCGCCACCACGACCTTGCTCGGATCGAGGCCGGTCGACCAGGTCTTGCGCAACAGGTCGATGTCGTCGCTCGGATTGCAGCGGGTCGAGAGCGCCCACATCACCTGATTGAAATCGGTCGGATCGACGTCGTCGTCGACCGCGATCACCCATTTGGTGTAATAGGCGGCGGCCGGGCATTGCGCCGCGAGCGCGAGCACCTGCGCGACATGGCCGGCATAAAGCTGGCGTAACGATACGACCACCATTCCCCAGCCGGACGCCGCCGCCGGATGCGCGTAGACGCCGGCGACGCCCGGCACGCCGATGGTTTCGAGATCGTCCCAGATGCGCGCCGAGCGCATGATCGCGTAATAGGCGCCGATCTCGCAGGACGGGTAGGGCGCCATCAGCGCGTGGGTGACGATCGGGTTGCGGCGATGATGCACCGCCTTGATCTCGATCACCGGCTGCGGTCCGCGCGTACCGCCGTAATAGCCGGTGAATTCGCCGAGCGGCCCTTCGGGCGCGGACTCGCCGGGGCGCAATATTCCTTCGATCGCGATCTCGCAATGGGCCGGAATCGGCAGATCGACGAATTCGGCGGCGGTCAGCTCCACCGGACGGCCCAAGATGCCGCCGGCGCAATCGAGCTCGCTTTCGCTCGCCGCAAAAACCTGCGCCGCGACCATGAAAAGGACGGGGTCGACCCCATAGGCCGCCACGACCTCGCAGGGCTCGCCGCGCTGCCACCACGCCTCGCGATCGAGCCGCCCATGCTTGCCGGGCGAGCAATAAAGGCTCACCCGGTCGCGCGACTGCACCATCTGGCGATAGCATCCGACATTGATGCGGCGCGTGACGGGATCGCGGGTGAAGGTTATGTCGCCGGTGCCGATATAGCGCCCGCCATCGCCCGGCCAGAATTTCGGCGCCGGAAACCGCGTGATGTCGATGTCGACGCCGGTCGCGACGATTTCGTTCACCGCCGCATCCCGTTTGCCGATCATTTTCGGCGCGATGCGCCGCCGCATGATTCGCCGCGTCGCGGCGATCATCTCCCGCGTCGAAAGCTTTTCGTCCAAACCCATGGCGAGCGCATAGCGGGCCGCGGAGGCGCCCAGCATGTTGGCGAGGACCGCCGTCCCGCGCGTCTCGACGTTTTCGAACAGGAGGGCCGGGGCGCGCTCGGTGCGCGTCGCCATGAACGTGACGGCGGAAAGCTCCTCGTCGAGATCGACAGGAGCCGAGATACGCTTGAGTAAGCCGCGTCTTTCGAGGATATCGATCCAATCCCTGAGGTCGTTCCACGGCACGCTTTGGTGCAATTCCGGGGGCGCGACTTGGCCGTTCTCGGGCGCTGGCTCGGGAGAGAAACCCGCTTCTTCCATAAAAATTTACCTCCGGCCCAAACAAACAGTTTATATGCACTTCCAATTGCATCGCACGCATTGAAAGCGGTGAATTTCGCGCTTAGCCTAGCATAGTTCTGCACGCCGTCCGCGCAACCAAAAGGGATGGCTTTGCCGCATAAGCCGCGCGGCGGTTGTGGGACTCAGGTTGCGGCCTCAAGTTGTGGGACTCAAGGGAACGTGTATCGGCGGCGCTTGCCGTCCTTGTGAAATAGGGTATGTATCGACCCGCTATCACGATTGGAGAGGAATAAATGGCGAAGCTGACGTCAATGTCATTCGATGATTTGGTCGCCCTGCGCGACAATGTCGTTCGCATGATTTCGAGCAAGGCCGAGTCGACCCGACGCGAGCTTGAGGCAAAGCTTGCGTCCCTCGACGGCCTGGGCCTGGGCTTGGGGGGCGGCGGCGCCAAGCGCGGGCCGAAGCCGCGCGGCAGCAAGCTCAAAGGCCGCAAGGTTCCACCCAAGTATCGCAATCCGAAGAACCGCGCAGAAACCTGGGCGGGCCGTGGCGCAACCCCGCGCTGGCTGCGCGCCGAGCTCAAGGCGGGCCACAAGCTCGAAGAGTTTGCGATCGGCAAGCCCGGCCGCAAGGCGAAGCGCTGAGCGGCGTTCTCCGTATTTCGTTTCCGTTGCCGGCGAATCGCGTGCGCCGTCGCCTCCCGCGCGCGATCTGACGCGCGGTGCGACCGTTCCGACCGGACGGTGTGCGCCGGTGACCCCGTGTTGACGCCGCCATGGGCGTCGCCGATCATTCCCGGCCGCCGCCGATAGGCGGGCCGGGGATCGCGATGACATTGTCTACCCGCACCGCATCGCTGCACGACCGTCTCGCGATGTTCAACCGCAACCGGCTCAAGCTCGGCCTGTTCGGCGCCAACTGCTCGTCGGGCCGTTCGGCGACGCGGGTGCCGGAACGCTGGGCGGCGAGCTGGGCGGAGTGCTTCGCGCTCGCGCGCATGGCCGAGGCGCGCGGCATCGACTTCATGCTGCCGATCGCGCGCTGGAAGGGATATGGCGGCACGACCGATTTCCACGGCACCACGCTCGAGACCATGACCTGGGCGGCGGGGCTCCTGGCCGCGACGCAGCGCATCACGGTGTTCGGCACCGTGCATGCGCCGCTGTTCAATCCGCTGATCGCCGCCAAGGAGTTCGTCACCGCCGACCATATCGGCGAAGGCCGCTTCGGCCTCAACCTCGTGGTCGGCTGGAACGATGGCGAGTTCGAGATGTTCGGCGTCGACCAGCGCGAGCATGCGGCGCGCTATGCGTTTGCGCAGGAATGGCTCGATGCCGTGATGCGCGCCTGGAGCGAGCCCGGAACCTTCGACGTCGCCGGCGATTATCTGACGCTCAAGGGCGTGCGCGCGTTCCCGAAGCCGTTCGGCGGCGCGCGGCCGATCATCATGAACGCGGGTTCCTCGGCGACCGGCCAGGCCTTTGCCCTGCGGAATTGCGACGCCTATTTCACGGCGAACGCGGCCTCGCGCGTCTCGCTCGATGCGGCGGCCGCGAAGGTCGAGGAGATCAAGGGACAGGCGCGCGCGCTCGGCCGCGAGATCGAGGTGTTCACGGTCGGGCAGGTGGTGTGCCGCCCGACGCAACAGGAGGCGGAGGACTATTATCGCCACGCCATCATCGAGAACGCCGACTGGGGCGCCGTCGACGGCATGCTGGCGCTCAAGGACATCACGCCTTACTCGGTGCCGGGCGACGAGTATGAAAAGAAGCGGCAGTATTTTGCCGGCAACGCGATCGGCGGCTATCCGTATGTGGGATCGCCCGACCGCGTCGCCGAGGAGCTCGCCAATGTCAGCAAGGCGGGCATGCGCGGCATCGCGGTGTCATTCGTGAATTACCTGAACGAGCTGCCGTATTTCTGCGACGAAGTATTGCCGCGCCTCGCCCGGCTCGGCGTGCGCGAGACCGTGCAATGATCGAGTTCCACCGGGTCAGCAAGGCCTATGGCGACTTCACGGCCGTGCGCGCGCTCGACCTCGCGGTCGACAAGGGCGAGGTTTTTGGCTTCCTCGGCCCGAACGGCGCCGGCAAGACCACGACCATCCGCATGATGATGGGCATCCTGGTGCCGAGCGCCGGAACGATCACGATCGACGGGCTCGACTGCCAGGCCGATCGCGTCGCCGTCAAGCAGCGGGTCGGCTACCTGCCGGACAATCCGATCTTCTACGACTATCTGCGCGGCCGCGAGATCCTCGCCTTCGTCGGCGAGATGCACGGCCAGCCGCGCGAGGAGGCGCAGCGCCGCGCCGGCGCGCTGCTGACCGAGCTTGCGCTCGACGACGCGGCGGAAGAGTTCGCCGTCAACTACTCGACCGGCATGAAGAAGAAGCTCGGGCTCGCCTGCGCGCTCATCCACGATCCGGCCGTGCTCATCCTCGACGAGCCGACCAACGGGCTCGACCCGCGCGCCTCGCGCCACGTGCAGGATCGCATCCGCATGAGCGCCGCCCAGGGCAAGACCATCTTCCTGTCGACGCATCTGCTCGACATGGCGGAGCGGCTGTGCAGCCGGGTCGGCATCATCGACCAGGGCGCGCTGGTCGCGGTCGGCCCGCTCAAGGAGCTGCAGGACAAGCTCGTGCCCGGCGGCTCGCTGGAGGAGGTCTTCCTCAAGGTCACGCACGACGACGCCGAGGTCGGGAGCGCGGCGCCAGGAGCGGAACCATGACCGCCGCCGTCGGCGGCCTGCGCGCGGCGCGGCTGCTCATCGGCCTGCGCCTGCGCCAGCAGATGAACCGCATCGTCTCGGTCTACCGCCATCGCTGGGGAGCGAAGAAGCGCACCGGCACGGCGCGCAAGTCGCGCGCCGGCTGGCTCATCGGCCTGTGGGTCGGGCTCAGCATGGTGATTGCGATCGCGCAGATTTCCTACAACAGCGTCGTCAACATGGAACGGGAGACGCGCATTGCCGAGGCCCGTGCGTTCCTGCAGCGCGCGCCCGCCGCCCGCAATCCGGATGGGATGACCCGCCGCGCGCCGCGCGCGCCGGCGCCCGACAATCCCGGCCGCGTGATCGGGCGTCGGGCGGGCGCACCCGTCGCGTCAGGCGGCAGCGCGCGGGCGTCCGGCGTCATCCGCTATCCGGGCCTCGCGCCCGGCTTCGCCTGGCCCGCCGGCGTGATCCGCGGCGCGACCTTTCTCGCCAGCATGGCGATCCTCGCGGCGCTGTTTCTCACGCTCGCCAGCCGCGAGATCGTGCGCGCCGAATGGGAGCTGGAATGGCTGGTGACGCTGCCGCTCTCGTCCGCGACTCTCATCGCCTGCCGCATCACCGAGCGGGCGCTCACCAATTTCGGCGCCATGATCGCGATGGCGCCGATCCTTGCCGTGATGGCGTGGCGCTGCGGGCACACCTGGACGGCGCCGCTCTACGCCATCGGATTGACCCTTCCGCTGCTGTTCTTCGTCGCGACCGTGCACACGCTGGTCGACACCGGATTGCGCCTGCGCCTCGCGCCGTCGCGGCTGCGCAATCTGCACGCGGTGGTGTCGATCGTAAGCCCGCTGCCGCTGCTGCTGGTGATCTCCATGAGCCTGCCCAGCAATGTTCTGGTGATCGGCTGGGCGGGGGCGACGCCCGATTGGGTCTCCTGGCTGCCGGGCGGGCTCGCCGTCCGGGCGCTCGCCGCCACCGATGGCGGCGCAGCGGCGCGATGGTTCGCCATGATGGCGGCCGAGCTCGTGGTGTTGATCGCGGCCGGCTTCGTGCTGCTGCAGCGGCAGATGCGGCGCGGCGTCGTCGCGGTCGGCGTGCGCGAGGCGGCGATTCGCCGGCCGGCGGCGCCGCGCGCCGCCGCGCCCGCGCCGCCGGCCGGCGGGCTCGCGACGCGGCTCTTCTCCGCCGTGCAGCGGCGCGAGCTGCGGCTGCTCAGCCGCGACCGCAGCTTCATGTCGCAGACCCTGGTGCTGCCGCTGATCACGGTCGGCGCGCAGATCCTGCTCAACATCCACACCAACGTGCTCGCCGCCGCGATCGACAAGCCGGCGAACCTCGCCGCCATCGCGTTCGGCCTTGCGGCCTACACGCTGCTCTATTCGGCGTTCCAGACGCTCAACACCGAAGGCCAGGCGCTGTGGATTCTCTACTGCCTGCCGCAACCGCTCGAATCGATCCTGCGCGAGAAGGCGAAGCTCTGGGCCGGGCTCGCGATTCTCTATCCGCTCGCGATCTTCGCGGTCGCGGTCGTGCTTGCGCGCGGCATTTCGCTCGCCTTCATCGGCACAGCCGCCGTGGTGCTCGCGGGCGTGCCGATCTTCTCGCTGATCGCGACGGCGCTCGGCGTGTTCGGCTGCGACCCGCTCGAGCAGGACGTGCAGAAGCGGGTGCGGCCGAGCTATCTCTACATCTACATGCTGCTCGCGTCGTTCTACGCCTACGCGATCTATGCGAGCACCGTGTGGCAGCGCGCGGCGCTGATGGTGCTGACCGCGCTCGTCGCGCTCGCGCTGTGGCAGAAGGCGCGCGACCGCTTCCCCTACCTGCTCGACCCGACCGCCTCGCCGCCGGCGCGTGTGTCGCTCGCCGACGGGCTGATCGCGGCGCTGATGTTCTTCGTGCTGCAGGGGCTGATCGGCCTGTTCGAGCTGTCGGTCGCCGGTGGCGGCCACACGCTGACGGCCGGCATGGTGTGGATCGCCTACAGCGGCGCCGGCGCGGTCACCTACGCGGTGATGCGGATCACCTTTTGGCGCGCCGGCACCGGCGATGTGCCGCGCCTGCTCGCCCCGGGATTTTCCCGCGCGATGCCGTTGGGCGCCGCCGGCGGCGCCATCGCGGCGGCCTTCGGGCTCGCCTATGTGACGGCGGCGCGCGCATTCGACTGGTTTCCCGCCTTTCGCCAGGCGGTCCACGCGCCCGATCTTGCGACCATGCTGTGGCTCGGCGCGCTCGCCGTGATTGCGGCGCCGATTTGCGAGGAGTTCATCTTCCGCGGCCTGATCTTCGGCGGCCTGCGGCGCTCGCTCGGCACCGCTGCGGCCGTGCTTGCCAGCGCCGCGATCTTCGCCATCGTGCATCCGCCGGCATCCGTGGTGCCGGTGTTCGTTCTCGGGCTGTGCACGGCCTTCGTCTACGCGCGCACCCGCATGCTCGCGGCCTCGATGATCACCCATGCGCTCTACAATGCGGCCGTGATCGCGTTCAATGGAATATGATGCAGCAATCGGTGTGAGCGGTGGCCGCGACCGAGCGCGGTCGGGCGGATGATGATGGTGGCGCACAAGGGATGGCGCAAAAACGATTCGTCTTTGCCCGCGAGGATCGGCCCGACGCGGCCTGGCTGGCGCGTTTCGTCGCCGGACGCGATGAGGCCGAGGGTTGGTACCTGAAGGACAACCGTGCGGGCCCGCCCACCGTGGCGGAGTGCCGAGCGGCGCTGCATTGCCACATGCCCGAGCTGATCCCGCACTATGACCGGGCCTGCGCCCTGGTCGGTGACGACGAGCTCGCCCGCTGCATCCTGAGCCACTATCGCGTGCCGGAGACGATCGCCGCTTGCAGCCAGGCGGTCTGGCTTGGCGGCGGCGGGCCGGCGCTGGTGCGCAACTACGACTTCCCCCTCGACACGGTCTCCGGTCGCTTCGAGGCGACCGCGTGGTCCGCCCGCCGCGTGATCGCCGCGGCGCAGCGCCCGTGGGGCGGGTGTCTCGACGGAATGAACGAGGACGGGCTCGCCGTCAGCCTGACGTTCGGCGGGAGCCGCGCGCGCGGGCTCGGGTTCGCGGTGATCCTGCTGGTGCGCTACGTGCTGGAAACCTGCCGGCGCGTGGACGAAGCGGTCGCGGCGCTGGTGCGCATCCCGATCGCCATGGCGCACAACGTGACGGTGCTCGATCGGTCGGGGGCCTATGCCACGCTGTACCTGCGTCCGGACCGGGCCGCGGCCGTGACCGCCGAGCCGGCCTGCACCAACCATCAGGAGCGCATCGTGTGGCCGGAGCATGCGGCGATGAGCCAGACGGTCGAGCGCCAGGAGAGCCTGCGCCGCCATCTCGCCGAACCCGGCATGAGCCTGGACGAATTGACCGAACGCTTCCTGGCGCCGCCGCTTTATTCGCGCCGCGCAGCCTTCCCGACCGCGTACACGGCGGTCTATCGCCCGGCCGAGGGACGCGTCGACTATCTCTGGCCTGGAAAGTGCTGGTGCCAGAGCTTCGACCGCTTCGAATCCGGCGAGCACGTGCACGACTACGGCGAGCTCGCGCCTTCGAGCGCGGTCAGTTGACGGGGATCTTGCGCGGCTTTGCCTTTTCGGCCTTCGGCAGCGTGACGGTCATCACCCCGTCCTTGAGCTCGGCGCCGATGCGTGCCTGGTCGATGTCGCGGGAGAGATGAAAGCTGCGCGCGTAATTGCCGATATTGTATTCGGTGTAGACCGGCTGCAGGCCGTCATACTTGGCAAAGTTGATCCGGCCCTCGATCGTCAAGACGCCGTCGTCGAGCTCGACGCTGACGCTGTCGCGCTCGACGCCGGGCATTTCCAGCACGACCGTCAGAGCCTGGTCGGTTTCGAATATGTCCGTCACGGGCACGAACACGCGCGTCGGCACCATGCTTTCGCGCTTCTGCTCCACTTCACGCTTCTGCTGCACTTGGACTTCCTGTGCGGCCGCCATGGCTTCCCCTCCAGGTATCGCGGGTCACCCGATGTTGATCCGGCGCGGCTTGTCGCTCTCCGCGCGCGGAATGAAAAGCGCGAGCACGCCGTCGCGCAGCTCGGCGCGGATGGCGCTCGGGTCGATCCGGATGGGCACCGACAGGGTCCGGTCGAAGACACCGCTCAGGCGCTCGCGGCGATGAATGCTGGCGGTCGCGTCGTATTCGATAGCCTTCCGTCCGGCGACGCGTATCGTGTTCTCCTTCGCCTCGAGATTGAGGCTTTCCTTGTCGACGCCCGGCAATTCGACGACGGCAACGAAGTCGTCGCCCTGCTGGAAGACGTTGATGGGAGGGAAGGTGCCCAGGCCGGCCGTGCCGGCTCCCAGCCAGTCGCTGGCGAGGTTCGCCTCGAGAGCATGTTGGAGCGCAAACAGCGCGTCAAAGGGATTGCCGAAGGCAGAGACCATGGCGGTTGCTCCTTGGTTCAAGGACACATTGCCCGTTCGCGCGCTCGCGCGCGCGCCCGAGGTCAAGGACGGCGCCGTGCGCAACGATCAGTGCGACGGGCTGTTGCCGGAATTCTCGCCGGTCCGAGCCCGGCGCGAGCGAAATTCCTCGATCCTGTGCCGCCTGGTATCGCGCCGGAAGCGCCCCGCCGCACCGGAATCGGGCGATGCCTTGTCGAGCTCGCTCAGCGCGTCGAGAACGGCATCGACCGAGACCGCTCGGTCGCTGCCGGGAACGCAGCGCAAGGCCGGCGCCGCCTCGACCGCACAGGCATCCGATGCCCATGAGGCCAGAATCGCGCGCTTTTCGTTGCGGGTAAGGTCGGGATCGGCCACCACGTCGCGCGGATGGGCGAAAGCCCGCGCGGGGTGCAAGAGGGTGTCGATTTCGAACCTGAGGGCGTCGGCCCGAGGGCCGGGAGAGCTGAGGGTTTTCATAGCCACATCCTCGATTGAGCAACATGGATACAAAACCGGCGTCGCAGTGATCCGCCGGTGACCGCTGCCGAGCCCGTCTGGCGCTCGGCGGCAAA
>Ga0335081_10005097_pt1 | contig 20771 bp, 14 predicted proteins | sample Lox_Sample_35_FD_206713 | JGI IMG/M metagenome (GOLD analysis project Ga0335081, IMG submission 206713) | Soil microbial communities from Loxahatchee National Wildlife Refuge, Florida, United States - Lox_Sample_3.5 | ecosystem: Environmental > Terrestrial > Soil > Wetlands | place: USA... | reverse complement strand
GAGTGCTCTCGGCAGATCCGTTCAGGAAAATATATATAGATTACCATGGCAGGCGCATCCTGCTCATGGTCCTGGACATCCCGCGCAGGATGAAGTACAGCCCGTTCATGGTTGCGAAAGGGACCCGTGAGGACATGTTGCGAATGCTTCCCGACCAGAACTCTATCACCATGAACGAGGCGCTCGCAGCGCAGGAACACGTCAAGCCGGGAGACTCGATCATGCTCCCGACACCGGAGGGACCGGTTGGATTCAAGATTGCAGTAATCAACGTCGATTACAGCTCAGACTCGGGATCTATCCTCATGGATATCCGTACTTATCAGCGCTACTGGAAGGAATTTCTCGCAGATTCCTTCTCGGTACGTGTGACATCGAAGGAGAATGTTGAAGCAGTGCGCGATGAGATCGTCAAAGGATTCGGGGTCGACCGCAAGCTGTTCGTGCTCCCGGCCCGGGATTTCAAGAACGAGATCCGCAAGGTCATCGACCAGGGCTTCGCCATCAACCATGCGATCAACATCATCACTATTCTGATCGCCTCTCTCGGCATCGTCGTCACCCTGCTTGCGTCCGTGCTCGAGCGCACGCGCGAGATCGGGATCCTCCGGTCCATTGGCATGCTCCGGCGCCAGGTATCGCTGGTGGTCGTGATCGAGTCCATGCTCCTCGGCGTCATTGGCGGAGCGCTCGGCGCGGGTGCGGGGATCATCATAGGGTGGATGAGCCTTGAAGGGTTCCTCAAGGCCGACTATGGCTCGAGCATGCAATACCATATCAATTACGCTTCGATCGTTTGGGCCATGGCGCTCTCGACGCTGCTCGCCGCTTTGGCCGGTGTTTACCCTGCCAGGCGGGCGGCGAAGACTAATATCGTTGAGGCGCTTGCGTATGAATAACCATGACTTGACAATAAGGAAAAGCACATCACGTTACCGCGAAGACGCGAGGAGCGCCACGAGAATCTTAAACTTATTTATTAATGGTTTTCAAAAGCCTCTGCATCCTTTGTGCCCTGGCGGTTCAGCTATTGTGTACGGGTTTGGATTCTTGATTACCGTTGTTTTCACGTCATTAGTGTTTCTTCCCACGGCCCACGCCATGAGCGGACGTGAAGTATATGAGAAAGTGCATGAGGTGCGTTCGAAGGCGCTCGATCGGAAGACCGAAGCGATTATGATACTTTTTGACAAGAGCGGCGGCAAGCGGACGAGGACCCTCACGGAATACAGCAAGAAAGCAGACCCCGAGGCGTACAAGGTTCTCGTTGTGTTCAAGAGCCCCCCGGACCTCAAGAACGTCGGGTTCCTGATCCATGCTCATACCTTCGCCGAGCGCGACCTCTGGGCCTATTTCCCTGAATACAAACGCATCAGGCGCATTCCTGCAAGCTCGCAGGACGATTCCTTCTTCGGGTCGGATTTTTCGTATGACGACTTCGGCGGCCCGCCAAACCTCGACGACTATAAGTTCAGCATCTTGAAAGAAGATGTCGTCGGTGACAAGCCCTGCTACGTGGTCGAGGTTACGCCAAAGATCCATCGTAAATACACACGCTACATTGCCTGGGTTGCAAAAGACCTCTGGATTCATCTCAAGATCGATTACTACCAGGGAAAAGAACTGTACCGTACCGGAGTGTTCACGGATATCCGCATCATCGACGGTATCCCTACACCGTTCAGGCTCGACATGGAAAACAAAAAGACCAACCACCGGACAGAACTTACGGTCGAGAGCATCCAGTATCATACCCATTTTTCAGACGACCTCTTCTCTCAACAGTCGCTTGAGCGTGCGGGAAGATAGAAAGCATCAATCACAGATTTGCCCGAATGAACACGGACAATAAATTCAGAAAAGTTCCTTTCAATGAAATCTCCCTTCGCCCCCCTTTCCCAATAGAGGGTTGGGGGGATTTGATCCCCATAATCGTAGCATGTATGGCGCTGTCTATCGTCTCCCCTTCCTTCGCCGACGAATCTCTCTCCGTTTCAGGCAGATTGGATCTGCGCGGGGTGTATGCCCTTGATGACGACAGCGTGAAGGAATACCCCAGCCTTCTCGGCAGGATCAAGATCGACACGCTGACATCAGCGTGGCGGTTCCACTCATGGCTCGAAGGAGGATGGGATGGCACCGTCAAGAGGCCGCCGAGGGACCTCGCCCTCTTCAAAAAATACGATGAGGTCTATCAGAGCAACACGCCCTACCTGGAGTTTAAAGAGATCTACATAGCTCACTCATCGAATGGTCTCGATTTGCGGGCAGGTATCCAGCGCTTTGCCTGGGGAAGGCTCGACGAGTATCCGCCGAACGACCTCTTGAATCCCTGGGACTATACCCAGTTCCTCAGAAAACCGCTCGAAGACAGGAAGATCGGCGTCCCCTCTGTCTCTGCGACATTGAGCAAGGGAGACTGGACCCATGATTTAGTCTGGGTCCCCTTCCTCGTTCCCTACCGACTCCCGATGCCCGACGAGCGCTGGGCTGGGATACCAGCGGCTGCAACAATCGCCCAAACGATCCCGAACGCAGATATAACTCCCCAGGAGCCCGACCTGCCTGACCGTACGTTCTCGAACGGAAACTTTGGGCTGCGCGTGAAGCATACGGGAGATATCGAATGGGCGTTAAACCTTTTCCACGGTTATGACCCGCGACCGCAGTTCAAAACGACGGCATTCTCGATCACGCCGCAGGGTGCAAATATCCTCATTGATCCGGGCTATGTTCCTGCCTTCCACCGGATTACTGCAATCGGTTTCGACGCTGCCGCAGTATGGGGAGACTTGAGCATCCGGGCCGAGACAGCCTATGACATTAACCGCTACCTCGACATCCGCCGCGAACTCTGGGGATATCCAACCGTACCATCGCCAGGCGTCTTCCCCCTCAATCCTATCGAGCAGCAGCATAATACATTAGATTATGGCATCGGAGTGGATTACCGGCTGTTTGAGGACGGGCTTTTGACCGTGCAGGCGCAGCAGACGATCATTTTCGGAAATATTGACTCGTTATATGAAAGAAAAGTGGAAACCATCCTCTGGGCGAACGTCAAGGTTGGTTTTATGAACCAGAAGATCGAAACGAACCTCAACGTGGCCTATAATCCCGAACACGGAGACCACATGGCAAAGGCGGATGCGTTCTATGTCTTCTCCGATTTCTGGAAGGCGGGAATTACCGCGGTCTCTTTCAACGGACCGCCGCAGTCGATCTTCGGCAGGTACTCAAGGAACGATCAGCTGGAGGGGGAAATCATTTACTCATGGTAGCACCACAACCCGGTTTCTGCCCTGCTCTTTCGCTTTGTACAGCGCGGTATCAGCCCGGGAAAAAAGCCTGTCAGAGCTCATATCATCATCCCTTTGCATCGTCACCCCAGCGCTCAACGCGATCGTAGCCTCCCTCACTCCGTCGCCGATGGCCTCACGATGAATTATCTTTCTGATTCTCTCCGCGACCATGACCGTATCTTCCAGATACGACTCCGGACATATGACGAGGAACTCCTCTCCGCCGACCCTTCCGATAAGGTCGTGCTTCCTGAGGGCCTCTTTCATACGCACGGATACGACCCGGAGAACGACATCGCCGAAGAGATGGCCATGTGCATCGTTGATCGTCTTGAAGTGATCGATGTCGAGCATAATGAGACTGAGCGGCCGGCCGGTGCGCTTCGTGCGCTGGAATTCCTCTTCGAGTCGTTCCACGATGTATCGGCGGTTCCGGAGGCCCGTCAGTTCGTCGGTGATGGCCACATGCTTGAGGTGCGTCTGCGTCTCGTTCAACCGCTTGATGAGCTTCACCAGCTCATCATCCGTTTTCTTTTCCATGATATCCCGGTGGGTCTCTACAATGGCAAAGATCTGCCCGTGACCGTTCCTGACGGGAGATGCGGTGATTTCGATCTGATGCTCGTCTCCCTGTATGTTGTAATGGGTGTGGATCACCTTGGCTACATTCTCGCCACGCTCAAATATCAGCGAGTGGGGGCAGACGATATGTGGACTGTCGCAGGGCGCATGCCTCCGGTGGGCAACCTCGTAGCATTTTCGGCCAATCATATCCGACTTTTCCAGACCGAGTGACGCGGTTGCCGCCGAGTTGGCTTCAAGGATCGTGTAATCCCTGCCAATGACAACGACGCCGTCACCCATCCCCTCCATGATGTGCTCCAGGAACAGCCGTGCCTGTTCATTCTCCTGGACCGTGCTCTTGAGCTTGCTTACGAGCCGCTCGTTATATACCCTCAAAAAGACCGGCTCTTCCAGGGGGACAAGGGAGCTGCCGGAAGGACGTCCCTGCCCCCCTTCCGCAAGCACCTCTTTCACGGTACATATAATTTCAGAATTCTCAGCAGGCTTGACCATATATCTCGACACGCCGATTCTGCGTGCAAGCTCCTGGTCTTTCTTATCGAGATAACTGCCAGTATAGAATACGACCGGGACATCCTTCAGGGCATCGTCTCCCTTCATCTTCCTCAGGAACTGGAATCCATCAAGGCCCGGCATGAGGACATCAGTGATCACGAGCGAGGGGTGCTCCGCTTTCGCTTTTTCGAACCCATCTTCACCGTCTCCCGCCACCACGACATCGTACCCTTCAGAGACGAGGATGTTCCGAAGAATAGTACGCGTGACATCGCTGTCATCAATGACGAGTATCTTCATTTGACCTGGTACCGTATGAGCCTTAAGAAATGCTCGATAAGATCGGGGTTAAAGGCGGATCCCTTCCCGCTGATCAGGACTTCAACGATCTTCTCGATCGGGATATCGCCCTGGTATGAACGCTTGCTGCGCATGGCATCGAACACGTCGGCGACGCTGATAAGCTGGCTTGCGATGTTCGGTCTCCATCCGCCCTTGATCGAAGGGTATCCACTCCCGTCATACTTCAGGTGATGTTCCAGAGCGGAAAGCACGGCGAGCTTGGGGATACCGTCGATCCCCATGAGGTACCGAGCGCCCTTGACCGTGTGGGTCTCGATGATCTTACGTTCATCCTGGGAAAGTTTGCCTGGCTTGCTCAGGATCTCATCGGGGATAAAAATCTTTCCGACATCATGGAGCAAAGAAGCGACCCCGATCTGGTGCAGATGCTCTCCAGTAAAACCCAGCGTCTCCGCCTGACTCATGGTCAGGATGCAAACATTCGTAACGTGGGTAAACGTATATTCATGTGCGGACTTGAGCGAGGCGAGGAGGCTCAACGGGTTAATCTCCGTGCGGAACGCCTGAATGAATGCCTTGACCATTTCATCCACCCCGCGGACGTCAATCTTCCTGTGTTTCTTGATGCGGAGATAGAGATCCTTCAGTTCATCAAGCTCTGACTCCGTGAGGGAGAGCAGTTCCTGGATGGCCTCCTGCGAAAGTCCCTCGAGGGAGCCGCCCCCGTCCCCCTGTGAATGGTCATCATCTTTTTTAATCCTGAGCTCCACTTTGCCAAGCTTTATAAAAGAAGTGGAGCGGACCGATGTGGAATCGAGCGAAGCAAGGTCCTGTATCAGCGCCTGAAGGTCGGCCCTCGGCAACCCGGCGACGAATGTCAATCGTTCAACGGCTTTTTTCTGGAGGATACGGGTGAAATTGCTTACATACGATGTGGCCACCGATTCAGCAATCTGCCTGTTGTCCGCCACGAGGTCATTGCCTATAAGGAAAATCGTCAGTTCTGGCTTGAGCTGAAGCATATCGGCAAGCACGGTGTACGCTTTTTCGACATACTGCGCCACCTGGGGATGGGTCGGTGAATACAAGCTCATGTTCGTAATCGCAGCGGTGAGCTGTGAGATCACCCGCGAGAGCCCTTCGTGGAAATCATATTCGGCCATATATCGTCCTGACGGGATTCACCCCCTGCAATTTTGCACGTGTGATCTTCAATCGACCGTCACGTCCTCTCCATCAGTTTGCTGCACGCCATCCTTATCTTTTCGCTGTCCAGGCGTTCTCCGATCTTAAGAAGATTGCCGATGCTCTCCCGTGGATATCTTCCGAGAGAATCGAAAAGGAGCTCCTTCATGCGCATAAGCCCCTGAGGATAGAGCGACCATGACGCACGCGCCAGCTTCTCTAAGTCGGGAATCGCATGGACATCGCCAATCTCGCCAAGCGCCGAGATGATCTCTTCATTTACCGTATAGTCCGCTTCGAAGAGGATGACCCGTTTAAGACGAGAGAGGACATCTTCAGTAACCTCGTGCACACGGTACTGTCCTGCCAGGGCAACGGCCTGTGAAGCGACATCAGGGTCCTTTGAATGAATCGTGTCACGCAGCAGTTTCACCGATTCAGGATCCTTGAAATGCAGGAGAGTGCTCAATGCCTCCATTCTGACCTTCAAATCCCGGTGCTTGATTAGTTGCTTGACATAAGGAATTGACGTCTGATTGCCCGCTCGCCGGATGAGGATGAGGAGATTTCTTACGTAGTACGGCCGCGAATCACGCAGTCTCTTGTATGCCTCGCGCACGGCCCTATCGCCAAAGGCGCTGAGCAGATTGAATACCAGCCGCCTCCCCCCCACCGAGGCGTCCTTGCTGTAAATGTCCAGGAGCCCGGGCACGGTGTCTGCACCCATGGCCTGGATCAGGCCTGCCGCCTCCCGCCCCTTGTCCTTCATCCATTTTTCGAACGCCTTCAAGACCTTAAGCCTGAAGTCGCTGTCAGCAAATATCTTCCGCGATTCCTCGGCCAGGGTACGGATGCCCTTGACCGGTTTTTCCGTTGTATGGCGCCGGAGCGTTTCCGAAATATCCCACAGGAGCTCGAAATTGCCGGTTTCGAGAAACCCGGGCATAATCGTAATAAGCTTTTGGGAAAATTCTTTATAGTCCTCCTCGTCAATATTTTCCTCCATGAAGGCAAGGAGTGCTCGGCCTATCTGGAAGTCGAGGCGGGCATCCTCGAGCGACTTCTTATACTCCTCCAAGGGAAAATGACTTCTTACAATGGCAGCGCCGGCTGACATCTGTCTGAGCATTGCATCATAGTCTTTAGACACATAATCTTCGTACTTTTCACGGTCAAAGAGCTTCTGCATGTGTTCGGGAAGAATGATCGGCGCATGCAGGCTGTTCTCCGCCTTCTTCGACCCGTCGCTCTGCGGCCCGCCGGTCGCCGCGCCCTGTGCCTGCGATTGCGCTTTGCTCAGCTTGCCCACAAGCCCCGCTAAGGTCGGCGAGATTTCTCTTCCTTCGGCGCTCGCCTGTGCGATCATCTCGATGACCATATCGTCGGTAAAGCCGCCGATGATCTCCTCTGCGGCAGACGGCGAGCTCGACGCTATGCGCTGAACTGCGATGGACAGGAACTGTTTCCTGAGCTCGGGGTGGAGGTCCTTTAAGAGGACATTGAGGCTCTCAAGGGTCTGGGATTGCTCATGCGTAAACTGTTTTTTTTCCGCGGCCCCGCGGATGTGCGTTGTGATGATGCGGTCATAGCTCTCCACAGCTGCATTCGCATCCAGCTTGCGCTCGTTGAGAAGGCGCGCGAGTTCCGCCGGGTCAATCTGTCCCGCGTCCTTCAAGGAGACACCCTGCCCCTGAGGTCCGGCAAGCTTGCCCTCCGTGAGCTGAGACACAAAGTCCTGCCACACTCCCACACTCGTCTTGCCTCCGGCTCCTCCCTTTCCGCCCGTCTTCTCTCTTCCTTCTGCCTTTGTCTGCGGATGAAAGATCTCCTGCTCCTCGGTAAGATAGAAGCTTCCGTAGTCGATGGGCAGAATCCTGATATGCGGGATGGAAAGATTGGACATGACTTTTTCAATACCACCCAAAGCCCTGATATCGTCCGGTTTGGTCGTGAGAACGCGGTGGAACCGCACCAGCTCGTCCTTGTCCAGACCATGGATAAAGGTGACCGCTGCTATCCCTTGCTGGTGCATGGAAAGCGCGAAGTCACGGAACACCAGGTTCTTTTGATCGAGGTAGTCCTGACCGACAAGCAGGGTGTCCTTTGCCACGCCAAGCGTCATCTCCGGCCGGATCTCGAACAATCGCTGCAGGATCCCATACGCACGGTCTATGCTTCGGGTTATCTGAATATGACCGGGAGGATAAATGCCGACATTCTTGCGGGAAATGTTGAGTTCGATGACGGCTTCCGACAGGAGTTTGGTATCGATGGGAAGCTCCCGCTCAGCAGGCGCTTGGGACGCCGTATGAGGACCTTGTTTGTCTTTGTCCTTGCCTTCTGCCATACTCGTATTATATACAATTTTCTTTATTTTTCCATGATAATAGTACAGAAAATATCTATTGATAAACCGGATTTCGTTAAAGAAAATACCTGTTCTTCCGATATCAAATTAATGACCGTTCACCGGAGACGCTTCATGGTTGATCCCTAGGATATGCTTTAATTAAGCAGAAATAAAACATCGACACGCACTGCAACTATATTGCGACACGATACATCATTATGATCTTCAGAGTGTTCGACAAAGAGGAACTAAAGTAATTCCCGTGGGCACGACGGACCTCACCAAGATATTGGACATGGAATTCCAGTCGCCCCGGTAGAAACAGTGGGGCGTAAGTGCCTGGGCAGCGGCACGTGTGCCAATGTCTGCCCCACCTGCTATTGCTTCGGCGTTGAGGAAACGGTAGACCTCAATCTTCGGGGAGCGCGAAAAATCAAAACCTTCTACTCCTACAACGTTGTGGAGTAGCGGAGCAGATCAGAATAACAACGATGACAGACACTTTTTTCATAGGCTTGCATATCGCATTGCAGATGTGTTGTCAATCCTATGGATGCACATCTACGGCCCGTCTTTTTTCTTGACAACACCTGTTCGGGATGTTACATTATTTCCCACTCACAATATATGATACGGGTTGTACATTTTGGGGCTGTAGCTCAGCTGGGAGAGCACAAGGCTGGCAGTCTTGGGGTCAGGGGTTCGATCCCCCTCAGCTCCACCAAAAATATTCAGGGGTTAGCGATAAGCGCTAATCCCTTTTTCATTTCACTGTCAAGTTTTTGTATAGTGACGTAGCGCTGAGAGTTGAATCGAGTTTTTCTACAGTACTTACTTTGTGTGTCGGTGATAGGTGGGCGTAGCGGAGGGTCATCGTAAGTGCCTTCCTTCCGAGCATTCCTTCACCGAGGTCAAATCTACGCCTGCCATGACGAGATGCGAGGCAAAGGTATGCCGCTTTGAGCACTATCTCAGCTATATTATTTCCTGGATCTCCTTTCTAGTATCCCGAGTCCAGCCAGCCCCGCACTCACGAGAATGAAATTGCATGGTTCGGGTACGGAAACAAAGGACGCACTTTGAAGGTTTATATCGTAAGGAGTGTCACCCGTGTAACTGGCGGGTATCCTGTCAATTGCCTGAACGATAGTTAAGCCTGCGGGCCACCGTAAATCACCAGAAAATAGTCATCTATAGAGCAGTAGAAATGCAGTAATCAACTCCTTAACAGCAGAATTGGCATTCTTTGCACTCCCTACGCTGCTGAAAAAAGCAATCGGACAGAGCTTATCCTTTCTGTGATCATGACATAACGGTGGATAATGGATGTGCGCGCATTTTACCTAAAGCTTTTCGCTCTTTTCATAGACGATCATTTCGTCCTGCGTGCGCAGATCACCAGGATGGTAGAGAGGGATGGGGTATTCCTGCTGTTTAAACTTCACCGGCGCGGTTTTTTTATCCACGAGACCTAGCGCCACCGCGACACCGTAAAGGATCGCCTCGGGACGGGGAGGGCAACCGGGAACGAAATAGTTCACGGGAATAACCTTTTCAACTGGACCGATGACCGGGTAGGAATCATGCCATAGTCCGCCGCCGCAGGCGCAGGAACCGATGGCGAAAACCAGTTTCGGCGCCGGTATTGCGTCGAAAGCCCGTTTCAGTGCCAGCGCCGTGGACCGCATAGCTGGCCCCTGACAGAGCATCACGTCGGCATGACGCGGTGATCCAACCAGCTTTATACCGAACCGTTCAGCGTCATAATAAGGCGTAAGCACGTTCAATACTTCGATGTCACATCCGTTGCAGCCGCCGCTGTTAGCATGGTAGACCCATAATGATCGCTTGAACATTTTTTGGCAGAGATTCTTGAACATGATGTTGCTCCTCACCCCAGGAGGCCGGATTCAAAAGACCAAAGCATAAAGGCCTCTCACGCAGAGCCGCTGAGAATGCAAAGGAGACCTTTAAGTCAAGGCTTTAAATCCAAGTTTCCCAGCCTTTCTCTGCGAGCGTTCGACTGAGCTCACACCGAAGCCTTTGGCGACTTTGTGCGAAATATGTTACCATTTCTCCCGACTTAATTCTTATTTTAAACCATGTTCATCCTCGATTAATACTAACCTCGATTAATCCATTTCCAGCTTGATATCATCCACGACCGGCTCATCTCCGAGATAGCTCTGGGAGCGGAAGATCCACCGGTCATTCTTCAGATCGTCGAACCGGTACCCTTTCATTTTCAATTGCTCAAGCGGTGACGGCTCCTTGAAGCAGCGGCCACAGCGCTGGCACGTGCTCATGAACAGTTCGAGTGTCTGTCCGATATCAGTGATGTTGTCAGTCGCGTTCTCAAATTCGTGGCTCATGGTGATGGCCTTTTCCGGGCAGACGTCGGCGCAGCGGCCACAATACGCGCATCGGCGACCGAGGTATTTCAGGATGCGGATCTCCTGACAGAGATCGATCACCAGGATCTCGCGGGCCGGGCAGTTGTTGGCGCAGCCTGCGCAACCGATGCACTTCGCTGAGTCGAAGATAGGCCGGCCCCTGAACTTCGGAGGTACCGGCTGGGCCTGAGCCGGATAGGGCAGTGTCACACGACCCGCCTTCAAACAGATCAATGCTTCCTTCAATTTGCTCAGAACAGACATGACATCCCCTCGATCAACCTCTTAGTATCCATAGCCGGCCATCACAAGAGCACCGAACGCAATGACCAGCAGGGCGGCAAAAAAACGGATGGCCTGGTCAACGCGGTAGCGCGCGTGTGTCGCGGCCACAAGTGTAACGAGCAGCACCAGAACTGATACCTTTGCCCAGAACAGAAGCCATCCTAGCGGGAACGTGAGTTCCGAGCCCCATGGCGCGAACACTGCAACGAACAGAGCACTGTAGATGACCAGTTTCGCCATCCAGGCGTACTTGACTATTGCCAGTTTCGGTCCCGAATACTCCATGAGCGCACCTTCCATGATCTCTGTTTCCGCTTCGCTTATGTCAAAGGGCAAGCGCTCCACGAAAGCCTGGAATGACAATAGCATGACTCCCAGCATGATAGTCCCCGACCATGGGAAACCGGACTTCACATAGACCGAACCGTTCAGTACCGTGTCCAGCCGGAATGACTGAGTATGGATCGCCCCGATGATGATGGCCACTGCGAACAGAGGTTCCAGCGCGATCATGGTCATCATTTGGCGGCTGATGCCCACGAGGGAGTAAGTGGATCCTGCCGCCAGCCCCGCGAGCAGCGTGCAGATGCCGGAAAGGGTCAGCAAGTAGATCAGCAGGATAACATCTCCCTGCCCATTCAGGGGAGCAGAAAAACCCATTGGCACAAGGCATGTCACTGCCAGTACAGTCGCCAGCGACAGATAGACCGCGAACCGCTGCATGAACGGCGACGAGCCAGACTCAAGGTCTTCCTTGCCGAGGAGCTTCAGCAGGTCGTAGTAGGGCTGTAGAATCGGCGGGCCCTTGCGAGACTGGATGATCGCGGTGACCTTGCGCAGTACGCCCTGGAGCAACGGCGCTACGAACAGCACCATGCATATATTCGCCAGTCCGGCCAACATCGTCCTCGTCATTGTCGCATCCATACTACAATCTCCGACCCTAATGAAGGAAAGCGCTATGTTGGAGATACTATTTTCCGCAAATGAGAGATCGCAGAAAACTCACCAGATATTCTGGTTTAAGACCAAGACTTGGATTTTATATTTACTCTGCATTCTCCGCGCGCTCTGCTGGAGACGCCTCTAATGATTCCTTATCCTCGACAGTACTTCCAGTTCCTTCTGCGACCATATCCTCGCAGAGCCTGTTCTTAAATCGATCGTCTCCATCCTGTCCGTGCAGGAGAAACAGGGATCGATGCTGCCGAGGGATATCGTCATGTCAGCGATCTGCTGGTCCTTGATCATCATAGGCACAGCCTGGAGGTTCTGATAAGTCGGCGCACGGACCCGCCACCTCCGAGGCCGGTTGTTCTCGCCGGTGATAACGAAATGATGGCTCTCCCCGCGCGGAGCTTCCACCGATGACACACCCATGCGGCCGATTGGCAGTTCATCGGCGATGACCGCCTGTAGCGGTCCGTCCTCCATTTTTTCGAGGCACTGGCGGATGATCCTGATGGATTCGAACACTTCCCGAGCCCGGACGAGTACACGCGACCAGACGTCCCCACCCTGCTCAATGATCACGTCGAAATCAACGCGGTCATACGCCGCATAGGGATGATCGCGACGGCAATCCATGTCAACGCCGGCAGCGCGCGCAACGGGACCGATAAGGCCAAGTTCTTTCACCGCTCCGCGGTCAGCAACACCCACGTCACGAGTACGCTTCTGGATGTTCCGGTCCTTGCTTACTGCAGCGACCACAGGGCCCCATTCGGCTTCGAGCGTGCCGAGCACGTGGCGCACCTCGGCTTTCAGGTCCGCGGTAAGGTCCCAGCGCACCCCGCCGATGACACAGAGGGCATAGGTCTTGCGGTTACCGGTGATCTTTTCCGCTATCCACATTATCGGTTCGCGGATGCGGAAGCTCTGCATGAATAGGGTGTCAAAACCGACGAGGTGGCAGGCCAGGCCAACCCACAGTAGATGGCTGTGCAGCCGCTCGATCTCGAGCATGATCGTGCGCATATATTCGGCGCGCGGCGGCGGCTCGATAGCCGCGGCGGCCTCGACGGACTGTGAATAGGCGACGCTGTGCACACAGCCGCAGATCCCGCAGATACGCTCTGCCAGCATGTTGATGTCATTGTAGGACATCACGGATTCAGCGAGCTTCTCGATGCCGCGGTGCACCATGAAACCGCGGTATTCACAGCCGCGCACCATCTCTCCCTCGACGTAAAGGCGGAAATGGGAAGGCTCGTCGAGCGTTGGATGAAATGGTCCGAATGGCACGACCATGCAGCCCTCCGGCGGATCATCAAAGACGAACTCCTTATTCTCATCGAAATCCTGGGGCACATGATCCCAGGACATGTCCTTGCGAAGGGGATGGAGGCCGTCCGGCCAGCCGTCCGGCAGGACGAGCCGCTTTGGATAGCAATGACCGACGGGTTCAATGCCGACGAGGTCGCGCATTTCGCGCTCTGCCCAGCTTGCCGCGAGCACTTCATCGGTGATGCTGTCAATCTTCGGATCGTCGTGCGGCACGGAAACGAGAATGCTGCAGAGCACATGGTCCTTGTCAAAAGCGAAATTGTGCGCGACCAGGAACGTACCGGAGAACGGCCGGTCATCAACACCGATACTGATGATATACCGGGCATCGAGGTCCCGGAAGAGATACTTGCATACGGCCTTGATCGCTGCGCGTTCCACAAAGGCAAACAAATGCCGGTCATCGGGTAGATCAGCGCGCAGAAGTGTGCTGCCGAACTTCTCCTTTATCTGATTCAACCGTTCACGTGCGATCATGATTTAGGTTCCTTCAATATATTTTCCCCTTTCGAAGAGGGTGGCGTTTCGCCGCCTAGCCAGCGGAAATAGCGTTTGATCTCTCCATAAAAATTGTGAGCATTATACCGGTGACAATCAGCTTCCCGTACATAGCCGCACAGCCAGGGAGCAGCCATGCGTCGCTGGGCCCCTCCGAGCTTTGAGAGTATACGGACGAACAGGAACAGCGCCCCAAGCAGGAAAGCGAGCGCGATTGGTACGAACACTGCCGCTCCGCGAAGTTCCTGCACCCCGGATAGCGGCCCGCTTGAGATCGACATGGCATCAGCAAGGACAGCGTCGAAGCCCTGTCCGCGAGCAGCGAAAACCTGGTGCATGAAACGAAACGCGACGGAAGGCACGATGCCGAGAGCTACGCAGACGACGGCGAGAAGGACCTGCGGCAGCTGCATGATCCAGGGGACTTCGAGCCCGCCCCGCCTGGCGGCCTTTTTCATTACCAGGGTGCTCGGCCGCGAGAGGAAGCTCACACCGAAGAATTTGATGAATGAAGCAAGGGTCAGGGCGCTGGTTAGAATTGCTATAATCGCGCAGACTGGAAGATAAAGGGCAGCGCCGCTGCCTTGGACCGCAGCAACGTAAATGCTCCATTTGCTGACGAAGCCGTTGAAGAGCGGGACGCCTGAGATGGAAAACGATGCAACGAGGACCGTGATTGCGGTGACGGGCATAAATTTCATCAACCCTCCCAGTTTGTTTAGATCCTGGGTGTCAGTAGCGTAAAGCAGAGAGCCGGCATTCAGGAACAATAAGCCCTTGAAGACGCCATGATTCATCACATGAAACAGGGCGCCGAACATGCCTATCGCGGCAAGCCCCGCGAGTCTTTGATCACCAGTAGGGATCAGGGCCATGCACGCGCCAAGTCCCAGAAGGATGTAACCGATCTGGCCGATGCTGTGGAAGGCGAGCAGTCGTTTTGACTGCTCCTGCTTGAGCGCCTGCATGGTGCCTGAGAACAAGGTGATGGTGCCTAGTACGGAGACGATCATGCCCCAAACCACGAGCGGGTAGGATGCCCATGCGGACGATGGCACCAGCCATAGAAAATAGCGCATGAGGCCGTAGACACCGGTCTTAATCATGACCCCGGAGAGCATGGCGCTCACCGGTGATGGCGCCGCTGGGTGAGCATCGGGAAGCCATATCTGGCCAAATGGCCACATGCCCATTTTAATGCCGAACCCTATCAGGAACAGGGCAAATGCCACCATGGTCGCGCCGTAGTTCTCGCTGAGGAGGATGGGAATGTTGGCACTCAATGAGTCGAAATCATATTTCAGCGCCGCATGTTCTGCCGATGCGCTTGCGACAGCGAGCAACTCGGCTCCGATCATGGTAGCAATACAGGCGATCTCCATCATGACGAGATACTTATTCGCGGCGCGGATATTCTGCGGTTTCCTGTTCTCATACCGGATCAGCGCATACCCGGAAAGCGTCATGAGCTGCCAGAACAGGAAGAAGAACCACATCATGTCCGTGGTGCTCAACAGGCCGTACATTGCCGCGAGAAAGAGCAAAAAATGAGGATAGTACCGCGCTGCACCATATCCCGAGTAGGAATGCAGGTATGCGATGGAATAGAACGATGCTGGCACAGCGATGAAGGCGGCAAGCAGGAGAAAGATCGCGGACAGGCCGTCCACATGAATGCGCAGGGCAAATCCGAATTTTGGGAGGGACCAGACTTCAACCGGATGCGGCGAGGGCCCTTGCGTCAGCACCATCGCAACAGCGGAGCAGATCAGGACAGCTGATGCCAAGGTGATCAGGAAAGCAAGACTGCCTGCTGCGGTCTTGTTCCGTGAAACGAGGAGCGATGCCGCAGCCCCTGCGATGCACAGCAGGATTGCCGACAGGACTGATGCTTCAGGAGTCATCATGCATTCACCTCTGTAACGACCTTTGCATCTTAGTACTCTCCATGATGAAAGGAATCCGTTACGACGAAGTTGCAAAAAGGCAAAAAATCAGAATTCTGGGGTTGAAGTTCTCAATACTTTGCGTTCTTCATGCCTTGGCGATTTAGATCCTTCAAGTATCGTTTTATAAGCTTGTGCATTCTCTGCCTTAATTCTGGCATCATTCCATATATCGCACAACATCTCCTCGAGGATGTCCTTTGCCTTCTGTACGGCCGGAGAAAGTCCGTGCACAGGCTTAAGCGATCCGGGCTGGACACCGAGAAGCCACACGCACGTTCCTCCACGTGCCGTGATACATTTTGCCAACAGGCCGAGGGAGACCTTGTGGGTCGAGATCTGCGGGAACCGGGATGCAATCTCATTCGCACCGAGGAATATCACCGAACCGGGCTCCCCTCTGAATTCAACAGCGTCAAGGAAAACCAGGTGATCAAACCCCCTTTCAGTCACGGAACCGGTCATACGTTCCGGTGCGGTACCTGCATTGATTACATTCTGGGCAAGTGAAGCATGTCCCAATCGAATCAACCGCTCCGCTATCGCATCAGCCAGCTTTACCCCAAAACCGTCATCACCGAAGTCCACACTGCCGATCCCCATCAGGCAGACGCGGCCCTGAAAGCAGTGTCCTAGTTGTTCCCGCAGATCGGGCATCAGATGTCCTCTCCTAGCTTTTTGATCTGTTCATAGGTAAATACCGGACCGTCGGTGCATACATACGCCACACCGATGCAGCAGTGGCCGCATTTGCCGACGCCGCATTTCATGTACCGTTCCAGTGTCGAGACGATGTTTTTCTCCTCGAATCCCAGATCAAGCAGGTCATTGATAACGAACCGGAACATTACCGGTGGCCCGCACACAAAAGCAATGGTGTTGTCCACGGGGATCTTAACTCCCGGCTTTTTGAAGAGGCTTCCCACTACGCCGATATTGCCGGTCCAGACGTCGGTGGCGCATGTCCTGTCCACGGTGAGGCTGCATTCGACGGCTGTGGCCTGCTCCCATTCGCGGAGATTGGACACGTACATCAGCTCGCTTGGGGTTTTCGAGCCGTAGTAGATCTGAATGCGACCGAATTTATCGCGGTTATTGAGCGCGTACACAATGCAGGAGCGGAGCGGAATCAGCCCGATTCCACCGGCAACGAATACCAGGTTCTTTCCCTCATAGGCATCCATGGGGAAGCCGTTTCCGTAGGGGCCGCGCACACCGAACTTATCGCCTGGATTCAGTTGATGGAGCGCTGATGTGCAGCTGCCGACGGAACGGACGGTGAAGAATGTCTCCTGCTCAGTGGGGCTGGGCGGCAGCGAAGTAGGAAATTCGCCGACTCCGAAGAGCGAGACTTGGGCGAACTGACCGGGCCGGAATTTCTTGAATGCCTTTTGTTCCGCCTCGTCTTCGAAGTGCCAGTAGAACGTCTTGACCTCGGCGATCTCGTCGGTCACGCGGTCAAGGATCGCGGTTTTCGGCATATAGATGTTCTCAGTCGGCATGAGCATCAGACTCCAGTGAAGCTCTGCGGATCATCTCGACCACATTCGGCATCCCCACATCCCCATGGCATACGGCGGCGCACCGACCGCATCCGACGCAGGCCATGGAGAGCTCCCGCTGAATGAAATAGTGCGCCAGCTTCCGGAAGAACCGCCGGTTGCGGCGGTCATGTACGGCGCGGCGCGGATTGTGACCGCCGGCCATGCGCGTGAATCCGGCGAGGGCGCAGGCGTCCCAGATGCGGACGCGTTCGATCTCGTCAGATCCTGTCTGGTGATCGGAAACCGTAAAGCAGGTGCAGGCGGGACATACATAGGTGCAACCGCCGCACTCAAGGCACCGGTTGCCTATATCCTCCCAGGTCTTGTCGAGGACCGCTCCCTGCGACACATACCGGACGGTTGCGGAAAACCAGCTCGTGGTATTCTTGAAATGTTTTCTTACCTCGTTCAGTATGGCGATGCGTTTTTCCCGGTGTGCTTCCGAGCCACGCTTGAACATGCTATCCGTGAACAGCGCCTCGCCTGCCGGCGTTCCCGCGACAACCATGAACTCGTCCCCAAGGTCCATGAGCTGCAGATCAAAATGGTCCTGTGCAGCCGGTCCAGTGTCCGTGCACAGGCAGAAACATTCGTTATTGACGTCCTCTCCTGGTATGGTGCAGACGACGTTGACAAGGAACAGGTTCCGACGTCGTTTCTCATAATAGATATCGCGGTATTCGCGGCCCAAATAGAACCGGTCGAGGTGGTAAATGCCGGCCACATCGCAGGAGCGGATACCGAAAAGGGCCCGTTTCGATTCGCGGTACGTGGGTTCGATCAGGAGATCGCCGTTGCTCCTGCGTACGGTGAGCAGTCGTTCCATATGCGGGAACACGAAGCTCTTCGGCGGATAGTAGGGATTGGGCAGATGGATCTCGAAGCGTTCACGGTTGTCGTCGGAGATGGACTCGAAGAAGGTGTCACGGCCGCGTCCCCGGAATGGCGCAATGACGTCATAGCCCTGCCCCTGGAGCAGGTCCGCAATCTTAAGGACATCATCCCGGTCAATGATGCGGGCCTTCATGCGGCCTCCTTTTCCAGGCGCACCGGCAGCAGTTGTACCCCTTTCTCCTGGACGACCTGAAGCTGCCGGAGAACCTGGCCAACGAAATAGGGTACATAGACAGTGCCACACATGACTTCCGGCGTTACCCTCGCAGCTGTTACGGAGGAGCCGCTGGTCGTGCGCAGACGGATCTTTTCCCCGTCGCGGATGTTATACCGCTTTGCATCGCTGGTGTTGATCTCGACAAAGCCGTCCGGGTAGTCGAGCAGAAGCATGCGGTACTCGCGCTTGAGCGTTTCGCTGTGCTTGATCAACACGTTCTGATGCCAGTAATAGAGTGAGTGGCCGAAGATCAGCGTGAGCGGATACTCGTCGTTCGTCACAACTGGCTGGGCGGGCTTCTCGATCGGTATGAACGTGAAGCTCTGGCTGGGATGGCCCGGGGCGAAAAGGAATTGCGTGCCCATCGGATGTTCCCGGGTGCACGGCCACTGGCGTCCGTAGTCATGGCTCAGGTTCTCGTAGTTCGCACCGCTGTAGAATGGCACCGCCATGCCGATCTCATCCATCACGTCAGCGGCAGAATTGTACTTCCAGTCCGCTCCCATGGCCCGAGCAACGCGTATCAATTGCTGCCACGCGGACTCAATCCCTGGCGGAGGATCTATCACTTTATCGGCGATCTGAATGCGGCGTTCCGTACTCGTGAAAGTGACGCGTTCCTCGCCAAATACCGCGGTCGGAAGAACAACATGAGCGTACTTGCAGGTTTCGGTCAGGAACACGTGCTGCATGACCACAAGATCGCACTGGCGAAGTGATTCCCCCGCCTCGCTGATAAATGCGGTGCTCGCCGGATCGTACCGGCAGAGCCAGACTGCCCGCACCGCTCCCTCGCCGCGGTGAGAAAGCACCCATTTTGCACTCATGCCGCGGCGGTGCGGGATCGATGTCTCCCACATTTTTTCGATAGCCCTTCGTGCTCCATCGTCCCCGACCATGCCGTATCCCGGCAGGCGGTCCGGCAGCATGCCCATATCGCACACGCCCTGAAGGTTGTTGTGTTCGGTCAGCGAAAAGATGCCCCCGCCGTCTTTGCCGATCTGGCCGCAGAGCAGACAGAGGTTTACCATGGACTCCACGGAATCGTGCTCGCGCGCTTCGATGCCTGTCGTGTACAGTATTGCTGCTGACGCTGCGCGCGCGTAGTCAAGGGCAGCAGCTTCGATCTGATCCGCGGGTACGCCGCAGGCCTCGGCGGCCATCAACAGGTCGCAGTCGCGTACTGACTCAAGAAACGCCTCATAGCTGGAGCAGTGCGATCTAATGAACGGCAGATTCATCAACCCGCGGTCCACAATCACCTTTGCCATGGCACCGAAAAGCAGCGACACCGTACCCGGCTTGTGCTGTAGGAACAGATCGGCGCTTTCTGCCACGCGGTGACGGCGAGAGGCCATGACGATAAGCTTGGCGCCCTTCAACTTTGCGCGAATTACTCTGCCGCCGATCGTAGGCAACTGCCTGCCGAGGTCGACGCCGCTTACGATGATGACGTTGCTCCGGTCCAATCCCTGAATGGAATTCGTCGTGCCCGGCGTGCCGATCATCTTGAGCAGGACATTGAGCGCGTAGTTGCTGTACACGCCGGCTCCATGGTCCACGTTGTTGGTCTTCATGACCGCACGGGCCAGCTTCTGCAACAGATAGGACTCTTCATTCGAGCAACGGGGGGAATTCAAGAAAGCAATCGAGTCGGGCCCGTGGGTGTCGCGGATCGCCTTCAGGCGGTCCATGATAAAACCGAATGCCTCATCCCAGGTCACTTCCTCAAGTCGGCCGTTTTTTCTTAGCAGTGGTTTCGTCAACCGGTCCGGCGCATCGATGACCTCGTGGACGTGCCAGCCACGCACACAGATTCTGCCTTCATTGGCGGGGTGGGACATACTGGGAGAGACGCCTACCACGCGATTCCCCGACGTCTCAAGATAAAGTCCACAGCCGACGCCGCAGAAAGTGCAGGTCGTGAGCCTATGAGCCATAGCCGACCTTTTTTAGAAGGGGAACATGTAAAGACGAGGCCATGCGATTCTTCTCCATCGTTAACCCAGACAGGCCTCCGGAGACGAATTCTCAAAGAATTTTGTTTTATCGTGAAGAGATCCGGAAGCGCTACACTATACTATAGCATAAAAAAAATCATTTCTCAGGTTGCAATAGGCTTTCTATTTTACTATAATCGTGTATGAAACGCCGTTACAACAAATTAAAACTAAGGTATATTCTGCCAATAAGTTTCTTTATAATGATGAGCGCGGTGGATGTGACTTATGGCGCTCCGATGGTGTGTTCTTTTGTCGGTTTAAATAGCGGCACTATATCATTTCCCACCCTCGATCTATCAACTGTGGGTCCTGTTTATGGCACCGTTACTTCGAATGTGCAATTTACATGTAGTAAGAACATTGCGTACACCATCACGAGCTGCCCCGCGAGCATAACGGGCAGCGGGTTCTCGACGGCGGCATCGATCCCTGTTGGCATCTCGATCCTTCAAACGGCGTATCAGAATGCGAAGGCAGGCGCTCAT
>Ga0335081_10005096_pt1 | contig 20774 bp, 15 predicted proteins | sample Lox_Sample_35_FD_206713 | JGI IMG/M metagenome (GOLD analysis project Ga0335081, IMG submission 206713) | Soil microbial communities from Loxahatchee National Wildlife Refuge, Florida, United States - Lox_Sample_3.5 | ecosystem: Environmental > Terrestrial > Soil > Wetlands | place: USA... | reverse complement strand
TCCGAAGATCCCGTGCGTCGCCTCTAAGCACCCTCCGGAATGGCTTTCGAATTACTTGGCTCACTCTAGCCCTCTTGGTGGCTGGCGCAGAGCGCGACTCCGCGCTTCAGCGTGCTATATTAGCACTCGTGATGCTCACCCACAAACGCCATTTTGCGCGCGGACGCCCGGAACTCCTGATGAGCAGAGCCTACCGCCGCGCCAAGCTTTTCAGAGAGATCGGCTCCGCCCGATTTCAGTCTTGTCTTTGGGCCCGCATAGCTACGCTCTGCGCCAGCCCTCGCTGCTCGCCCCTGGCGCGGCACTCAGAACCCATGCGGTAGTGAGAAGCGGGTCGGTGCGCGTCTCTGAAAGGCTCAAAGTTCGGGCGTGGGCGAGGTCATCCAGGTGTAAAAGAGCAAGGAAAATAGAACGTGATCGGCGAATACGGGCTTCACTTCTTGGGTGTCCCGTGAATGTAATGGTCGTGATTCTCCGCCCAGTCAGGAGGCCCGCCGCACACGGTTCCGATGACTGTCTTTGAGGCATTCAGCCAGCGTTCTCGGAGCCACGGGCTCCGCGCGAACCTTCGTGCCCTCCGGCAAATTGGCTTCCGGCGGCAGAACCACCGTTCCGTTCGAGACTTTTCCCGTGTATCGCATGGCCATTTCCCGCCTCTCCGACGTCACCTGCCCATGATCTTCGAAGGACCTCAACTCCGGTTCGATTAAGATACCACCTGGGCGAGAATTGGCGCCCTCCATGGCCTACCCGCTCGCTTGGCGGCTCCCAACCGGCTGGCGAGTATTCGCCGGGTGGTTGGCTCGAACCCGCGAGGGTGGGCTTCGTGGCCCTCATGGTCGTGCTACTTCGGAAGCTCTTCAAACTGGCTGATACGGACCTCGCGGCCGGGGAAGACCGCTCGAATTTCCAGCTTTCCACCCAGCGCCTCGAAGTATTCCGAGAGCGTGCTCAGATAAAGGTCAGCCCGGTGCTCGATCCTGGAGACTTCGCTCTGGTTTATCCCCAGCGTTTCGGCGAGCTTCGCCTGAGTCATTTGCCTCGCTTTGCGCAGTTCATCAAGCGGCACTGCCGCCAGAGTTTCGCGCACGCGCTCGGCTATTTTCTTCCGCCGGCTCGCGGGCATTGCCGTCAGCAGCTCACCAAATCTTCGGGTTCGCATCACCGTTTCCCCTCCTTTCGCAGCCCGTTCGGGTGATCGTCAAACAAGTGATCCGCGATGGGCACAAACCTCTTATACCACTGGTTGCCACCGCCGGATCCGAGGTCTAGCATGGGCTGGGGTGTCGGCCCTCGAAATATTCTTCTTGACACCCAGCCCGTGGTACCGTACGATTCTCTAAGGTCGCTCCGGATCGGTCGCAATACTGGTCGACGCGGAAATGTTTCCGGCTGCTGCACGCGGGCGTGGGGAAGTTGAGGATTCAGATGGGCGGATAGGACGAGGATAGGGGATTCGAGATTCAAGATTGAAGGCGGGGGAACAAAACGAGGATTCGAGCTTGGAGATTGGGGCTGGGAATCAGGGAGCATGCCAGAGGGAGCCAAGTTCGGGATCCAGGTGTCCGAGATCGGACATATCAGCAACAAGCTGTTGAAAACACGTGGCTTAAACGAAATACAATCGCTATCTCGCGTGTTTTCTATAACATGAGTGATTTTTGAGGGAACGAAATATTTAGCGACGGGCCGTTTATTATGTTAAAGATAGGTGATGGTTAGCGGAAAAAACTCATTCATTTTTTCCGATTGCTGAATTGGGACTGGAGGCCCGGAATCCCGGAACAGGGGATAGGGAACGGGTGAGTAAACCCAGAGTATATCCCTACGATCGGGAAATCGGGTTCCGCGTGTTCCGAATTGTTATTTGGGAGGCAAAGGTCAGATAGGGATGGCCATGATGGGGGTCAAAAATCGGATCAAACCCACGGGGTCAAGGTGCTTGTTATCAACGAGATGTCCTCAAAAAAGGAGAGATCAAACCCACGGCGAACATCATCATACCCTTCTATACCCTTCAATTGCTTGGAGGGGCTCGGAGGCCCGATTTCAGGAAAACATGAATGGATTGGCGGTCCCGGCGCCCAACACAGATTCAGTCCAGGCGATTCAAGGCGGCGAGGACCCAACTTCCGACGTTCAGGGGGTGCCCGTTGCGGTACAGTCAAAATGCGGTTGGGCGGGCTTCCCGGAGAGGCTCGCAGTTTTGCGACGCGAAGCGAGGAAGAAAACTTGACGTTGGATGGGAGGGCGAGTAAACTACGCGGGAATTGACTGTGAAGTGCTTCATGGGTGCGACCCGGCGGTGGAGGCCGCGGGACGCCTGAGGCGGGGGACTTTTAGACATGCCGGAAACTACCGAACGCAACAAAGCCATTGACTTGGCCCTGAGCCAGATTGAGAAGCAGTTTGGCAAAGGGTCGATCATGCGGCTGGGGGTGAAGGACGCCCTGGTGCCGGTGGAGATCATCCCCACCGGGTCGCTGGCTTTTGACGCGGCCCTCGGCATCGGCGGTATGCCCCGCGGCCGAGTGGTGGAAGTGTTCGGGCCGGAATCGAGCGGCAAAACGACCATGGCGCTCCAGGTGATCGCCGAGGCGCAGAAGCGCGGCGGCATGGCGGCGTTCATCGATGCCGAGCACGCGCTCGACGCCGGCTACGCCAAGAAGCTGGGCGTGGACGTGGACAACCTGCTGGTGTCGCAGCCCGACTACGGCGAACAGGCGCTCGAAATCGCCGAGGCCCTGGTGCGGTCGAACGCGGTGGACGTTCTGGTGGTGGACTCGGTGGCGGCCCTGGTGCCCAAGGCCGAACTCGAAGGCGAAATGGGCGACTCGCTGCCGGGCCTCCAGGCGCGCCTGATGTCGCAGGCGCTGCGCAAGCTCACCGCCATTGTCTCGAAATCGAAAACGTGCCTCATCTTCATCAACCAGATCCGCGAGAAAATCGGTGTGATGTTCGGCAACCCCGAGACCACCACCGGCGGCCGCGCCCTGAAGTTTTACTCTTCCGTGCGCGTTGATATCCGGCGCATCGCCTCGATCAAGGACGGCGAGCGCGTGGTGGGCAATCGCACCAAGGCCAAGGTGGTGAAGAACAAGATGGCCGCGCCTTTTCGCGAGGCGGAGTTCGACATTCTTTACGGCGAGGGAATCTCGAAAGAAGGCGAGTTGATCGACCTGGGGGCGGAACACAACATTCTGGAAAAGAGCGGAAGCTGGTTCTCGCTGGGTGGCGAGCGCATCGGGCAGGGACGCGAGAACGCCCGCCAGTTCCTGCGCGATAACGCCGACATCCGCAAAAAGCTGGAGACGGAACTGCGCAAGGCGCTGGGCTTGGCGGTGGCAGCGGGAACATCACCAACGGCACCAACCGCCGGCGGCGGGGACACCGCGGCTACAGCCGCCGCCCGCGCGAAGAAGTAGGGTTGAAAAAGGAGTCAGGAGACAGGAGTCAGGAGTCAGAATGAAGAACGTCGTCGGTTCTGCCACCTCTTTCATTCTGACGCCTGTCTCCTGACCTCCTGCTCTTTCTTCACAAAACTCGGCGGACCGTGATACGATGAAAGGGTGAGTGGAGTGGGCTGAGGGGAGTGGCTGGCGGAGGGCCGGTCGTCTTCTCAAAACTGCTGCTCTGAGCATGATCGTGGGCGCTGCCCGTCGGTCGAGTTGCGACTTCAGCTTGACGGGGCATCAGGGCCTGAAATAAGTTTTAAGTGGTCGGCCGGGTCGGCCGATGTTAGAAAGTTGAAGAAAGGAAGGGCAAGCTGCCAGCTTGCCTGCAAGATCCCCGGCTAGACCGGCGCCAGGGTCGGATGGGGACAAACCAAAAAGGGGGTCGTAATCATCTTGACTAAAAAAACCGCTATCCTGGTCGCGGCATTACTGTGTCTTTCAGTCGGCATCGCGAGCGGTGCCACCACTACCCCACCCAAGCGGGTCCGGCATTCCGCCATCAAGTCACCGGCGCGCCACCGTCCCGCACACCATGTAACCTCGATCAGCGGCTCCTCCCATTTGCAGACCGCCAAGCTTGCTAAGCAGCCGTTAACGAGCCGGCGGCGCCGGGCGCTCGCTTATGATCCCTGGCGCCTCAGCTCGTTTGGCAACCCGACGGAGCGTGATAATCCCGCTGGCGAAGACCCTGCCGTCCGCGCCGTGGCGGTTAAGGCCTTGGGCAACTGGAATGGTGCCGTCGTAGTGGTCAACCCCAACAACGGGCGCATCCTCTCCATCGTTAACCAGCCGCTGGCTCTCTCCGGCGCGTTTACGCCTTGCTCCACCATCAAGCCGGTGGTGGCGGCGGGAGCTCTAAAAGAAGGAATTATCACTCCCGAAACCAAGCTCCGCGTCTTCGGCCCGCACGGCGGCCGCATTACCCTGCGCGACGCCTTGGCTCACTCCAATAACATGTTTTTCGCCAAACTGGGCGAGATGCTGGGCTTCCAGCGCGTGGAAGAATACGCCCAGGAGTTTGGCCTGGGCGAGAAGGCCGGCTGGGACATCGCGGGCGAGTCGCCGGGAGTTTTTCCTTCGGCGCCACCCAAAGAAGGCGGCGTGGGACTGATGACCAGTTTCGGGTCGTCGATCGAGATCACACCGCTTCAGCAGGCGGCTATAGCTTCCACCATTGCCAACGGCGGGACGCTCTACTGGCTGCAGTATCCGCGTACGCCCGAGGCCGTCGCGAGCCTGGAACCGCGCGTCCGCCGACGCCTGGATAATCTCTCGGATGTGCTGCCCAACCTCAAGGAAGGCATGGCCGCGGCCGTGCTCTACGGCACCGCCAAGTCCGCCTATAACCCCTTGGAAGCAGTGTATGGCAAGACGGGGACGTGCAGCGAGGACGGCGCTCACCTGGGCTGGTTTGAGTCCTACGCCGCCGCCCCGGAGTCGAAGTACGTGGTGGTGGTGCTGTTGCGCGGGGGCAGGATGATGTTCGGGCCCCACGCCGCCGAGATCGCGGGCAATATCTATCGCGACCTGCTCGACCACGACAAAATGGCAGCGGCCGTGCATCGTACCGCACTGGCAGTGGGTTTACTACAATAGTAGGCTACAATTTCCCCTGACCACCGGGTTTCGCCCTTCGGGCGGCACAGATGACCTCACACCCGCCGCGGTGATCGCAGCAGCCTGGCGGGGAGCGTCACCAGGGCCCAGACGAGGTCCAGCACGCCGCCGACGGCGATGCCCACCAGGCGGAATGGCAGCAGCAGCAGCCACACCAGGGGGTACAACACCAGCGCCACTAGGGCCAGCGGCCAGCAGAGAATCAGCAGAATGCACCAGAGCAGGAACGTCACCATGGCTTCGCCTCCCGTCGCCGCTCGAGCCTCTCTCTTGATTCTACGCCGGGGGTCCAGGTGAAGTTCCGGGAATCTCGGCCGCAGTTGTCGCCAGCCCCAACTCGGTGAGCAAAGCTTGCTGGCGGTCGGAGGGCAGGAAAGCGGCGCGAATGGCCTCCTCGCCCAGGCCGGCGATCTGCCGGCGCGACAGTTGGAAATGCGCGGCGGCCAGCTCGAACTCGCGCTGTAGGCTCGTGCCGAACATACCCGGATCGTCGGAGTTCAGTGTCACGGCTAGGCCCGCGTCGAGGAACTTCGGCAGTGGGTGGTCCTCAAAGCGAGCCAGCAGCCCGCTAGACACGTTGCTGGTGGGACAGACTTCCAGCGGGATCCGCCGCTCGTGGAGCAGTGCCATCACCGCCGGATCCTGGGCGGCCGTCAGACCGTGGCCGATACGCTCGGCCCCGAGCAACTCTACGGTGTCGCGGATGCTCTCGGGTCCCACCGCTTCTCCGGCGTGGGCGGTAACGTGGAGCCCCATGTCGCGCGCCTCGCGATAGACGTCCGTGAAAAGCTTGGCCGGGCCGCGGGCCTCGTCTCCGCCGATTCCAAAGGCGACCACACCGTGCGAGCGGAAGCGCCCGGCAAAGCCCAGCACCTGCCGCACGTGGTCGACACCGAACTGGCGCACGCCGTCAAAGATCCACGCGACGCGCACGCCGCAGCGCTTCTCGGCCTCCGTTGTCGCCGCCGCGATCGCCTCAAAGGTCGCCTCCACTGACTGCTTTTTCCAGAGGATCACTCCTGCCGAGAGCGTGATCTCGGCGTACCGGACGTTCTGCTCCGCCAGCCACTCCATGAGCCGCGTGGTGATTAACGCGTAGTCCTCTGGCCCTTCGAGGAGCAGCGAGACCAGCCCGAAGGCGACCAGGAACCTCGGGAAGCTGCCGTAGCGGTACCCCTCGCGGGTGCGCTCGCCGATCCAGTCGGCGACCTTGCCTTTGAGCCAACTCTTGCCTTCCGTCAGTTCGCGCAAGGTCTGTGGCCGCATACTGCCTTCGAGATGAATGTGCAACTCCACCTTTGGAAGACGCGCGATGAACGTGCTCAAGTCATGCGGTGCTTGTGTGATCGGGCGATCGTGTGATTGCATCACCCTACCGTCGGATTCGTTTTTCAATCGGTCGATCACTCAATTACCCAACAACTCAATGACTCCTGTCGCTCAATCATCCAATCGGTCACCGCGAAGGCACCGCGGGACGCCCGGCGTTGGTCCATGCGCTGTACCAATACGACCCCGCATCGTGAGCCGCCGCGTTCAACTCCAGCATCACGGTCGAGCTGATCTGGTTGTAGAAGTGATCCAGGTAATCGTCGGTGTAGGCAGGAAGATCGTCCCGCGCTTGGCGGTCAGCCAGAATGACTCGATCCACCCAAGTGTTCGCTTCCAGCACCATGCCGAAGGCGTACTCCGTCGGGTCACTGATCGAGACCGCCGGGGCGGCGCGGAACATGAAGAAGTTGGCGTAGCGCTCCGCGAGCCGGCTGGAGAATCGTGCCTCCAGTCCCCTTTGCAAGGTCAACTGACCGTCATAATTCTGCGTGGTGTGCAAAGGATCGTGCGCGTCCGCAAGGTAATGTGCCAGCACCGCTGCGTCCAGTTTGACCTCGTCCCAGTCCTGCGCCTTGAAGGCGTTGGTCAGCTTCAGACTGTACTCGCCGATCCGCCAGGGCAGCAGCCCGTCGCGGCCGATCCGGCCCGTCCCGTAACGATCGACCGCGTCACGAAACGAATGTGGTAGGTTCAGATAAGGAAACAGGCCGTACTTGTCCAGATAGATGTAGTGCCGCGTGCGTTCGCCACGGTCCTTCTTCATCCAGTCGTCGGGATCGTTGGCGTGATCCACCAGGAACTGGCGATTGGCGAGAAAGAAGTCGCGGACTTCGGGCGGCAGCGTTTGGATCGCCGCGTTGTTCACTAACCGATGCGCTGCCGGACCCCACCCGTAGACGCATTGAACACTGGCCAGCAGCACCACCAGCCCGAGGCCGGCCTGGGCGGTCAAGCGTCGGTTCGTCCATCGCAGGGCCAGACATCTTGTCTTCATACCTGCCTGATCAATCAAGCCCTCTCGGGCCGCGAACCTCTCGCCTCCTCCGAAGCAACGGCCGCTGCGCCGCCATTTCTAAACTCGCTATGGTGACGGCTGTAAGCGAAGTAGATCACCAAGCCGATGATCAGCCAGATCAGAAAGCGGAGCCAGGTCTCAATGGGCAAGCTCGCCATCAGAACCAGGCAGCACACGATAGCCGCCACCGGCACGAACGGCACCCAGGGCGTGCGAAAACCGCGGCGGCGTTCCGGTTGCCGGCGGCGCAGAATCAACACGCCCAGCGACACCAGAATGAAGGCGAAGAGCGTCCCGATGTTGGAGAGCTCGGAGAGCGTCCCGATATCGAAGAATCCTGCAGGGATCGCCACGAAAAATCCTGCCACCCAGGTGCTCACATGAGGCGTGCGGAAGCGGACGTGGACTCGGGAAAAGGCTCGCGGTAGGAGGCCGTCGCGCGACATCGAGTACCACACCCGCGCCTGGCCGAGTTGGTAAACTAGCAGCGAGCTGAGCATACCCATGAGCGCGCCCACCGTCACCACGCGCTCCACGCCGTACTGGTGAATGAATTCGAGCGCGTAGGCCACCGGCGCAGCATTGTTGAGGCTGCGCCAGTTCTGGATGCCCGTAAGCACGACGGCGACGGAGCAGTAGAGGATGGTGCAAATGATGAGCGAAGCGATGATGCCGATGGGCACGTCTTTCTGCGGATTCTTGCACTCTTCGGCGGCGGTCGAGACCGAATCGAAGCCGATGTAAGTAAAGAATACGATGGCGCCGCCCGTCAGCACGCCCTGCCAGCCGTTGGGCACAAAGGGGTGCCAGTTGGGGGTGTGGATGTAACGGGACGCGAAGGCGACGAAGATGAAAATGGCGAGAATCTTCACCGTCACCATGAAGTTGTTCACCCCGGCGCTCTCCCGGATACCACGCACGAGAATCACGGTAAGGATCATCACGATGAGGAACCCGGGGAGGTTGAAGTAGGATCCCGTGCGTCCGAGCGAGTCGTTGAACACGGGGTTGGCGATCGAGTCCGGGATCTTCCATCCCAGGCCGCCCAGGAGGCTATCGATGTAGGCCGAAAACCCGACAGCAACCGCCATGTTGCTGACCGCGTATTCGAGGATCAGATCCCAGCCGATGATCCAGGCGACGAGCTCTCCGAGGGTTGCGTAAGTATAGGTATAGGCGCTTCCCGCGATGGGAATCATGGAGGCGAGCTCGGCGTAGCAGAGTCCGGCCAGCGCGCAGGCAATGGCGACCAGGAAGAACGAGAGGGCGATGGCGGGTCCGGCGCCGGGGCGCCCGGCGACCCTGACGGCGTGCCCGCCGTGGACAATCATGTCAAGCAGGGGCGCCTTCAAGACGGATGGTAAATTCAGCACCGTGCCCGCCGCCGCAGTGCCGGTGAGCACGAAGATTCCCGTGCCGATGATGGCGCCGATGCCCAGCGCGGTGAGCGACCAAGGCCCCAGCGTCTTGCGCAGGCGGTGCTCCGCCTCGTCGGCATCCGCCAAAAGTTTGTCGATGCTCTTCTTGGCAAACAACTGGCTCACGCGGTCCTCCGTGGCGGTAACCAGCGAAACGACCCGTGGAGCCGCCACTAGCCACTAGGCTTTGACCACTCGTCACTATCTTCGTGCCGCCGTGCCCGGGCCAGTCTTCTTCACTTTCTTCTTGTGCGACCCGCGCGGGTCAGTCCGCTTTGCCCTGGGCGGAGCCTCGTTGCGGGCGGCGCGCTTCAGCTTCTTGCGTTCAGCTTTGTCCTTAATCTTCGTAGTATCCATAGTTCCGTTTCTATTGCTCCTCGGTTGACGGTTGGAATCAACTATGCTACACAATCGCCCGATCGCTCGATGACGCAAACACCCGATGCTACGCCTTCTCCAGCCCCGCGTATCGTTCTATCAGTTTTTTGGTTCCATAACCAGGAAAACTGATTGTTACTTTGGCGTCCTCGCCTTCGCCCTCGCAGCCCATAACCGTCCCGAACCCGTATTTGGCATGCCGGACGCGACTCCCAACCCTCCAGCGACCCGGCGCGCGCGGGGCAGCCGACCCAAAGGAAAAGCCCTGCGAGCCCTTACGCGTGGCAGGCCCGGCGGCGGCGCTGGCTCGTCCGCGCTCCTCGAAGAAGCGCTCGACGCCGCGCACCGAATTCACCGCCTCGCCCCAAGTGGTTTCCGGCTTGGCGGCGGAACGGCCCCGGTTGACGCGCTCCACCAGCTTATTCGGGACTTCGCGCAGGAATCGCGACGGACGGCTGCCCTCGAACCCCTCCTGGCCAAAGGACCGGCGATATCGCGCCCAACTGAGCGTCAGATGGTCCTTGGCGCGGGTCATGCCGACGTAACAGAGTCGACGCTCTTCCTCGATAGCCGAAGGGCTATCAAGTGACAGCTTGTGAGGGAACACACCCTCTTCCAAGCCGGCCAGAAACACGGTGTTGAACTCCAGCCCCTTGGCGCTGTGCAAGGTCATTAACGTGACGCGCGCCCGCTCGTCAAACTCGTCCGTGTCGGAGACCAGGGCGGCATGGTCGATGAACTCGGCCAGCGTCTCGCCACGCTGCGCTGCCGATGCCGCCGCGTTCACAAGTTCCTCCAGGTTCTCGATCCGGTCCTCCGCTTCCGGCGAGTTCTCGGCTTCCAACATCTTGCGGTATCCCGACCCATCGAGGATAGCTTTGAAAAACTCCGGCAAGGTCAAGTGCTCGCGATCCTCGATCAGCTTGCGCATCAGCCGGTAGAACCCCAACACGGCGCTGTGGGCGCGCGGTGGGAGATGCCCGTCGGCGGCTTCCTGCTCAATCGCTTCCCACAAGGTCACGCGTTTGGCGCGCGCCGACTCCTGAAGCGTGCCGAGCGTGCCGGCTCCGATTCCTCGTGGCGGCGTGTTGACGATGCGCAGCAGGGCCGCGTCGTCGGTGGAGTTGGCGGCCAGGCGTGCATAGGCCATGGCATCTTTCACTTCCGCCCGCGCATAAAAACTGAAGCCGCCCACCAGGCGGTAGCTGATGCCGCGCGTCCGCAGCGTTTCCTCAAACACGCGCGACTGCGCGTTGGTGCGGTAGAGGACCGCCACCGTCCCTTTCCGATCCTGCTCCAAGCACTGGGCGACCTGCAAGGTCACGTAGAGGGCCTCGTCCTCGGCGTCGCCCGCTTCGTAGAGGCTCACTAGCCGGCCGGTGCCGCGGTCGGTCCACAACTCCTTGCCTTTGCGTTCCTCATTGTTGCTGACCACGGCCGTGGCCGCGTCGAGGATGGTCTGCGTGGAGCGGTAGTTCCTTTCCAGGCGGATGATCCGCGCCGAGGGATAGTCCTTTTCAAAACTCAGGATGTTTCTGATGTCGGCGCCGCGCCAGCCGTAAATCGACTGATCCTCGTCGCCCACCACGCAGAGGTTCTGGTGCGCCAGCGTCAACTGCCGGATCAACTGGTACTGGATGCGGTTGGTGTCCTGGTACTCGTCCACCAGCAGGTAGCGAAAACGGCGATTGTAGCGCTCGCAGACATCCGGCGCCTGATAAAAAAGATCGACCGCCTTCAACAGCAGGTCGTCAAAGTCGAGCGCGTTGGCCTTCCGCAAGCGGCGCGAGTAGAGATCGTAAAGCACCGCGAACCGCTGGAGGTTGGAGTTCTCCGCTGTCTCGTACGCTTCCTCGGGGGAGATGCCGTGGTTTTTCCAGTAACCGATGCGCGCGAGCGAGGCGCGCGGGGTGATGGACAGGTTGGCCAGTCCCAGTTCCTCAATGCCCGCCTTGATCAGCTTGGTCTGGTCGTCGTCATCGTAAATTGAAAAATCGCGGCTATAGCCTAGTCGGTCGATGTCGCGGCGCAGCGCGCGCACGCAGAACGAATGGAAAGTGCAGATGACGGGAAGGCGCGGCAGCCGGGCGGCCAGGCCTTCGCTCTCCGCAGAGACGAGACTCGGGACGCGGGACGCGGGACGCGGATCCTCGGGGTTCCCGACTCCCGACTCCCGTCTCCCGTCTTCTTCCCGGCGTGCGAGCAGTGCTGCCACGCGCTCCTTCATCTGGTCGGCGGCTTTGTTGGTAAAGGTGACCGCCAGAATACTGGGCGGATCCACGCCCTTCCCCTCAATCAGGTAGGCAATGCGGTAGGTGATAACCCGCGTCTTCCCGCTGCCGGCGCCGGCCAGGATCAGCAGCGGTCCCTCCGTTTGTTCCACGGCCTCCCGCTGCTGGGGATTCAATTCATCGAGAAGGTTCGTCATGCGAAAGTGACGGCGCCCCGGCGCCTCAGACCGACGGGTTGAAAAGAGTGTCCTCCGAGAACACATTGTACACGATTGGCCAAAGACCGACAAAGCCTCCTTGGCCTGGGTGTTGTTGCTGGCCGACCACCCGCTGAACCTCCGTTGGCATCGGAACCTCGCGCCTGTCGATTTTCGTCCATCAAAATGGGTAGCCGCTATTAATCATCATATTTTTCAACAAGATGGTGGCTTTGAATTAAGTAAGTTATTTGTTTTCATCAACATGGTGGCTTTTTGGCTTCGGTCCTAAAAACCTAACCCAAGATCTCTTTTGTTATCAGCAAAGTTTGGGTTCGCTCCGGTAAAATCAATGATCGTGCCTTCTTAACTGTAACTGCCATTTCGCCAATTGTAACTGCCGTTTGACCAAACTGTAACTGCCATTTTCGCACTTTCACGACGCAGCGTTGGCATGGGAAGATCACAACCATCCACAAACCCCATCAAAACGACAACCAGCGTTAACCATCCAAAGCTCGCACAGCTTCTCAGCCGTCAGCCGTCAGGAAGAAGTCGAACTGTTGAAGGTTCACGGTCGAAGAGCCAACAACAGGCCCTTGGGTTAACTCTTCAACATTCAACGTTCGACCTTCAACTCTTCCCCTCAACGGTGGCTTCGTTCCCGACTTCTCCAAGCACCGATCCTTTGTTATCAAGCAAATCGGTGGCTTCGTCTTTTCAAAAAGCTCTAGTCTAGTTTAGCAGGGTGATGAAAAACCCGGTTTCGAGCGGTTCTCGTAGCGGCGCCCTTTAGAGCCTGCCCTGAGCGAAGCGAAGGGGCGACATTTTGAATTCAACAAGATGCCCGGCTAAAGCCGGCCTCTACGAGTACCCAAACGGGTTTTTCATCACCCTGCTAGACTAGGAAGGTCGGGAAAAACCTGGCAGCGCGGGCGTCTTGCCCGCTCTTTGTTTCTGGTAAGAGCCTTAAGATCAGAATGGGCAAGAAGCACTCCCAGGATTGTTTACTTCTCAACTCTGTGCCGTCAGTCATCAGCTTCCTGCCTTTCCGACCTCACCCCGATTGTCCCCCCTTGGCTACCGCCAACCGCTGATGCCTCCCGTCCCCAATGGGGTACTCCCGCGAGAGCCTAGGCACACCTCGACCCTTCCAAGCGGCCTAGCTTAGATGCTACCCGCATGTGGACGTATATGTCAAGGGTATTAATCCAAAGTTACCCGGCTGGCCGCGAAGCCGAGACCGCACTGGCCAGCCATACGACAACGGCAATGACTGCGCGCGATCGCGTGTGAGCCCGTCCCTTGACCCTCCGGACGATTCGCCGCAAGGAGACAGCGATTCGGAAAGGCTCGCCACGGCTGCAGGCCCACCAGCCTGACAAAGCCTGCCGTATAGTTGACCGCAGCCTGAACTTTCTGTACCAATCGGCAATCGAGAGATAGCGGGAGGGCCGCCGCAAATAATTCACTGAACCTAGAGTCCTCACGCTTCGAGTCTCGCTTTTCGAATTTCGAGTCTTGCAGTGGCATATCAAGTGCACGATAATAGCTCCTAGGCTTTGCCCGCAATCAGGGGCAAGCTCACCCATGGAATGTCCCGTTTGCCATGCGACGAATGCGGACGAGTCGCAGCGTTGCACGGCCTGTGGTTCTCATTTCGGGATCTCGCACGACGCCGAGACCGTCGCTCCCGGAGGATCCGACACGGACGCCACGGCAGGGGGAACCCTCACTCCGCCCGCCCGCCGGGTCGCTTCGGGTCGGCCCACTGGTCTGCGGACACCCATCTCCGGCTCGCCGGGACGGTCGTTTCCCGGCGGTTCCCGCCGCTCTTCGCTCGATCTCGGCTCCGACTTCGGGCCGCGCTATCACATTGAGGCCCTGCTGGGCAAGGGCGGTATGGGTGAGGTCTACAAGGCTTACGACAAGGAACTCGATCGCACGGTGGCCATCAAGCTGGTGCTCTCGGACCTGGCGGAAGAGCCGGAGACCATGCAGCGCTTCAAGCAGGAACTGCTGATGGCCAGCAAGGTCTCGCACCGGAACATCCTGCGCATTCACGACCTGGGCGACGTCGACGGTGTCAAGTTCATCTCCATGGCCTACGTGGAGGGCGAGGACCTCCACCACGTGCTGAAGCGGGAAGGACGACTGCCCCTCGATCGCGTGGTGAAAATCACCCGCCAGCTCTGCGGCGCCCTAGCCGCCGCTCACGCGGAGGGCGTGGTCCACCGCGACCTGAAGCCGCAGAACGTGCTCATCGACAGAGCCGACAATATTTATGTCTCTGACTTCGGGCTCGCCAAGTCGCTCGAGGTGGGCGCGGTCGGGATGACGCGCACCGGCGACCTGCTGGGCACGCCGCGCTACATGGCGCCCGAGCAGGCTCTGCGCAAGCCGGTCGACCACCGCGCCGACCTTTATTCGCTGGGTCTTATCATTTACGAGATGGCCACCGGGCGTGTGCCCTTCACGGGTGATTCCGCGATCCAGGTGATGCTGATGCGGATCAACGAGAAGCCCAAGAGTCCGAAGGAGTTCAATCCCGACCTTCCGGACTACGTGGTGCGCATCATCATGCGATGCCTGGAGAAGGAGCCGGAGCGGCGCTATCAGAGCGCGAATGAGATTCTGGCCGACCTCGATGCCGAGCGGGCCTCGCCGGCAGGGTTCACGCTCACCATGCGGAACGTGCAGATCAACCTACCCGTGCCGGAGCACGGCCACTGGGGCTGGTTGGCGGGCGCCGCGGCTCTGCTGGTACTGATCGCGGCCTTCGCGATCTCCCCGGTGCGCCGCTTCATCTTGCGCCAGCCGCCGCCGGCAGCCGGCACTTCCGCGGTCTCCGGCGTTCCGCCGCTCTCCCAGGGAAAATACCTGGCCGTGCTGCCGTTGCGCGTGCTGGGCGGCGATGCTTCGCTCAACTATATTGCGGAAGGTCTGGCAGATGCGCTGACCGCGCGGCTTTTCCAGATGCGGGAAGTCCACCTGGCTTCTGCCGCGGACAAGGTGAACCTTGCTGACCCCCTGGATAAGATCGCGCGTGACCTGGGAGCCAACCTGGTGCTGCGAGGCGATTTGCAAAACTCGGGCGAACAGATCCGCATCATCGTCACCTTGCAGAAAGTGGCGGACTCGCGCCCCGTGTGGAGCGCCGAGTTTTCCGGCTCCTCGCGCGATGTGTTGAAACTGGAAGACCAGATTTTCGCCCGGCTTGCCCCCGCCCTGGAGTTGAAGCCCGAGGATATCGCCACCGCCTCGGCGGCGTCCCACCCCACCGAGAACGTCGATGCCTATCAGCTCTATCTCAAGGGCAACAACGTCTTTCGCAACGAAAACAGCGCCAGCGACGTCCAGAAGGCCATCGACTTTTATCAGGATGCCCTGAAAAAGGATTCCGCCTTCGCGCTAGCCTATGCCGGCCTGGCCCACGCGAATCTTCAGATGTACCGGGAAACCAAGAGCAACCTGTGGGCCGAGCGAGCCGTGGGCGCGGCTCAACAAGCCGAACACCTCAACGAAAACCTGCCCGAGGTCCACCTTGCCCTGGGCAGCGCGTACTCCGCCACCGGCAGGTACGCGGAGGCCATTGCCGAACTGGATCGGGCCCTGCAACTGGCCCCGAATTCGGACGAAGCTTACCGGCGCCTGGGGGATGCCTACCTCCCGACAGGCCAAAAAGACAGAGCGTTCTGGGCCTTTCAGAAGGCGGTTGATAATAACCCTTATGACTGGAGCAACTACGCCTCCCAGGGTGTCGCGTACTTCAACGTGGGGGATTACGCGAAAGCCTTGGCGGCATTCCAGCACATTACCGCACTCGAGCCCGACAGCCCCGTGGGCTATGAAGACATCGGCAACGTTTACCTGCAGCAAGGGAAGTTCACGGAGTCGGTGCCCCCCCTGGAAAAGGCGCTGTCCCTCAAGCCCACCTACGACGTTTATTTGAACCTCGGGACGGCGTATTTTTTTCAGAGACAATTCGACCGCGCGGCGAAGATGGCCACCCAGGCCCTGCAACTCAACCCCAACGACCAGGCCGCCATGGGAAATCTGGCCGACGCCTACCGCTGGTCGGGGCAGTCCGCAAACGCTGCCGAATCCTACCGCAAGGCTATCGAGCTAGCGACGTCGGCGATGGCGGTGAACCCCCGCGACGCCGAGACGATGGGCACGCTGGCGCTCTACTACGCCAAGACCGGCGACGCCCGGCAGGCGCTGGCGCTGGGAGACCGCGCCCTTCGCCTGGCCCCGGACGACGTCACCGTGATGTACGACCAGGCGGTGGTCCAGGTCTGGGCGGGGAATTCGGCCGCCGCCTTCCAGGCGCTGCGACAGGCTTTCCAAAAAGGCTTGCCACCCAACTATGCCCGAAGCGACCCGCAACTGGACAACGTGGCCCACGACCCCGAGTTTGAGAATCTGGTGAAGGAGTTCAGCGGGAAAGGGAGCTAGTCCGGCGGGAATTGGAAAATCGAAACTCAAAATTCGAAACTCGAGAACGTGAAACGCCAGAGCCCTCCCCCTTGCTGAGGCCTGCGCGGAATTAGAGGGACCCCCAGTCGGTTGCGTGATTTCGAATTTCGAATTTCCCGTTCCGATCTTCGAGCTACGAATTCACGCGTCGGAGTGGGAGAGCTTGCGCAGCATTATCGCCGCTCCCAGCGCGGTCAGCAGCAGTATCGCGCTGCCGGGCTCGGGGACCGGGGCGACGTTCGGGTCCGCAACCGCCGTTGCACCAAAGGTGGTGCCGCCTGCGAAACCGCTGAAATTCAGCCCGAATTCGTCGATGTTCGGGAGCGATCCGTCGTAGAACTCGAAGATCTCTTCGTAGGCGGTGCCGGCCGGTCCCGGCGCCGAACTGGTGATGGTGACGAAAGCAACGTTGCATTCACTGAAGGGAGAGCCGGCTCCAATTTCGCAGGTGTCTGAAGATGGCAATGACGGGATTTGGAGCGTGAGATCGATCTGGGTGACAGTGTCGCCCACTTCGTTCTGAAAAACGCAGGCCACGGGGTTGCCGCTGCTGTCGAGGCACTGCTCGCCGCTGGAATCGAGGGTGATGTTGAAATTGAGAGTATCAAATGGAATGCTTCCTCTGCCGCCGTGCATGGTAATGGTGGACGCGGACGCCGACCCCGCAAAGGCGGCAAGCAACACGGCAGTACAGCCGAGATAAAAACGCATAATGACCTCCCAACAATTAGGACTGCATGTTAGACCTGAGGCCCTATGAATGTCAAGAGTATCCATGTAGCCATTAACGGCGATGTGGGATACCGGCGACCGGCGAAGGGAGCGTTAGAGGTTCGACCGGCCGCTAAGCCCGGGCGAGCGGGCCGTGCTATTCCGGCTCCGCATCGAGGAACGACAGACAGTCTGCCAGCAGGCTGTAGGTCTGATAGTAATCGTCGAACCGGATCTGTGCCATCTGGTCCGCCGGGCTGTGGAGGATGCGCAGAGTAGCCGCCGTAGCGGAGTGAATCACCAGGGTGGGAACCACGGCCCGCCTGAATGGTTGGGAGTCGTCGTCTACATGACTGACGTTGAAAACCTCGAGCGGCAGGCCCATGTGCCGGGCTACGCTCCTGGCCACCTCCGCCAGGCGCGCGTCCGAATGAGCAAGAAAGACCTGGGAGGGACCAAGCCCCAGCGTGTCGAGGTTGAGCATGGCATGGATGCGGGCGCGCTGCTTCAGCGTGAGGTGCCCGACGAAGTATCGCGATCCCACCAAGCCGCGCTCTTCGTCCGTGAACCCCACGAAGATGAAGGTGTGCCGGTGCATGCCGGGCCCGAGACTTTGGAAGAGACTCGGCAGCAGCGCGGCGCCGCTCCAATTGTCCACGACGCCCGCGCCCGGTTTCACTTTATCGAAGTGGGCGCCCACCAGAATGACGGAGTCGGTGGCGCCCGGCCGCTCGCAAATGAGGTTGGGCAGGCGCGAATGAGGCACCTGCTGCTCGGTGAGATGATCGCCCAAGCAACCGGCGACTTCGAACGTCTGTTTCAGCGTTGCTTCGCGCTCCGCATTCTTGTAGGCGACCTCGCGCAGCCGCTTCTGGATGATTTGGCGCGGGACCAGGTTGTAGCTGGGCCGAGCGGCCTGGGCGAGGCACGGAAGAGCCAGGAGCGCAGCCGCGAAGGCAGCGAATAGAAACTCCGCGGCGGCCGTGATAACGGATTCCGAGTTGCTGTCAGGTAACACTGGCAACTCCTCCCTGGCAACGAGTAGAATGAGACGGAGAACGACGAAAAGTCATCATCATTCTGTCGCGAGGCAACAATGACGCTACTCGATGCCCAGACTCCCAAACCGCCGAGTAAACTCCGGAAAATCCTTCCGCTGCTTGTCATCATTGCCGTGGTGCTGGGCAGTTTCCTCACCTGGCGTTTGTGGGACTATCCGGAGGAGCGCGCGGTCTCACGGTTTCTCACCACCCTCGAGCAAGGCAACTACCAAAAGGCCTATCAGCTCTGGCAGCCCTCACCGTCTTACTCGTATGGCGATTTCTTGCACGGCTGGGGAGAACAAGGAGACTATGGCAAAATCCGTGAGTTCGAGATTCTCCACGCCCGATCGGAGGGGTCGAGCACGGTGGCGGTAACGGTGCGCATCAACAACATCGACCCGCCGATCGACCTGTTGGTAGATCGCAAGACAAGGGGGTTGGCGTACTCGCCCTTTTAGTTCGAAATTCGAAACTGGAAATTAGAAACTGGAAACTAGAAACTAGAAACTCAAAATTCGAATCTGGCCCCCTAATTCTCTAACCAGGATTATCGGGTTTCGATTTTCGACTCTTGGACCTTCGACTTTCGACGTTCGACTTTTTAGAACCAGTCGCTGCGATATGCGATCCACCAGCTCAGGACCACGATGGGCAGGGTGGCGAGAATCGCCCAGAGCAGCGGCAAGGCAAGGTCGGCGATGATGCTGAGGATAGCGAAGCTGAGCCAGAAGATCTTCCTTTGCATGAAATCACCCCGTGCTTTGATTATAGCGCTTCGTCGGCGGACAGCGCGCCCTACGAGGGCTTCCGGCGAGTTTCTCCCGAGCACATCTGCGGTGTCACAGGTGTCACACGACAGGGCGCAAGGGACAACTTTGAATGCGCATGTGACACTCGAGAAACTGTCATACTCCCGGTGGCGTGGCCTCGGGCAGTGTGCTAGCCTTGTTCCCGTCGGCGCGCAATAGAAATCGCGTACGTCAGCGCCTGGAACCTGCTCGTCGTTCGTAGTGCGAGCACGATTGCAGGCGCATCGCCGAAGAGGGGAACCGGACGTGGAGGTATTCCTACCAATCCTCTTGGTGGTGCTGGCACTGTATGCCGTGCGGCTCGAGCGGCGCCTCAACGAGAGCACCCGTCGATGGCAGGACCTTACACGCCGTATCTACGAACTGGAAACTCAAGTCAGGGAAATCAGCGCGACAGCGGTGAAGTCCGCGCTGGCCGCGCCGCAAGGCGTGCCCGTCCCGGCGTCGCCCCAGTTCGCACCAGCACCGCCATTCCCGCAAGAGGCAATGTCCGCCCCAGCCGGGCAACAACAACGCCATGCCGTATCAGTTGAAAGCGAGCATCCCGAAATCGCCACGCCCGTTGATCTGCCGTCGGGTCTTGAAGCCTTGGCCCGCGAAGCACCAGTAGTTCCTCCACCCCCACCCATCCGGCCGAGCCCTACGATTGAAGCCGCGCCCGAGCCTCCTGCAGGCGGAAGAATGTGGTCGGTCGGCAACCTGGAGGAAGTTCTCGGCACCAACTGGCTCAACAAACTGGGCGTGATCATATTGGTAATCGGTGTTGCCTTATTTCTCGCCTACCAGTTGCAGCACGTGGGCCCGCTGGGAAAGGTCGTGGCGGGTTACGTCGTGAGCGCGGCGATGCTGGGCGCGGGGTTCTTCTTCGAAAAAAACGCGCGCTATCGCCTGCTGGCGCGTGCCTCGATGGGCGGCGGTTGGGCGCTTGCTTTCTTCACCACGTTTGCCATGTATCAGGTGCCTGCCGCGCGCGTGATCTCCTCGCAGCCGCTCGATCTCGCTCTGCTGCTGATCGTGGGCGCAGGCATGGTGGCCCACTCGCTGAAATACCGAACCCAGGTGGTCACCGGGCTCGCCTTCCTGCTGGCATTCCTGACGTTCATCAGCGTCTCGTTCAGCCGCCCCGATCTCTACAGTGCAAGCAACCTATACGCCAACGCCATTCTCGCCCTGGGGCTCATCGTTATCGCCTTTCGTCTCCGCTGGTTCGAGATGGAGACGCTCGGAATCCTGGCCACTTATCTCACTCACTACCTCTGGCTGTGGCCCATCATTCACAAGTTGGCGGTACGTCATCACGAGTTTCCCGGGTACCTTGCCAGCTCCCTTCTTCTCACCCTTTACTGGTTGGCGTTTCGATGTTCCTACGTCGTCCGACGCCCGGCGGATCGCCAGGCGGAGAGGGTCTCGACGGCGGCGGCGCTGCTGAACTCGGCGCTATACCTCTGGGTGATGGGCTACCAGTCGGCGCATCCGGAGCTGGCCTTCCGGTTCTTTCTGGGCGTGGGCGCCGTCGAACTGGTGCTTGGCCAACTGCCCATCACGCGCCGCCGCCGCCCGGCATTCGTGGTACTCACCACGCTCGGCACCGTCCTACTGGTGGCAGCTTTCCCTTATAAGTTTTCCGGCTCGAGCCTCTCGCTCTGGTGGCTGGTGGAAGCGGAGGCCCTCTTCCTGGCCGGCGTTTTTTCCCACGAAATTGTCTTCCGCCGCCTGGGTGTGCTGGCCGGACTTGTGGTAGCGGGGCAAATGATCAGCTTCGACCTGGCCCGCGTTTTCGGCCAGCGATTCGACGGGGCACACGTTGTCCACGAGCCGCGCCTGGGACTCGTGTTTGCAGCGGCAACGCTGCTGTTTTACGCTGATGCACACTGGATTCCACGCCGGTGGAGCGACCTCACACCTCATCACCTCGACGGCTTCGGAATGCGCCTGCTTTCCTTTGCGGCAGGCCTGCTGGCTTTCGCCGGGGTGTGGATTGTTTGGCCCGACGCTTGGGCAGCGGTGTTTTGGGCAGGGCTTGCTCTGGCGGTGGCCATTGGCGCAGCTCGCCTCCAGTCGAACGACCTGCGCTTCCAGGCAAATTTCT
>Ga0335081_10005095_pt1 | contig 20774 bp, 18 predicted proteins | sample Lox_Sample_35_FD_206713 | JGI IMG/M metagenome (GOLD analysis project Ga0335081, IMG submission 206713) | Soil microbial communities from Loxahatchee National Wildlife Refuge, Florida, United States - Lox_Sample_3.5 | ecosystem: Environmental > Terrestrial > Soil > Wetlands | place: USA... | reverse complement strand
CCGAGCCTGTTGCCTACCCGGAAGGAGGGCTAGCCGGTGGGTGAACTAGCCGGTGGGTGAACTAGGGGGCTAGCCGGTCTGGCCCCGGCCGGGTTTACCGAGTACTATACCGAGTATGCTACTCGTTATGGTGAAGGTATGAGCGTCCGGCACGCGCTGCTCGCACTGCTCAGCGAAGGGCCCAAGTACGGGCTTCAGCTGCGTGAGGAGTTCGAGGCGCGGACCGGGGAGGTCTGGCCGCTGAACGTGGGCCAGGTCTACACCACCTTGCAGCGCCTGGAGCGCGACGGACTGGTCGAGTCCGACGACGACGGCCAGGACGGCCCGCAGAAGGGTTTCCGGATCACGACGGCCGGAGCGACGGAGCTGGCGGGATGGCTGCGCACACCGCCGGACATGAGCTCGCCGCCGCGTGACGAGCTGGTGATGAAGGTCCTGGTGGCGCTGCGGGTGCCGGGCACCGACGTACGGGACGTGATCCAGGTACACCGCAGGTACCTGGTGCAGCTGATGCAGCAGTGGACCCGGATCAAGGAGACCGAAGCCGAGTCCGACATAAGCCTGGCCCTGGTGGTGGACGCCGAACTATTCCGGCTCGACGCCGTGGTCCGCTGGCTGGACGCCGCCGACGGCCGCATCAAGCGGGCCGCCGCCGGCCCGCCCCAGGCTGACCAGGCACACACTGACCAGGCACACACTGACCAGGCACAGGCTGACAAAACGGGGACGACGCAGGCCGTGCCGCGCTTGCGGCGCAGAGTTGGAGCAAGAAAATGAGCACGCTGGAAATGCGGCGCGTGTCGCGCACTTACGGCCGCGGGGCCGCCGAGGTGCACGCGCTGTGCGATATCGACCTGTCGGTCGACGCGGGCACGATGGTGGCCGTGATGGGACCGAGCGGATCGGGGAAGTCCACGCTGCTGACCATCGCCGGCAGCCTGGAGGACCCGAGTACGGGCGAGGTGCGCGTCTGCGGGCAGGAGCTGTCCACGCTGTCCCGTAACGCCAAGGCGCGGCTGCGCCGCCGCTCCATCGGCTACGTGTTCCAGGACTTCAACCTGCTGCCCGGGCTGACGGCGGCGGAGAACGTCACGCTGCCGCTCGAGCTGGACGGCGTGCCGGCCAGGAAGGCCCGCGCGGCCGGGCTGGAAGCCCTGGACGAGCTCGGGCTGACGGATCGGGCGGCCAGCTTCCCCGACCAGCTATCCGGCGGCGAGCGGCAGCGGGTGGCCATTGCCCGGGCCGTGGTCGGAGACCGCCAGCTGCTGCTGGCCGACGAGCCCTCGGGGGCGCTCGATTCGGTCAACGGCGAGGGGGTCATGCGGCTGATCCACGCCGCGTGCAAGCGCGGTGTCGCCGCGGTGGTGGTCACCCACGACGCCCAGCTGGCCTCGTGGGCCGACCGGGTGGTGTTCCTGCGGGACGGGCGGGTGACCGACCAGACCGTGCCCGTGCCGGGGCCCGAATCCCTGCTCACGCCGGGGCCGGGACAATGAGCACGGCGCTGCGCGAACACCGCGAACGCCCGGCGCAGGCGGGAGCCGGAAACGGGGGCGTTCCCGCGCGCCGGGCCGTGATCCGCTGGGCGTGGCGGATGTTCCGCCGCGAATGGCGGCAGCAGACGCTGGTCCTGGCGCTGATCGTGGTCGCATTGGCCGCCACCGTCGTCGGGGCGGCGGTGGCCACCAACACGCCGCCCCGGGCCGGCGCGGGCTTCGGCACCGCCCAGGACATGGCCACGTTCCAGCCGGGCGGCCCGGGACCGGGCGCCCCGAAACCGGCTGGCCAGAAACCGGACAGCCAGCTGGCCAGCCAGATCGCCGCGCTCGAGCATCGCTTCGGCCGCGTCGACGTGATCGAGAACCAGATCGTCGCCGTGCCCGGCTCGATCAGCACCTACGACCTGAGGGCCCAGAACCCGGCCGGCCCGTTCGGCCAGCCGATGCTCTCCCTGGTTTCCGGGCGCTACCCGGCCGGTCCGGGCCAGGTGGCCGTGACCGACGGCGTGGCCTCGGCGTTCAACCTCAAGATCGGCGACCGATGGCGCCAAGGGGGCGTCACCCGCCAGGTCACCGGCATCGTGCAGAATCCGGAGAGCCTGCTGGATGAGTTCGCCCTGGTCGCTCCGGGCCAGGTCACGGCGCCAACCCAAGTCACCGTCCTGTTCAACGCGCACGGCGTGAGCCCGGACTCCCTCGGGCCAAACGTGCAGAGCCGGCAGTCGGCCCTGGCCAGCAACCCGCTGAATCCCGAGACGATCGTGCTCGCGCTGGCCACGGTGGGCATGCTGCTCATCGCCCTGGTCGCGGTGGGAGGCTTCACGGTGCTCGCCCAGCGCCGGCTGCGCTCGCTCGGGATGCTCGGCGCGCTCGGCGCTACCGACCAGAACATCCGGCTCGTGGTCCGGGCCAACGGCGTCCTGGTGGGTGTCGCCGGCGCGCTGGCCGGAACCGTCCTGGGCCTGGCCGCCTGGCTGGCCTACCGGCCGCACCTGGAATCGAGTGCCCACCACCTGATCGGCACGTTCCAGCTGCCGTGGATCGTGATCGGCCCGGCGATCGGGCTGGCCGTGGTGGCCACCTACTTCGCCGCCTCGCGGCCGGCCCGCTCGGTCACCAGGGTCCCGATCGTCGCCGCCCTGTCCGGGCGGCCCGCCCCGCCCAAGCAGGTACACCGCTCCGCGGTGCCCGGCGTCGTCCTGTTCGTCATCGCCGCGGCCCTGTTGTCGTACTCCGGCAAGAGCAACGGCAACGGCGGCGGGGCACTCGAGCTCATTCTCGGCATCGTCCTGCTCATCGTCGCGATCATCCTGCTGGCGCCCTTCTGCCTCGTGATTCTCGGCCGTCTCGGGCGGCACGCCCCGATCGCGATACGGCTGGCCCTGCGCGACCTCGCGCGCTACCGGGCCCGGTCGGGCTCGGCCCTGTCGGCCATCAGCCTCGGCGTCTTCATCGCCGCCCTGGTCTGCGTCCTGACCGCGCAGCGGTACGGCAACGTCCTGGACTACGCCGGGCCGAACGTGGCCTCGAACCAGATCATCGTGTACACACCGGGCCCCGGACCAGACGGCGGCGGACCAGGCAACGGCGGATCCAGCCCATCAAGCGCGTCCGGCACCGCCAGCACGCCGCAGGCCCAGGCGGCGGTCGCCCAGGACATCGCCAGGGGCCTCGGCTCGCAGACCGTCATCGCACTCGAGGACGCCGGCGCCTCGCTGGAGCACGCCGCGCCCGGACGTTCCTGGTCCGGGCCGGTGTACGTGGCCACCCCCCAGCTGCTGGCGGCCTTCGGCATCAAGGCGTCCGAGGTTAACCCCGGCGCCGACATCCTGACCATGCGGCCCGGGCTGTCCGGCCTGTCGCACATGCGGCTCAGCTTCGGCTCGCGGGACGTGGCCAACCCGGCGATCCAGCAGGTCAATGCGCTCCCGGCGGGCACGTCGGCCCCCAACACGGTGATCACCGAGCACGCCATCCACGTGCTCGGCTTGCACACCAGCGTCTCCGGCTGGCTCGTCCAGACCCCGCACCCGCCCACCGCCGCGCAGATCCGCAGCGCCCGGCTGACCGCCGCCGCGGCGGGCATGACCATCGAGACCAAGTCCAGCACGCCCACGTCGGCGGAGATCCTCGACTGGGCCACCGTCTTCGGGATCGTCCTCGCGCTGGGCATCCTCGCCATGACGATCGGCCTCATCCGCAGTGAGACCGCGCGGGACCTGCGCACCCTGACCGCCACCGGGGCGGGCAGCCTGACCCGCCGGGAGCTGACCGCCGCGACCGCCTTCGCCCTGGCCCTGGGCGGCGCCGTGCTCGGCACGGTGGCGGCCTACGTCGCCGCCGTCGGCTACGCCTGGGACAACCCGCTGGACGGCTTGTCCGAGCTATCCAGCGTGCCGGCCCGGCAACTGCTGTTCATTCTCGTCGGCATGCCGGTGATCGCGGCGGTCGTCGGCTGGCTGCTGGCCGGGCGCGAGCCGGCCGTCATCAGCAGGCAGCCGCTGGAGTAAGAAGGTTACTGACGCAGGCCAGGGCCGGATTGCTGGCCCTGGTCCTTGCGCTCGAGGATCTCCGCCGCGCCCCGGATCACGCACCGCATCGGGTCGTCGACCAGGACCGCGCCGATGCCGGCCGCGGTCTCGATCCGGCTGGCCAGGCCGGGCAGCAGCGCGCCGCCGCCGGCCAGCCGGACCTTGCCCCGCACCACGTCCTCGGCCAGCCCGGCCGGGATCTCGGAGAGCATCTCGTGCACCGCGGCCGCGATGGTCTCGACGATCGGCTCGAGCGCGTTGGCCACCAGGAAGCCGGGCACGTACTCGGTGCGCGGCGCCCGGTGCTTGATGTCCAGGCCGACCGCCTCGGCGAAGCCCTCGGCCCCGCCGGTGACGCCGAGCGTCATCTTCAGGTGCCGGGCGGCGCGCTGGCTGATGATCAGTCCGAGCTCGTTCCGCATCGCCTGCACGATCGCCTCGTCCATGGCGTTGCCGGCCTTGCGCAGCGACTGGGACCTGACCACCCGCCAGCCCGCCACCGCCGCGACCTCGGTGGTGCCGCCGCCGATGTCGACCACGAAGCCGCCCGCCCCGCCGGTCAGGTCGAACCCGGCGCCGGCCGCGGCGGCCACCGGCTCGTCGATCAGCCGGACGTTGTACCGGGGCCGCCGCACGCTCAGCGCGGCGATGATGGACCGCCGCTCGACCGGCGTGGCCCCGCTCGGCACGCACACCAGCGCGTCCCGCCGGACCAGCGAGAACCGGCGGGTCCGCCGCAGGAACGCGTGCAGCATGGCCGCGGTCGCGTCCAGGTCCGCGATGACCCCGTCCCGCAGCGGGTGGATCACCTCGATGTCCTGCGGTTCCTTGTCGGCCAGCGCGTCCGCCGCCTCGCCCACCGCGGCGACCTTGCCCACGCCGGTGTCGATGGCGATCGCGGTTGGCTCCTCGAGCACGATGCCGCGGCCGGCCACCCAGACGAGCGTGTTCACGGTACCGAGGTCGATCGCCACGCTACCCCGGAAGCGCATGATGCTCCCCTCCGTGCCTGTCACAGGTCACCGTGACGCCCTCAATTCCGACGTTCGCTAAGCGTACAGCCGGTATCCTGCGCGGGCGGAGCCGGCCGATCATGGCGCTCGATCGCGATCGCCTGGTTCGATTATGGGTGTTATGGTCATCAGGGCCGGTGGAGGGAGACGTTTTCCGTGCGTGTGCCGAGGCGGGCGATCATAGCGGCCGGCGGGCTGGGGCTCGCCGCCGCCATGGCCGGCACCACCCCGGCGCCGCCGGGTCCGGTCCGATCACCTGTCCCGGGCTCGTCGTCAAGCTGGGCCCTGGCCGACGTGGCCGTCCGGCCCGGCGTGCAGCAGGCCGGCCGCGTGCAGGCCGGTCCGCCGACCACTGCTGACTGTGAGAAAGCCTACAAGGTCGCCTGCTACCAGCCGGCCCAAATCCGGCAGGCTTATGACCTGCCCTGGCTGTACGCCAGGGGCGTGACCGGCCGGGGCACCACGATCGTCGTCGTCGACTCGTTCGGCTCGCCGACGATCAGGAGCGACCTGGCGGTGTTCGACAAGGCCTTCGGCCTGCCGGCCCCGCCGGCGTTCGGCATTATCCAGCCCGCCGGCCGGGTGCCGCCCTACGACCCGGGCAATTCGGACATGGTCGGCTGGGCCGGCGAGACCACGCTGGACGTGGAGTACGCGCACGTGATCGCCCCGGGCGCGCGCATCCTGCTGGTCGAGACGCCGGTGTCCGAGACCGAGGGGGTGCACGGCTTCCCGCAGATCGTCGAGGCCGAGGAGTTCGTGATCAGGCATCACCTCGGCGACGTGATCAGCCAGAGCTTCAGCGCCACCGAGCAGACCTTCCCCAGCCGGGCCGCGGTCCTGGCGCTGCGCGGCGTCTACCAGCTCGCCGCCAGGAACCACGTCACCGTGCTGGCCGCCTCGGGCGACTCGGGCGCCGCCGACGTCAAGGTCGACGAGCGTACGTACTACCCGTTCCCGGTGACCTCGTGGCCGGACAGCGACCCCCTGGTGACCGCGGTCGGCGGCACCCAGTTGCACGTCACCGCGACGGGATCAGGGTTCAAGGCCGCCGCGCCGACGGTCTGGAACGACACCTACAACCGGGCCGCGAACGAGTTCGCCGCCGGCGACGCGGGCCCGAACCCGCTGGCCGGCGGCGGCGGCCGTTCGGTCCTGTTCGGCCGGCCCGGGTACCAGAAGGCAGTAGAGCGCGTCGTCGGCGGCAGCCGCGGCGTGCCCGACATCTCGATGAGCGCGGCCTGCGACGGGTCGGTGGAAACGTACAGCTCGTATCGCGGGGCACCGGCCGGCTGGTCCCCGGTGTGCGGCACCAGCGAGGCCACGCCGCTGTTCGCCGGCATCGTCGCGCTCGCGGCTCAGTTCGCCGGGCACCCGCTCGGGCTGGTCAACCCGGCCCTGTACCGGCTGGCGGCCACGCACGCCCGCGGCATCGCGGACGTCACCAAGGGCAGCAATACGGTGTCGTTCACCCAGGGCGGGCGGCGGCGCACGGTGCGCGGCTTCGCCGCCGGGCCCGGCTACGACCTGGCCTCAGGGGTGGGCACGGTGGACGCCAGGTACTTCGTCGGCGAGCTTGCGTCCGCGGTCGGCCGCTAAAGGTCTTTTCGTCCCGAACGATCCTCGGTGCGAGCCTTGGTGACAGCGTAATCATCTGATGTTTTCGCGTTTCCGGGCTACGCCCGGGGCGCGACGAAACGCGATCTGCCTGGTGAGACTCGGTCCGCAACCCGCCCGGGGGATTCGGCGTGAAGCGCCGTTATCCGGCGCTCATCGCGAGATACATTGTCTGCGGGTGCCGGCACCTTCAACGCCGCGTACTACGTGCCTACGCCCACTGTGACCTCGTATTTCCCGGAGGAACCACCCGTACCACTCCCGGCCTGGGGCGATTAAGGGCCTACCCGGACGGGAAGCTGGAACGCACTCTGGCGAGGTGACGCGCAAGGAGGAGAGGAACCGATGGAGGACGTTTTCGATGTCCTGGTCGAGGACCACGAGGAGATCAGACAGGCCCTAGCCGAGCTCGAGAAGGGTCCGACCGCAGCCACGGGTGCCACCGAGGACCAGCTCGTGCTGCGCAAGATCCTGACCGAGGAGCTGATCACCGAGGAAGCCAAGCACGAGGAGATCGAGCTGACCTGCGTCTGGCCGGCCGTGCGCGGGCATGTTCCCGGCGGCGGCCAGCTCGCCGACCGGGCCGTCTGCGCCGAGCTCGAGATCGTGGCCCTGCTGGCCGAACTGGACCAGCTGGACGTCTGCCAGCCGGAATTCGAGCGGCTGCTCGGCGCGTTCACCCAGGCCGCCAGGGAGCACTTCGACTTCGAGGAACGGCAGGTGTGGCCGCGGCTGCGCTCGGCGCTGACCGGCAAGGCAGCGGACGAGCTGGGCCTCAAGGTCCTGGCGGCCAGGCAAGCCGTGCCCGTGCCGCCCTTCCCGCGGGCGTCGGCCTCGTCCAGCTGAGGGGAGTGTCCCCTGCTATATCGTGAATCTGCAGCCTGCTTTCAGCTATCCATCAGGTTCATGGTGCTCACTGGAAGGGCTATCCCTGACGCCCAGACCTAAGGCGTGATGCAGATGCACGATCCCAGCGGCTACGGCGGGTACGGCGGCTACGGCCAGCCGCCGTCGGGAGACTACGGCCATACCGCGCCGTTGCCCCCGATGCCTCCGCCCCCGCCCAGACGCCGCGTCGGCCTGCTCAGCTACGTGGCCGTCGCGCTGGTCGCGGGCGCCCTGGGCGCGGGCTCGGTGGTGGCCCTCTACCACCCGGCGTCGAATTCCACGGCTGCGCCGTCGGCGGGACCGAGCGCGCCCGTCCCGCTGCCCAGCACCGCGGTGCCCATGCCGGGCGACGGCGGGACCGGGACCGGCGGCGGCAGCCTGACCAAGGCCGGGCAGGGCGTCGTCATCATCAACACCGCGCTGCAGTACAGCGGCGAGCGGGCCGCGGGCACCGGCATGGTGATCAACGCGGACCGCGGCCTGGTGCTGACCAACAACCACGTCATCGAGAACTCCACCAAGATCAGCGCGACGGTGGCCGCCACCGGGCAGAACTTCCAGGCCAGGGTCGTCGGCTACGACGTAACCGGTGACATCGCGCTGATCCAGCTGCAGCACCCGTCCGGCCTGCACCAGGTTCCGCTCGGCGACTCCGGCAAGGTCAAGGTGGGCGACGCGGTGACCGCCCTGGGCAACGCCGAGGGCCGCAGCCAGATCGTCTCCGCGCCCGGGCACATCACCGGGGTGGACAAGACCATCACGGCCAGCGACCAGGGCGGCTCGGTCACCTCCGAGACGCTGCACGGGATGTTCCAGACCGACGCGGGCATCGTGTCCGGCGACTCGGGCGGCCCGCTGGTCAACGCGGCCGGCCGGGTCATCGGCATGGATACGGCCGGCAACAACGTGCGCTTCCCCGACCAGCAGGCGGCGTCCGGCTTCGCCATCCCGGTCAACACCGCCCTCTCGGTGGCCAGGGAGATCGCCGCGAGGCACGCCAGCTCGGCCATCTCGATCGGCTACCCGCCGTTCATCGGGATCTACGTCGGCCAGAGCACCAGCAGCGACCCGCAGCAGCAGGCCCAGGAGCAGCAGCAGCAGAACGACAACGGCTTCGGCGGCTTCGGCGGCGGGAACGGCTTCGGCGGTAACGGCTCCACCGGGAACGGTCAGGGCCAGAGCTGCTACTCCAGCGGCCCCGACCTGCCCGTGCCGGACTCGATCGCCCAGGTGAGCTCCGGCACCCTGGTGATCGGCACGATCTGCGCCAGCCCGGCTGCGAATGCCGGGGTGACGGCCGGATCGGTCATCACCGGCGTCAGCGGCCAGGCGATCGGCGCGCCGCAGACCCTGCACACCGCGCTGTCGAAGTTCCGGCCCGGCGACACGGTGTCCCTCACCTGGGTCACCCCGTCCGGCCAGCACAAGACGGCCAGCATGACCCTGAAGGAGGGCCCGCCGCTGTAGGCCCGGCGCACACGTGATGCCCCGGGGCGGTACCCGCTGGCCGCCCCGGGGCAACGCGAGTCGCTCAGGCCACCTTGTGCAGCACGGACTGCTCCTGCTGCTTCTCGAAGACCCGGACGATTTCTTCCACCGGCAGTTCCTTGGTCTCCGGCAGGAACTTCCACACGAACACGATGGCCAGCGCGGCCAGGCCGGCGAAGATCACCATGACGCCGGCCAGGCTGATCGCGTTCTGGGTGACCGGGAAGATCTCGATGATGAGGAAGTTGGCCAGCCAGTCGATCATCGCGCAGAACGCGGCGGCCTGGCCGCGGACCGCGGTCGGGAAGACCTCGCCCTGCAGGGTCCAGCCGGTGCCGCCGACGCCGACGGCGAACGAGGCGATGAAGAAGTCCAGGCCGATCATGATGACGACCAGCCGCAGCGTGCCCGACAGCGCGGCCAGGCCCAGCGCCGCGATCAGCGCGGAGACGATCATCCCGGTGTAGCCGCCGATGGCCAGCGGCTTGCGGCCGAACTTGTCGATCCAGCGGAAGCCCAGGTAGGTGGCTGCCACGTTGACCGCCGTCATGATCAGGGTGACCTCCACCCCGGCCACGGTGGTGTCCACCAGCGAGGCGTGCGCGCCGGAGAAATACGGGCCGAGCAGGTGCGGGCCGTAGTACAGCGGCACGTTGATCCCGGTGATCTGCTGGAAGATGAAGAACACGCTGACCACGACCAGCGCCCGCCGCACCCCGGGGGTCCAGGCCCGGCGCCGCGACTCGCGGCTGCTGCCCTCGATCCGTTCCACCACCTCCGCGGAGCGGCGGACGTCGTCGTCGCTGACGTTCTCCACGCCGAGCGTGGCCATGGCCTTGCGCACTTCGTCGTACTTGCCGTGCCGCAGCAGCCAGCGCGGTGACTCCGGCATCCGGGAGCGCATCACCAGCCCGATCAGCGCCGGGACCGCCCCCAGGCCGAGCACCAGCCGCCAGCCGGACGATGCGGCGCTGGCCGGCCAGATGGCGAAGATGATGAGCGCGACGATGTAGGCGATCAGGATGCCGACCGTGATCATCCACTGCTGGAGCATGGTCAGCGCGCCGCGGCGGCCCTTGGGGGCGTACTCGGCGATGTAGGCGGTGGCGATGGCCGAGTCCGCGCCGATGGCCACCCCGATCAGGGTCCGCGCGATCAGCAGGACCGAGGCGTGCCAGGTGACGGCGGACAGGATCGAGCCGGCCGCGTAGATGCCGGCGTCGATGACCAGCAGCGCCTTGCGGCCGAACCGGTCCGCGAGCGGCCCGGCCAGGATCGCGCCCGCCGCCGCGCCGAGCGAGGCGCCGGAGACCAGGTAGCCCAGGGCCAGCCCCTGCAGGTGGTAGGGCACGAAGTTCAGCGCCGAGCCGATGTTCGAGGTGTCGTAGCCGAACAGGAACCCGCCCAGCGTGGCCAGCAGGGTGAGCTGCCAGTAGAACCTGGTCGGCACCCGTTGGTCGAGTTTGGTGAGGATGTTGCCGTTCGTCGCGGGCTGAGCCATGGGAGCTCCCTTGCTGCCATCCAGTCAGGCCGCCCCCCCTTCCCAGACCGAGGCAAGATGAACATCCCCCGAACAAATCCCCCAGCCCGCGGCGGGCGTATGTTGAGGTTGTGGCTACCGTGAGCGTTCGCTACATCGTGCACGACGTCGATGCCGCCATCGGCTTCTACTGCCGGAACCTGGGCTTCACCGAGGTGATGCACCCGGCGCCGGCCTTCGCCATGCTGGCCCGCGGCGACCTGCGGCTGGTGCTCAGCGCCGCGGGCGGCGGTCCCGGCGGCGGCCAGGCCATGCCGGACGGCCGCCTGCCCGAGCCCGGCGGCTGGAACCGCTTCTCGATCGAGGTGCCCGACCTGGCGGCTACGGTGGCGGAGCTGCGGGAGCGCGGTGCCCGGTTCCGCAACGAGATCGTCACTGGCGTGGGCGGCAAGCAGATCCTGCTCGAGGACCCGTCCGGCAACCCGGTGGAGCTCTTCGAGCCGACCAGGCCCGAGGCCAGGCTGTCCGGCCTTCAGGAGCCGACCGGGCCCTAGGGGTTCAAAAGGCGGCCTGAGGTCGTCACACTGGATCACGTGTACGACTTCGACGTGCTGGTGATCGGCTCCGGCCCTGGCGGCCAGAAGGCCGCCATCGCCGCGGCGAAGCTCGACCGCCGGGTGGCGATCATCGAGCGCAAGGACATGATCGGCGGCGTGTGCCTGAACACGGGCACCATCCCGTCCAAGACCCTGCGCGAGGCGATCCTCTACCTGACCGGCCTGGACCAGCGGGAGATGTACGGGCAGAGCTACCGGGTCAAGGACGAGATCACCATCGCCGACCTGGCCGCGCGCACCAGCCACGTCGTCGGCCGTGAGATGGACGTGGTGCGCAGCCAGCTGACCCGTAACCGCGTCACCACCATGACCGGAACCGGCAGCTTCCTCGACCCGCACACGGTGGAAGTGGACGGCGGCGACGGCCGGGTCCGCCGCGCCACCTCGGACAAGATCGTCATCGCCACCGGCACCCGGCCTGCCCGTCCGGCCAGCGTCGAGTTCGACGAGCGCACCGTCATCGATTCCGACGGGATCGTCCATCTGCAGACGGTCCCGCGTTCGATGGTCGTGGCCGGCGCCGGGGTGATCGGGATCGAGTACGCGTCCATGTTCGCGGCCCTCGGCACCAAGGTCACCGTGGTGGAGCAGCGCGAGCGGATGCTCGAGTTCTGTGACGTCGAGGTGGTCGAGGCGCTCAAGTACCACCTGCGCGATCTCGCCGTTACCTTCCGGTTCGGCGAGACGGTGGCCTCGGTCGAGGCGCGGCCGGAGGGCGCCATCGCGACGCTGCTGAGCGGGAAGAAGATCCCCGCCGACACCGTCATGTACTCGGCCGGACGGCAGGGGGCCAGCGAGGATCTCAACCTGGACGCGGCCGGCCTGACCGCCGACAAGCGCGGCCGGATCGTGGTGGACGAGTTCTTCAGGACCGCGGTGCCGCACATCTATGCGGTCGGCGACGTGATCGGCTTCCCCGCCCTGGCGGCCACGTCGATGGAGCAAGGCCGGCTCGCGGCGCTGCACGCCTGCGGGGAGCCGTTGCACGCGCTCGGTCAGACGCAGCCCATCGGCATCTACAGCATTCCCGAGATCAGCTACGTCGGCCGGACAGAAGAACAGCTCACCCACGACAACGTGCCCTTCGAGGTCGGCGTCTCGCGCTACCGGGAACTGGCCCGCGGGCAGATCATCGGCGACTCCTACGGGGTGCTCAAGCTGCTGGTGTCGCTGGACACCCGGACGCTGCTCGGCGTCCACGTGTTCGGCACCGGCGCGACCGAGCTGGTCCACATCGGCCAGGCCGTGATGGGCTGCGGCGGCACCATCGACTATCTCGTCGACGCCGTCTTCAACTACCCGACCCTGGCCGAGGCGTACAAGGTCGCCGCGCTGGACGCGATGAACAAGATGCGCCAGATCGCCCGCTTCGCCTGAGCCCCGGCCCGAACCACATGACCGACGCCGTGATCCGCCGGGCCGAATACGCCGATCTAGCGGCGATCGTCCAGTTGCGTCGCGAGTGGACCCGGGAAGAGGACGGGAATATCGCAGACCCCGGCTTCGAGCATAATCTGGCCGCCTGGTTCACGCGGGAGTGGTCACGCCGGATTATGTGGATGGCCGAGGTAGGTGTTCACCCAGCCGGCATGATGAACCTGGCCATCTACGAGCGGATGCCGCGGCCAGGGCGGGCGCTGAGCCGCTGGGGATACCTCGGCAACGCATTCGTGCTCGCGGAATACCGGAATCGGGGCATCGGCAGTCAACTCGTTAGTGCAGCGCTCAACCACGCAGATGAGAACGGCTTCGTTCGCGTGGTGCTAAGCCCGACCGAGAGATCTGTCCCGCTTTATGAACGTACCGGGTTTGGCCCGGCGGATGCCCTGATGCTCCGGACGCCGCCCCCTTGGCGGCCGTCTATCGTCTAGTTACAGTAGACAGCATGGACGATGCGCTGCTGGCCGAGGCCAGGCAGGCCCAGGAACGGCTGATCGACGCCGAACGCGACGCCGACGTCTTCCGGGCCGAATTCCACCGGGCGGTCCGCCGCCTGCACCTGCACGGCGCCTCGCTGCGCGAGCTCGCCTCCGGCCTGGGCCTCAGCCACCAGCGGGTGTACCAGATCGTCGAGTCGGCCGGCGGTTCCCGCCGCTGGCTGCGCCGCGACCGGGTCCGCCCCGACCCGGGGCTGCTCCACTGCACCTTCTGCGGTAAGGATCAGAAACGGGTCACGAAGCTGATCGCGGGCCCCAGCGTGTACATCTGCGACGGCTGCGTCGGCCTGGCCAAGGTCGTGATCAGCGATGGCCAGCCGGTGACCACCGAGATCGCCGAGCTGACCGCCGGGCCGGACGATGAGCCCAAGACGCAGTGCAGCTTCTGCGGCAAGCGCCGCGATCAGGTAGCCGGCCTGGTAGTCAGCCCGGTCCAGACCGAGCGCAAGGCGTCGGCCACGATCTGCTCCGAGTGCCTCGACCTCTGCACCGAGATCATCACCGAGGAACTTGGCTAGCTCCCTCTCACCCCACCCGTACCTCCAGCCTCAGCCCGGCTTCAATGAGAGTGGCGTTCTACCGCATCTTCCGGGTAGACCGGGCCATCCCATGATCACGAAGGATCTAGTACTGCCAGCCGTACCAAACACTTCGCGATCATGGGAAACCACGACGCAGCCCCGGGACGGCACCGCCGGCGGCGGGTCACAGCGAGTATGCCGCCTCGATCCCCGGCCGGCGCGCCGAGGTGCCCGGACTGAAGCGGGGCCGCTGCGGCGTTACGTGAGCTCGCGGAGGTACTGGGGGAGCATCTGGCGCCAGGTGGGCCACTGGTGCGCCCACTGCGGGCCCCAGTTGTCCACCCGGTTGGGGATGCCCTTGCCGCCGAGGGCCGCGGCCATCTGCCAGGACGAGCCGACGTCCTCCCACTCGCCTTCCCCGGACGCCAGGATCACCCGCCGCTGCCGCAGCCGGTCCAGCTGCGCGCCCTCCAGGCCGGGCAGGAACTGCATCGGCGCGGAGTAGTACAGCTCCTGGCTCCAGGCCTCGTCGTAGAACCGCTCGATCCGGTAGCTGCCGCTCATCCCGATGGCCGCGCCGAACACGTCCGGATACCGGCACAGCACCGCCACCGCGTTGAACGCCCCGATCGAGGCGCCGGTGGTGATCACGTCCAGCGACGCGCCGCCCAGGTCGGCGTGGATGGCCGGCACGACCTCCCACCGGACGAACTCGTGGAACTGATTGAGCAGCCACATCCGGTGCTCGACCGGGCCGGCCTTCGTCACCATCGCCTGCCCGGCCACGCTGTCCACCGAGTAGAGCTTGATCCGGCCCTCGGCCAGCAGCGGCCCGCACGCGTTGACCAGGCCGTGCCGCTCGATCTCCTCGGCGTCGCCGCCCGCGGACGGGAACACCAGCACGGGCACGCCGAGCACGCCCCAGCGCACCACGGTGACGTCCGTCTGCAGGCGCTCGGAGAACCACCGCTCTCTGACCCTCAGTTCGTTACTCATTACTCATAAATGTATTTCTGTGGCCCCGGAAAAATCCAGGACAGGCCGTCCCGCAGCCGGTCCCGCCAGTTCTCCCAGCTGTGCCCGTCGCGGGCCTCGACGTAGCGGACGGTCATCCCGGCGGCCTCGAACACCGGGACCATCGACCGGTTCCGCACGATCAGCGGCTCGTAGACCCCGCAGCTGACGAACATCCGGTCGGCGACCCGGCGCGGCGCGGCCCGGAACCGGTTGATGAACCGCACCACCGGCTCGAACACCGGCCCGCCTCCGTGGTCGCTGCCGATGTCGGTGAAGGCGAACGAGCCGGACTGCAGCAGCAGCGACCCGTAGACCCCCGGATGCCGGTACGCCACCGACAGCGAGGCGACGGCGCCGAAGCTCGAGCCCATCAGGCACCGCCCGGACGGCGTGCCGGCCAGCGGGAGCTCGGCCTCGAGCCGGGGCAGCAGTTCCGCGGTCAGGAAGCGGGCGTGCGCCGCCGAGTTGGCGTACTCGGTCAGCCGGTCGCCCGGGTAGACGAAGGCCGCGACGAGCCCGGCCACGTCGAGCCGGTGGATGAGGTTGTCCAGCACGGTCTGGGCGGCGGCGTACCGCAGGTAGTCGCCGCCGTCGTGCACGATCAGCAGCGGGTAGCGGGTGCCCGGGCCGTCCCGGCGGAACCTGGCCGGCAGGTAGAGCGTGACCGGGCAGTCGCGGCGCAGTGCCCGGCTCGGCACCACCATGTCGACCAGCGACCCCGGCCGCGCCTCGGGATCGGGAACCGTCCAGTCCGGTATCACGTGCCCGTGCGCGTAGCAGACCGAGGAACTGCCGACCGGGCTGTGCGCCAGGCGGGGGTTCAGCGGGTCGTTGATCCGCTCCCGGCGCCCATCGGCGAAAGCCACCTCCAGCTGGTACTCGACCCGGGACCCCTCGGGCAGCTCGAGCACCACGTACCACAGGTCGGTGCCGCGCACCCGGCGCAGCGGCAGGTGATCGGGCAGGCCGAAGATCCGGTGGACGAGGAACACCTCGGCCGCCTCGCCGCGGTACAGGAACGTGCACCGCGCACCCTCGACGATCGGGACACCGGAACGCGCCAGGAACCGGTCGACCGCCGCCGCGTCCAGCGGCCGCCGCTCGCGCAGCCGGTTGATCGCGAGCTTCGGGAGCGTCTTCACGCCGCCTCGATCGTCCGGATCCCGGCCGGCCAGGCGCCGTCGGCCGGCACGTCGATCCGGGTGCCCGCCTCCAGCGGCACGCACCGGGCCGGGGCGAACCGCCGGGCGAGGACCGCCATCCGGGGCGTGTCGTCGAGCAGCAGCCGGGCCCGCGCGTGCGGCAGCAGCACCACGTCGCGGAGCAGGCTCAGCCCGCTGCCGTAGACCTCCGGGTGGCCGGGCCCTTGCGGCGACCGGTCACCGAACAGCACGATCCGGTCGGTCAGCGCCATCGCCCCCGCCGACCACGCGACCACCGGGGCCCCGTTCAGGGCCGCCGCGACGTTGAACAGGTGCAGCACCTCGGCCAGCACGCCCACGTGACCGCCCGCGATGACCAGCGCCGCCGCCTCCGCGAGCACCGCCGACACCGCCGCCCGGTTTTCGGCGATCACCGGCCGGTCGTGCGGCCGGAGCCGGTCGAAGAACTCCAGCCGGGCCTCGTTCACCCGGCGCAGGTGCGCCGCGTCCAGCTCGCGGACCGCCTCGAGCGCCTCGCCCAGCGCGTCCCCCGGGGCCGGCGCGTCCCCCGGGGCCGGCGCAGCCCCAGAACGCCGCTGCACGGCATACACCGCCTGCAGCGCAAAGTCGAGCCGCAGCAGGTACAGCTCCTGCAGCTCGGCGAGCAGACCAGCCAGCCGCAGCTCGCCGGCGCGGTACTCCGGATCGCGGTCCCGCACGTCCAGCCACCGCCGGTACAGCGCCAGGTTGACCGCCTGGCCGCTAGCCGAGGCCAGCAGGGACACCAGCAAGGCGTCGTCCGGTTCGCGCTCCTGCCACCCGGCCGTGATCGTGGCCACCGGGCCGGCCAGCCCAGGACCGGAAAGGCCCAGCGACCGGGTCACCCCTTCGAGCGTCGGCCTGCGCTGCGGTCCGAGCAGGACGATCCTCACGAGGCGTGGACGTGCAGGGTGCGGCCCACCGCGTCGAGCATGCCGCGCAGCGTGTCGTAGTCCGGGTGCCTCATCCGCACGTAGGCGTTGGCCATGTACCCGGCCTCGACCCCCTGGGTGGGCGTGCCCGGCGGCGGCAGGCGCGCGTCGATGACCCACTCGCCGTACTGCTGCTGCAGCTCGTCCACCCCGCTGTAGCCGGTGATAGAACCGTCCTGCGACGGCCGCAAGGCCACGATCCCGCTGGCGAACCGCCGGGACGGCGTCCCGCTGACCGAGCCGTGCACGATCGCGTCGGCCCACTGCCGGTACAGGTCGAGATCGTTGCCCGCCGAATACAGGTCCCAGGCGCCCACGCCGGGCGGCCGGCAGCCGATCTCGGAGAACCGCAGCCCCTTCGGCCCGAAGAACCACTCCATGTGCGTGGCCGAGGTGCCGATGCCCAGCGCGGTGATCACCCGGGCGCCCATCTCCCGCAGCTCGCCGTACTCCGGCGCGGTATCCACGCGGTTGGTGGACACGAACTGCGGCGAGATCCACCGGGTGCGCATCGCCTCGAGCACGTTCGGGTAGTAGTGCGAGACGAAGTCCAGGGCCACCCGGCCGTCCACGGCGATCGTGTCGTAGAACCCCTCGTGCCCCTCGACGAACTCCTCCACCGCGATCGACTCCAACCCTTGAGCTCCCTGCCCGCCGAAGACACCCAGGGCGTGATCGAGCTCGGCGTCGGAGTCCACCCGGACGGTGCCCGACGCCCCGGCGCCGCTGCGCGGCTTCAGGATGAGCGGGAACCCGGCCCGTTCGGCAAAATCGCGGGCCGAAGCCGCAGATGACACCGCGGCCGAAGCCGCCGTCGGCACCCCCGCCTCCCGCAGCACCTCCTTCATCGACGGCTTGTCCCGGCACAGCCAGGCCGTCCGCACCGAGGTGCCCGGGATCGTGCACGCCTCGCGGACCTGCGCGGCGGCCATGGTGTGCGCCTCGATCGTGGCCTCGAGCCGGTCTACCCACAGCTTGTCCTGCACCCAGCGGACCGCCTGGGTCATCACCTCCACGTCGGTCACCGACGGCACCCGCTCGTAGTGGTGCAGCCAGCCCTTCAGGTCGTCGTCGAACGACTCGGTCCCGTACTCGCCGATGCCGATCACGGTCGCGCCGGCCTCGGCCAGCGCCCGGGCGAACTGCCGCTGGTTGGACGGGAAGAACGGCTCGACGAACACAACGTTCATGACTGGCATGGTAACCGGAGGGTACGTTCTTCCCATGACGGTCGCCGGGTTCGTCGCGCCGTACCTGCTCGACACCACGACGCGGTTCGCGGAGGCCGCGGCGCGCCTGCCGGGCGTGGCCACGGCCCTGATCACCTGCGAGCCGGAGGACCGGCTGCCGCCCCAGCTCAGGCAGCACCTGGCTGGCCACTGGCGGATCGACGACCCGCTCGATGAGGGCCAGATCGCCGCCGCGGTGCAGGGCCTGTCCCGCCAGCTCGGCCCGGTGGAGCGGCTGCTGGCCGTGCTGGAGCAGCTGCAGGTCCCGCTGGCCCAGGTGCGGGAGCACTTCGGCATCCCCGGGATGGACCCGGTCACGGCGAACAACTTCAGGGACAAGGCGCAGATGAAGACGGTGCTGCGGGCGGCCGGCGTCCCGTGCGCCCGGCACAAGCTGGCCGTCTCGGCCGCTGACGCCCTCGAATTTGCCGAACGGGTCGGCTTTCCCCTCGTCGTCAAGCCGCCTGCCGGAGCCGGGGCGAAGAGCACCTTCCGGCTCGACGACGCCGCCGACCTGAGGGCCTGGCTCGATACCGTGCCGCCCGCGCCGGACCGGCCCGCGCAGATGGAGGAGTTCCTCACCGGCGACGAGGGCTCCTACGACAGCGTGATGGTGGACGGGCAGGTCGTCTGGGACTCGGTCTCGAACTACCTGCCGACCCCGCTCGAGGTGTTGCGCAACCCGTGGATGCAGTGGGTGGTGCTGCTGCCGCGCGACATCAGCGGGCCCGAGTACGCCGGAATCCGCGGGGTCGCACCGCAGGCGCTGAAGGCGCTCGGGCTCACGACCGGGCTGACCCACATGGAGTGGTTCCGCCGCCCGGACGGCTCGGTGGCCGTGTCCGAGGTCGGCGCGCGCCCGCCCGGCGCCCAGATCACCTCGATGCTCTGCTATGCGCACGACTTCGACCTGTACACCGCCTGGGCCCGGCTCATGGTGGACGGCCGCTTCGACCCGCCCGAGCGGAAATGGGCCGCGGGCACGGTCTACCTGCGCGGGCAGGGCGCCGGGCAGGTGCGGGCGGTGCACGGCCTGGACGCGCTGCCGCCCGGGGTGGCCGCCCTGGTCGTCGACTCGCGGCTGCCCCGGGCCGGCCAGCCGTCCTCGGGCAGCTACGAGGGCGACGGCCACATCACGATCAGGCACCCGGACACGCCGGTGGTCACCGCCGCGCTCAGGCAGATCGTCAGCACCGTCCGGGTAGAGCTCGGATGACGGTGCTGATGATCTCGCCGGGCTATCCGGCGGAGATGGCGTTCTTCACCCGCGGCCTCGGCCAGGCCGGGGTCGAGGTCATCGGCCTGGGCGACCAGTCGCCGGACGCGCTCCCGGCCGAGGCCAGGCCGGCCCTGGACCACTACGTGCACACCGCCTCGCTGGCGGCCGAGGACCACGTGACCGGGCTGGTCCGCGAGATGGCCCGGCGCATCCGCATCGACCAGGTCGAGTGCCTGTGGGAACCGTACATGGTGCTGGCCGCGCGGCTGCGCGAGGAGCTGGGCCTGCCCGGGCTCACGGTGGAGCAGACCGTGCCGTTCCGGGACAAGGAGCGGATGAAGCAGCTGCTCGACGCGGCCGGCCTGCGCACCCCCTGGCACGTCGCCGCGCGCACGGTCGCGGAGGTCTGGGCGGCGGCCGAACGGGTCGGCTATCCCCTCATCGTCAAGCCCATCGACGGCGCGGGCTCGGCCGACACCTACCGGGCCGATTCGGCCGTCGAGCTCGACGCCATCCTCCCGATGATCAGGCACGTGCCGCAGGTCAGCGTGGAGGAGTTCGTCGAGGCCGAGGAATTCACCTACGACACCATCTGCGCCGGCGGGAACGTCCTGGTCGAGAACATCTGCCAGTACCACCCGCGGCCCCTGGTGACCAAGATCCACGAGTGGGTCAGCCCGGTCACGATGGCCCTGCGCGACCTGGACGAGCCCGGGCTGCAGGGCGGCCGCGAGCTCGGTCACGCCGTGCTGCGGGCGCTCGGGTTCACCGACGGGTTCACCCACATGGAGTGGTACCGCAAGGCCGACGGCGAGGTCGTGTTCGGCGAGATCGGCGCCCGGCCGCCCGGCGCCCGCACCGTCGACGTGATGAACTACGCCACCGACGCCGACCTGTTCGCCGGCTGGGCGCACGCGGTCACGCACGGGAGCATCCCGTTCCCGGTCGTCCGGCGCTACAATGCGGCCAGCATCTTCAAGCGGGCCCAGGGGGCCGGCCGGATCACCCATTACGAGGGCCTGGACCGGCTGCTGGCCGAGTACGGCGATTACGTCGCAGCGATCGACCTGCTCCCGCTGGGCGCGCCGCGCCGCGACTGGCGGGCCACCCTGATCGCGGACGGCATGGTCATCGTCCGCCATCCCGAGCTGCCCCAGGCCACCGAGATGGCCCGCCGCTTCGCCGCCGACCTCCACCTGTTCGCCAGCTAGCACGCGTACCGCGTCGTGTCGCGCGGCGTCCGGCGGATGATGGTGCAGTCGATGACCCGGGGTTCTCACCCCGGGCGGGCTGGGGGTCCGTGGCTGTGCAGGACTTTGGTTTTGTCCTTGTTCCAGGCGGTTGTGGTCCCGTCGGGGTTCAGGGTCAGGGTCCAGCCCTGCCGGTGGATGACGATCTGGTGATGGAACGTGCACAGCAAGACACAGTCCGCGGTGCTGGTCGTACCGCCGTGCTTCTTGTGCTTGACATGGTGGACCTCGCACGCCGAGGCGGGCTGGTCGCAGCCGCCGGCCCACCGGCACTTGCGGTCCCGCAGCAGCACGGCGTTGCGGATCCCGGCCGGGACCGTCTCGGCGTACCCGATGTCCAGCGGCAGGCTCGGCC
>Ga0335081_10005093_pt1 | contig 20779 bp, 18 predicted proteins | sample Lox_Sample_35_FD_206713 | JGI IMG/M metagenome (GOLD analysis project Ga0335081, IMG submission 206713) | Soil microbial communities from Loxahatchee National Wildlife Refuge, Florida, United States - Lox_Sample_3.5 | ecosystem: Environmental > Terrestrial > Soil > Wetlands | place: USA... | reverse complement strand
CTGTGTTCTCGCTGCCGGTTCGGCGGAGCCCATGCTAGCACCGCGTCAATAATTGTAGAAATGTTCCACGTGGAACACAGTGTGATGACGATGCGGTCGCACATATATGTCATCACAAAACCAGGATAACGAATAAATCTAAGAAAACAATTGCCCAAACCCGCAAGCCGGCGGCTCTGACTGCAAAGCGTGAAAGCTAAACTTTTCTGAGTCTCCCTGAATCAAGCTGCAGACCCGGAAACTTTCCCAAATCGGGCCTTAGTCAGCGCACAAGCGCCGAGGCGCACCAGAGCAGCGGTGCCCGATGTGACGGCGCTAAAGCGACTGCTCCTCGACGCGACCGGAATGGGTCTCCGGCAAGGGGTGGCTCAGGTAGAGATTGAAATCCTCCACATTTTTCATCACATAGGTCGGTACGCCGGGGGCGTGCGCCAGCTTCACGTGGATGAAGTCCGCGCCGGCGACATCCTCAAGCAGGACGGCGGGTCGAAGATCCGGTTTTTCGAAAGCGACCTGCACATCGCGCATGCAAATATTCTTGACGTGGCGAATGAAGAAGCCGTGAGTGGGCATGGGACCGAAGCGGTTGGGCTCCGGGTAAGTGGTTTCGAGTTCGGCCGGCTGAATGGAGGCGTCCTCCTTCGAGCCGCCGCCCTGGTGAAGGACAAAGATATTGCTGAGGCTGAGGTCTTCGATCGAGTGGCCGGGAATGCCGGTGATGATCGAGGCCTGGCGCGAGGCACAGTTGGAGACGACAACGTCAGTAATTTTGACGCGACGCAACTGGCCGACGGGCGTGCCTTCCGGGGCGCGCAGGCGGCTGCCGAGACGAATGAAAAGGGGGACATCTACGAGATCACGCATGGCGATATTGGAGATAGTGACGTCTTCAAGGAGGCCGCCATCCACCGCTTCGAGGGCGATGCCGTGACAGGCTTCAATCACGCAATTGGAGACGGTGATGTTGCGAAAGCCGCCGTTGGATTCGGTGCCGAATTTGATGCGGCCGGTGCGGGAGGCCTTGTGTCCGGGCCCGATGAGTTTGAAAGTGGCGTCGAGGAGCGCGCCCTCCTCGTAGCCGCCGGTGACGTAGCAATTGGTGATCGCGACCTGATCGGTGGAGCGGGCATAGCCGAGGCCGAAAGAACTTTTGAGGCAGATGCCGTCATCCCAGGGAGAATTGACGCTGCAATTGGAGATGCGAACGTTGCGGCAGCAGTCCACATCAATGCCGTCGCGGTTGGTGTCAATCTTCAGGTTGTCGAGAGTGAGATTGTCCACGCCGGTGGCCAGAACGGCGAAGTGGCCGCCATGCAGGACGGAGAAATCGCGCAGGGTGACGTTGTGGCAATTTTTCAGGCTGATGGATTTATTGCCGACGCCGGGGGGGAGAGGCGTGTCGCCGGTGCCGCGGCCGAGACCTTTGCCCCAGATCAATCCGTGGCCCAGGATGGAAAAATTGTGGATGTTTTCGCCCCAGATGAGGCTGTTGTGCCAGTGGCTGTGGCCGAAGTCCTGATATCTATCCCAGGGATTGGGCTCGGGGGGATCGTAGCCGCCGGAGCCGGAAGCTGGGGAATCGGCGGCGAGGATGGTCGCGCCCGGACCGAGAAAAAGATCCACGTTGCTGCGCAGGTGGATGGAGAAACAGAGATACGTACCGCAAGGAAAGACGACCGTGCCTCCGCCGGCAGCCGCCGCGGCGTCAATCGCCCGGTTAATGGCGGGAGTGTCGGGCGATTTACCGTCGCCTTTGGCTCCGAAGGATTTCACGTCGAACTGAGTGGCGGCGGGCGAGGTGGCTTCGGCGGCCGCGGGAAGGGAAGATGCGCCGACGGCTGCGCCGGCGAGCCCCACTCCGCCAAAGCGGAGAAATTCCCGGCGTGGCGTGTTTGTCTGTAACATGAATCCGACCTCCTTCGCCCACGAAGTGCCCGGCATCAGGCCGGGGACGGGACGGTAGCGCTGGCCAATGTCAATGGCAGTGGACCAGCTCGCGACCATGCCGACGAACTGAGATTTTGATTTTCCTATACCTCTATCTGGTGCAACCGCTTCAGCGTGAATTTCGGGGCGGCGGCGCTGAGACCGGCGCAGACAGCTCAGAATCACATAGGATCGCACTCCGTTGGCAAAGCGCAGCCGTCACCGCGTAGAAACAGGTGATTTCGCCTTCCCTTATGTGCGGTCAAGAATATAAACCAACAAGAGGTACCAGCGACGACCGCTCAAACACTCTTGTGATCCGGCTCGTACAAACTCCCAGGTACGATTCCATATTTCACATCCAGGAATTCCTGTTGCGCCGGCGGGAAGCGGTCCGCAAATTCCTGCGGCGATCCACCCACTTCTTCTAAAGCCGCCTGCCAAGTCTGACCACGCTTTTCGTTGGTCCGAGTGCGGCCTTCATCTCTTTTCGCTAAAATGTCAGACGCACGAAAGGAGCACAAATGGCGAAGAAGAAAATCGATCCGTTAAACAGGAAGCAGTACGGCGCCGTCTCCGCGGCGCTGACCGTCTCCAACATTCCGGCCGCGGTGAGTTTTTACCAAAAGGTATTTGGCTTTTCTAAACGGGGGATCATGAATGGGCCTGATGGCAAACCCGCTCACGCGGAACTCACGTTGCGTGGCACGACGCTGATGCTGGGGCCGGAGAGCGAACAAATGGGAAGACGCAGCGCCAAGAGCATTGGCGCTTCTCCTGCGAGCCTCTACATCTACGTGGAAAACGTGGATAAGGTCGTCGAAAAAGCGACCAAGCTTGGCGCCACAGCCCGAGGTCCCGTGATGGATATGTTTTGGGGTGATCGTTGCGGCACCGTCGTCGATCCGGATGGCTACGCGTGGATGGTCGGTACACACAAGGCGGAGCCGACAGCTAAAGAAATGAAGAAACGAATGGAGGAGATGATGAAGCAGCAGCCGCCGAGCGCAGCTGCGGCTGACTGAGCCAGTGCCACTCGAACAGCGCTGCCTTTCCGGTGGTCTCTTGCGCCTCCTGAGGCGATAGCGTCGCTGTGGGCCGAGATCCACTCGTTCTCGAAGCTTCAGAGCGATCTCAGCCAGTTCTTCGCAAGAAGACGGTGGCGGGCTCGACGTGTAGCTTCGCGTGAGGATCTGGAACCCGCTCGTCTTCAGCGTGAGGACCACCGTGCCAGCGCCCCGCGATTCCTTGCGCGCGGCTGCCCCCGGAACAGCGGCTTCTTTCTCCCAGTGCCGCGCCTCATCGTTCCATAACTCGTGCAGCACGAATCAAACCTACTCCCAGGCTGAGAACGGCCGCAGCGAGAAATAGAGCGCCAATATAGGCCAGATTCATCAGGCCATTCGGGTGGGTCGCGGTTGGGGAGACGACCGACAGAAAGAACGCGGCGGGAATCAGAATTGCCGCGATCGGTGCCCCCGATCGAGCAAGCCACTTCCAAAAGGGCGAGAGCGCAGCCTCGTCAACATAGCGAAGCATGACCAGCGAGAGGACAAGATAGACACCGGCATGTGCATGTCCGGCGCGCCAGAGATCTTGCCGGAGCGGATTATCGGAATAGCCGGGAGTATTTCCGATGAGCATACCGAGAAGAGCGAGGCCTCCATACATCACCGAAGGCAGAACGACGAGAAGGATTCCGGCGAACATTCTTGATTCTCGGGACATGCATTCCTCCGTCTTTATTTGGAACGATTCCAAACGTGGGTTGCCATCTGGTCACGATGCGATCTTGCGATTGGTGCTATCCGGTAGCTTGATCGAGTCACTCACCGTGACTTCGGCGACGCGCAGCCGTGTAACCTTCAGTTCCTGAATCTCAAGGAATTTGAATTTGGCCTTCTCGACGGCAATGTAACGAATTGCCAGTCGTCCAATCGCGAGCGCCCCGATAGCGAATGCTCCTATTGCGACCGCGCCCATCGCGGTAGCGATCGGTGGCACTCCCCTCAACCCTGGATATTTCGAACGGCTCGTCTCATCCATAGCGTCCTCCCTCGTGGGATCTGCAGGGCTCAACTGGATTTTCGATGCATCTCTCATTTCGCCAAGTGTAATGGATCGTGCCCCTCACCCGTGCCTAATCCCGCTGTGGAGGACCAGTTGCGATCCACTCAGGTCCATCACCAGCAACACGACGATTCCTTACAGCTAAAATTGTGCCGTCCAAACCAGGGGCAGGCCATAGGTGTTGCGAAAAAAGAGTCCTAACCACCGAATGAATCATCTGTGCTTGTGGGTTCCGTATTTGGAGCACACCCTATGGCAGCCAGTCCAAATTCCACAGTACTGCCTCCCTCGAACCCTCCCCTGCTTAATCTGGATCAGGTGGAGGATCTCCTCAAGCTACAAAAGGCCGCGCAGAAAATCAGCTCCATCCTTGACCTCGATCAGCTCGTTGATAAGGTCGTAAACGAGGTTGCCCGTTCCTTCGGATGTCTGGATTCTGACATCTACTTGCACAACCAGGAGCGCGCCGAACTGTCGCTAGCCTGCGCCCATGGCTGCAGCGGCTGCGACCTTCACGGCCCGGGCCACAGCCTGAAGATCGGGAAAGGCATGGTCGGGTACGTCGCATCCACTGGCCAGATGCATTATGCGCCCGATGTACGCCAGGACCCCTATTACATTGGCTGTGAAGAATCCACGCTCTCGGAGGTTGCTATTCCCCTCCATGTGGAAGGTCAATTGGTGGGAGTGTTCACCGCCTCCCATACCAAACTGGATGCTTTCAGTCCCTGCCAGCTACGTCTGCTCCAAGCCCTGTGCAGCGATGTGGCGGTCGCCGTCCACAACGCGCGCCGATTTCAGCAGGAGCAGAAGCAAAGGGAGCAGATGACTCGTGAGGCGCGGGAGGCCCGCGTCATTCAACAAGCACTTCTCCCCAAGACCTCTCCCTCCATTCCTGGGTTTACCGTATCCGGGCTTTCCATTCCCGTGGGTGCTGTAGGCGGCGACTGGTACGACTTCATTCCCATGGACAAAGGCCGTTGGGGACTGGTGTTGGCCGACGTTTCCGGTAAGGGAACCGCCGCCGCGCTGCTCATGTCCGCCACTCGCGGCATCCTGCGATCCCTGGTCGAGGCTGCCTGCACTCCGGCTGAAGTGCTGGCGAAGCTGAATCGTCTTCTGGTCGAGGATTTTCCCGCCGGCCGTTTTGTGACCATGGTGTATGCCGTGCTTGATCCTGCCAAGCGGATTCTGACCTTCGCCAACGCAGGTCACCTGCGTCCGCTTTTGATGACCGGCATTTCGGCCCAGTTCCTCGACGTGGAGAAGGGAATTCCCCTGGGACTGGCATCAGGCGATTTCTCGGAGGTGGCAGTAAAGCTTCCTCCTGGCTTTCGCTTGGTGTTTTACAGCGACGGCATTACCGAAGCAGAAAATCAAGCGGGCGAAGAGTACGGGTTGATACGTCTTCAAAAACACTTTTCGCGAACAGACGCCTCTGCCGAGAGCCTGCTCGATGATGTACGCTCGTTCGCCGACGGTTCGGGTTTGCACGATGACGCGAGCGTCATCCTAGTCAAGGGTTAACCAGGCCACAGGGTTGGAGAAGCGAGGCTGCAGCAGGGCAAGACTCTTTTGCACGGAGGGGCAGTTTTGCACGGGGAAAGTTTCTTTGGCGCTTACTCATCCAAATTTGACCTCTGATTGCGCTGTCCCCGGGGAGCGTACCCGAAGCACCCAGGGTCGGGAAAAGTCCAGCCCGCCCAGTCTGGCTCGACCGCCGCGCGGGTTCTCACTCTCCTCTAAAAGAGCGAATCACGAAGCCGTTGGTAGCCTTCTTGCACTTCTTTAGATAGACTCCCTGCGTAAGATACCGCTCGTCCCTTTAAGGAGGCCACTATGGCGCAACAAACTCCGTCCGGCGTTGTGCGTTCGGCTTCGACCTTGTCTATCCTGTGGGGCGTTACGCTCATCATCCTGGGCATGCTCGCGGTGGGATCGCCGTTTATCGCCGCCCTCGCGGTCAACGTGATAATTGCCTGGCTCATCGTTCTCGCAGGTGTGGTCCACTTGACGGTGGCTTTTCACACGCGCGAAGCCGGCAGTCTGATCTGGAGACTGCTGGTTGGGCTCGCATATGTCTGCTTTGGTGTGTACCTGATCGCGCGTCCAGCACTGGGCGTGGTGTCGCTCACTTTAGTGCTGGCATCGCTCTTTCTGGTAGAAGGCATCTTGAACATCGTTCTGTTTTTCAGGATACGCCCGCTGCAAGGGTCCAGTTGGGTGTTGATCGATGGCATCATCACCCTCTTATTGGGGCTGATGATCTACTTGCAATGGCCGTCGAGTTCGGCCTGGGCTATAGGCACGGTGATGCTCTCGTTGGCGGTGCGCAAGGCAACCGACACGATCTCCTCGAAAGTGGCTGCTTAGTGGGTCCCGGTAACATTTGAGAGAGAACTGACTCAGCGGCGCGAGGAAGCATGCGACGCTTCGGGATACGTATGCCCGGTGAGATCTGGCGTCCGACCGAGTGAAGGGAGGAGGACGACATGGGAGGCCTGGTTCCCTTAGGCGACGCGTCGCGACGTCCAGCACGTATCCCCCTGGTGACCGCCCTCATCATCCTCGTGAATGCCTTGGTTTTTGTGCTTGAACTGATGCGTGGCGAAACCTTCGTGATGCAGTGGTCAGCGGTGCCAGCACAAATTGTTTCCGGCCATCACTGGATCACGATTCTGACCGCTATGTTCATGCACGGCAGTTGGTCGCACATCATCGGCAACATGATTTTCTTGTGGGCTTTTGCCCCCGAGATCGAAGATGCGATGGGCCGCGGCCGATATCTTGTCTTCTACCTGGTAGGCGGGCTAGTAGCCATGCTTGCCCAGATTCTGGCCGACCCACATTCCACGGTACCCAACCTCGGCGCGAGCGGAGCAATCGCAGCGGTGATGGGCGCGTTTCTGGTCACCTATCCTCGTGACCAAATTCGCACGCTCTTGTTTATATTCGTTTTCGCGCGAATTAGGTTCATCCCGGCAGCCCTATTAATTGGTTTTTGGTTTCTCACTCAGCTCTTCCACGCAGGCGCTGTGGCACACGTGCAGACCGGCGGCGTGGCATACTTGGCGCATATTGGCGGTTTTATCTTCGGAGCTGCTACCGCGCGTTGGTTCGAGCACTCGAATCGAATCGCGTGAGCCGTCTTCTGGTCGAAGAGCCGGGCATCGCTGCTGTAGCTGAGGTTATTTATCCTTGACGAGAAAGCAGGCTCGCTAGCCGATCTTGAAGTGGCCGACCGGCCCCCAATAATTGTCTGGGTTCGGCGGCGGGGCCACCGTTTGGCCGGGTCAGTTTCCTGGTTGACGACTAGACGATGAAGAAGACGGCGACCAAAGATATCAGGCGTCAAAGACGGGCTGAGGCAGCGCCGATGGCGCGCGAACGTGCGAAAGAAGCATCGGCCGAACCGAATGACGCCCAACTCCGCACCGAGCAAAAGCGGTTCCCCGGTCAATCCGAGAGACAGGTGGCGGAACGGACTGAAGGGCTTGCCGCAACCGATGAGGAGCTAAGAAAGGACGGTGCCTATCGCAAGAACATCGAGGATCGCAAGCAGGCGGAGGAAACGCAGCGAGCAACAGAGCGCAATCTTGCAGCCATCATTAACACGATCCCCACGACAGTATGGACTACTCGTCCGGACGGCTATTGCGACTTCCTCAATCAGGTGTGGCTCGACTACGTGGGCATGACTGCGGAAAAGGCGCAGGGCTGGGGGTGGGCGGAAGCGATTCATCCGGAAGACCGTAAGAGGCTTGTCGAGGACTGGCAATCGTGTCTGGCGTCGGGCACAGCGGTGGACACCGAGGCGCGCATCCGCCGTTTCGACAGTTCCTATCGATGGTTTCTTATTCGCGCCAATCCCCTGAAGGATAAATTGGGCAACATCGTCAAATGGTACGGAACCTGTATAGACATCGAGGATCGCAAACGGGGAGAGGAAGCCGTGCGAGCGAGGGAACTCTCCTGGCGGCAGATCATCGACAACGTTCCCGGGCTCGTGGCGACGATGGGTCCGATGGGAGAGGTGGAGTTTCTCAACCGACAGACCCTGGAGTATTTCGGCAAGACAAACGAGGAGTTGAAGAACTGGTCACTCATCGGCGTCGTTCATCCGGATGACCTTCCTCGGGTAATCGAGGCCCGCACACAATCCATCGAAATGGGGCAGATCTATGAGATCGAGCACCGTTGCCGCCGCGCTGACGGCGTATACCGATGGTTCCAAGTTCGCGGTCTCCCAGTGCGAAATGCGGAAAATAAGATAACCGCGTGGTATCTCCTCCTAACGGACATTGATGATCGCAAAAAGGCTGAAGAAGCTCTGCGATCGAATGAGCGCAATCTGAGCTTGACGATCAACGCTATCCCCACCTTCATACAAGTGTCCCGACCTGATGGAACCGTCCTATCGGTGAATCAAACGGTGCTGGATTACCACGGTGTCAGCCTGCAGGATGTGCTGAAGGAGGAATTTCGCTCTCGCTTTTACCATCCGGACGATGCGGAAAGGCTACGCGAAGTGCGCGATGAAGCCCTCAAACGCCCGCTTCAGTTTGAATATGAGCAACGCGCGTTGGGTAAGGACGGCAGATATCGCTGGTTCCTGGTCCGCTACAATCCTCTGCTCGATGAGCAAGGACGAATCGATCGGTGGTATGTGGCCGCGTTCGACATCGAGGACCGAAAACAGGCGGAGGCACGCGTCGAGCAAGCCTACCTTCGTCTGGCCGAAGCCCAGCGGCTGAGCAAAACAGGCAGCTTCATTACGGATTTGCTGGCGGACGAACACGACTGGTCCGAGGAAGCCTTCCGAATCTTCGAGTTCGACCCCTCGACCAAGGTCACGGTTCAGATGATTCGGCATATCGTGCACCCCCAGGACCTGCCCACGTTCGACGCTGTGATCGCGCGGGGAATGACGGGTGCGGATGTCGATTTTGTATTCCGGATTGCGCTTCCTCGAGGCGCCGTGAAGCACATACGCGGCATGGCGCGAGTGATGACGCAGGTCGGGGGGCATCCCTTGTTCATCGGCGCTCTTCAGGACGTGTCGGAAAGCAAGGTCGCCGAGGAGGCGCTGGACCGGGCGCGTTCAGAACTGGCGCGCGTGGCACGTGTCACGACGCTGAATGCGTTAACCGCTTCGATCGCCCACGAGATCAACCAGCCGCTCTCGGGCATCATTACCAACGCCAGCACATGTCTTAGGATGTTGAATGGCGATCCACCGAACCTCGACGGTGCGCGCGAAACTGTGCGGCGGACCCTGCGCGACGGCAACCGCGCCTCGGATGTGATCACCCGGTTGCGTGCCTTGTTTAGCAAGAAGGAATTCACTCTAGAGGCGCTGGATCTGAACGAGGCCACCCGAGAGGTGATTGCGTTGTCGTTAGGCGATCTTCAGAGGAATCGGATAGTTCTACGCCCGGAACTCTCCGAGGATCTCCCGCCCGTCGTCGGAGACCGTATTCAGCTGCAGCAGGTTACCCTGAACCTGCTCCGCAATGCTTCTGACGCGATGCTGAGTGTCGAGGACCGCCCCCGGCAGCTCCTGATCCGAACCCAGCGAGAAGGCGATGATCGTGTGCGTCTGAGCGTGCAAGATGCCGGCGACGGTATCAACCCTGAAGATATTGATAGGCTGTTCGAGGCCTTCTATACGACGAAAAGCGGCGGTATGGGTATTGGGCTGTCTGTCAGCCGCTCGATCATCGAGAGGCATCATGGACGTCTCTGGGCAGAGACAAATGATGGTCCCGGTGTAACCTTCTCATTTTCTATACCCTGCGCTCCAGAGAGCCCCTCGGGTACGGCGCCATCGTGACGGGCAGCATGGTGCATGGCACAAGCAACTTGAGTTAAGATGTCTGGCCGAGGGGGAGCTATGGCTGCTTCTAGCATAATTGCTTCCGACGCTGACGTCCGGGCGTTCATCGATGAGTATTTCAAAGCTTGGGAAGGAACCGACGAAAACCGGATTCTGTCCTACTATGCCGAAACCGTGTCACTGGAGATTCCGGGCACGGTGATTAATGGAAAGGCGGCCCTCCGGGATCAATTTGTTCGCCCTTTTGTCGCTGGTTTTCCTGGAAATCGTCACGTCGTGAAGAACATGATCTTCGGAAAAAACGTCGTGCTCGTCGAATGGAGCTTCGAAGCCGCTCACAAAGGGGCCTTCGCTGGCACTGGTGCAACCGGCGCGGCGGTGAAGTTGCCGGGTTGCGGGGTGTACGAATTCGACCCGGTAAATCGACAGATCACCGCGGCCCGCATCTATTTCGACGTCACGACATTACTCAAACAGATTTCATCCCACCAGCCTCAGGTGTTGCAGAATCTTCTGATATCGTGGTTCGCTTCACGCTCCTATCCAAAGGCATCTACCGCGGCGTGACCCGGTAATACATTTCACTTCCATTGGGCGAAATCTGGCAAGTACGTCACGCAAGTATCAGCGATCGGTCCGCTTGGCCTCGATTAAGTTAGGTCGCAAGACGATCCGCGCAATGAGAGTTCCCTGTGACGGTCCTAAAACTCTGGCCAATCGTGGGGTTCACTGACGCCAAATTCATGTCGAAGTATGAGCAAACTATCGTCCAATTGTTCCAATTCAAGGCGTCTGTTCTGATGGTGCCATCCGACCGATTCGGAAACAGCACAGCAGAAACATGCCAATCTGGAACTGACTGCATCAGCAAATAACACAGCATCGGAGGAATCACAATGTATCCTTTACACAAACTGCGGGAATCCGGTAAGCGCTCGGATTAGGCGCCCACCGCGCCGTGATCCGAGCCCGGCGCTCCTGGTCCGGGCAAAACCAATACCAACGTACAATGGACGCTTTTTACAGAGTGGCGCATTGTCCTGTTATGCATTCCCATCAGCTAAAGAGCTCGATGGAACGTCCACTTCTATCTGTAGTTGACGATGATGAGTCAGTGCGCGAGTCGTTACCCGACTTGCTCCGGGAGTTCGGCTTTGCGGCTCGAGCTTTTTCGTCGGCGCAAGACTTCCTCTCGTCTGATTATTTGGATCAAACGAGGTGTCTGATTCTCGATGTCGCAATGCCGGGAATGAGCGGACTTGATCTTCAGCAGGAATTGAAGCGTCGCGGGAAAGAGGTTCCTATCATCTTCATCACCGGTCAAAAGGACGAAGACATCCAGAAACAAGCGTTCAGACACGGAGCCGTGAAGTTCCTGTACAAGCCGTTCAGTGACAGTGCCTTGCTGGATGCTGTCAACGCGGCCCTTCCGGCAAAGTGAGGCCGCACCTCTGCGAGTTCTTGGGGGACTACAATGAGTTTCGCCGGCACCCTTAGTCATGAAGTGGGGTCATCACGAATGGCGACTGCCAAGTCCGTCGTGTTCGTTGTTGATGACGACGTCTCGGTGCGTGAGTCGCTCGAACTCCTGATAGATAACGAAGGCTGGCAGCCGAAAACCTTTGCATCCGCACAAGAATTCCTCGTCTCTCCCCGTGCTGTTGTTCCGAGCTGCCTACTACTGGATATTTCTCTTCCGGGCCTCAATGGTCTCGAGTTGCAGCAACGTGTCGCGGTCGAGCGAACCGACATGCCGATCATCTTCATCACGGGTCACGGGGATATTCCGAAGAGCGTGCAGGCGATGAAGGCAGGAGCCCTCGAATTCCTAACGAAACCATTCCATGACGAGGTATTGTTGACGGCCATCCGGCAAGCTCTGGAACGAAGCCGACTCGCACTCGCTCAAGAGGCGGAGACGCAGGAACTCAGAAACCGTTATGCGTCACTCACTCCTCGGGAACGGGAGGTCATGGCGTTGGTCGTCTCCGGGCTCCTTAATAAACAGGTCGGTGGCGAGCTTGGCATCAGCGAGATCACAGTGAAGGCACACCGAGGCCAGGTGATGCAGAAGATGAAGGCCAAGTCGGTTGCAGATTTGGTGAAAATGGCCGGGAGACTCCATGACAGCACTGGCATAGCGTCTTTACTCGTTACGCGCCTTAGAGACTGATTGGAGGACCCATGAGCACATCAACCATCGCCGCCACCATCCAACATGAACCAGAACTCCTGGGGCAAACCGTTGTCGTGATCGGCGGGAGCGCCGGAATCGGCCTTGAGACTGCACGCCGCGCCCGCGCAGAGGGCGCAAAGGTGATTCTCACCGCGCGTAATCCCGAGCGTCTCAAGCATGCTGCAACCGAGATTGATGCATTGAGCACCTCGGCTTTCGATGCCACGGATCCCGTTGCCATTGAGCAGTTCTTCCATGACCTCCCGACGATTGACCACGTGATGGTGACCGCCGGCCGGCCCTACTATGGACGGCTCGTTGACATGGATTTCGCGAAGGTACGCAACCTTATCGGGCAGCACCTCTTACAGGCGCTTTACGTCGCCCGCCCCGCCATCAATAAAGTGAGACCGGGAGGAACGCTGATCCTTATGGGCGGCACCGGTGGCCGACGGCCAGCTATCGGCATGAGCATCGCGGGCGCAGTCACCGCCGCGCTCCCCGCGCTCACCGCTAATCTGGCGCTCGAGATCGCGCCTGTGCGAGTTAACCTCATTGCCGCCGGCTTCGTGGACACGCCCTTGTCCGCGGAACTGCTGGGCGATCAGCTCGAAAAGCGTCGCAACCAGCTTCGCACCACGCTTCCCATCGGACGCGTAGTCGGGCCGGCCGACGTGGCCGCGCTCGCCGTACACATCATGACCAATACCGCCCTCACGGGCGCAACCTACGACATTGACGGCGGACAGCAGTTCGTGGCCGCCTAGCTAAAGAAGCCAGTACGAGCAGTAGCGACAGAATCCCGGACCTTTCCGGGAGCGAAAGGGGGCATGTCATGTCCACGATCCATCTGCACCAGACAACCACCTCAACGCCCGAGCAATATATCGCCGGGCTCACCGACTTCGGGCCTGGCCGCTCGAAGCTATTTGGCAACAGCGCCGATGAGTATCTCAAGGTGCATAACCGCGGCCCTTCGCAGGCCGACGTTACGGAAGGCTCGGGCGGCATCTGGGAACGCCTGCACTACGACTGGTCCGATCCCAACCACGTCGTCCTCACGACGACCGACTCCAACACCTGGGGAGGTGCGTCCGGCCACACTTACAACTTCACACGTAATCCCAACGGCACGACCGACATTGACGTGGTCGTCGTACGCGAGGGCAAGAACCTCAAGGGCTGGCTGCTCGGCCTCGTCGTCGGAACTATCGGAAAGGGGGTTTTGGAAAAAGCGTTTGTAACCTCGGTGAAGGCCATCGAAGCCCGGAACGGTGAGGCCCGAGAGGCACGCGCATCATGAGCCGGGTAGCCGCCTTGGCGAGTTCACTCTGTACTGCCCACGGCGAGTTGACCGGTCCCCGAGACTAGGAAAGAAGCACAACAGAAGGGATGGAGCCGATGGCCGCACCCAAATCTACCGGAGCTAAGGTCTTGTCACGCCGGACCCTGCTCCGCAATGGCGGCCCCTGCCGCATTTTCGCCCATTGCACAAAGCTATGAAGCTATTCAAGGGGAGGCCTATCCGTCGGCTTACTACTTCCATGAAGTCGCCGCGCGGGCGGTCACTTCGCGGCCTGGGAACAACCCGAGTTGTTCAGCGAAGAACTCCGCGCGGCATTCCGGTCCCTATGCTAATTGTCGAGAGATATTCACAAGGAGATGAAAGAAAGCGACTATTGATCATGGATATGAAACTAGAGGTCGTTGTAATCCCGGTGTCGGATGTGGACCGCGCGAGGGAGTTCTACAAGAAGCTCGGGTGGCGACTGGATGTGACGCCGCCCATCGTGGTCCAGCTCACGCCGCTGGGCTCCTGGTGCTCGGTGCAATTCGGCAACAACCTCACGGCGGCGGCGCCCGGCTCAGCCAAGGCATACCTGATCGTTTCTGACATCGAGGCCGCACGGAAGCAACTGGTCGCCGCCGGCGTCGAGGTGAGCGAGTTCTTCCACATCGGCCCGCAAGGCAAGGTCAGCGGTCTCGACCCCGATCGTCGCAGCTACTACTCGCGCGCCTCGTTCAGCGACCCCGATGGCAACCAATGGCTGCTGCAGGAAGTCACGACCCGGCTTCCTGGGCGCGTCTACACTGGCTCGACTTCGTTCAGCTCGGCAAGCGATCTGGCGAGCGCGCTGCGGCGTGCCGCGGCCGCGCACGGCCAGCACGAGAAGCGCATCGGCGCCGCGGATGCGAACTGGCCTGACTGGTACGCCGAGTACATGGTGCGCGAGCAGACCGGCGAAGCACTGCCACAATGAAACACTTCGACGCTATCATTATCGGGACGGGTCAAGCAGGCCCATCCCTGGCGGCGCGGTTTTCCGCTGCAGGCAAGACCGTTGCCATCGTCGAGCGCCACAAGTTTGGCGGCACCTGCGTGAACACGGGATGCATTCCGACCAAGACGATGGTGGCCAGCGCCTACGCCGCTCACGTTGCCCGCCGCGGCGCGGACTACGGTTTCAGCATCAACGGGGATGTGCGCGTTGATATGAAACGCGTCAAAGCCCGCAAGGATGCCGTTTCCGGCCGCTCGAGCAAGGGCGTCGAGGAATGGTTGCGAGGGCTGAAGAACTGCACGGTCATTCAGGGCCACGCCCGATTTCAGTCGTCGCGTGCGGTGGCGGTCAATGATGAAGTCCTCGAAGCCGACAAAATCTATATCAACGTTGGAGGGCGTGCTTCGGTTCCCGAAATGCCGGGAGTTCATGAGATCCCGTTTCTCACCAACTCCTCGATGATGGGAGTTGACTTCCTTCCCGAGCATCTCGTGGTTGTCGGGGGAAGTTACGTCGGCCTGGAATTTGCGCAGATGTATCGCCGCTTCGGCAGCGAGGTGACGATTGTGGAGGTGGGGTCGCGACTGATCGGGCGTGAGGACGAAGATGTGTCCCAAGCCGTGGGCGAAATCATGGAAGCTGAGGGGATAAAACTCCGTCTGAATGCGAAATGCATCTCACTGGCGAAGCACGCTGGTAGTATCGCTGTCCATGTCACGTGCGAAGAGGGCCCGCCGGACGTAGCAGGCAGCCATGTTCTTCTCGCGGTCGGACGTACCCCCAACACAAGTGACTTGGGTCTCGAAAGGGCCGGCGTGAAAACTGACGACCGCGGTTACATTCTCGTTGACGATCAACTGCAAACAAACGTCCCCGGCATCTGGGCCCTAGGTGACTGCAACGGCCGCGGCGCCTTTACTCACACTTCCTACAACGACTATGAGATCGTCGCCGACAATCTATTCAACTCCGACCACCGCCGTGTTTCCGACCGAATTCAAGCTTATGCGCTGTACATCGATCCGCCACTCGGCCGCTGTGGCATGACGGACGCAGAAATACGGAAGTCCGGGCGCCGCGCGCTCATTGCGAAATATCCGATGAGCCGGGTAAGCCGGGCCTTTGAAAAAGGTGAGACACAAGGTTTCATGAAAATCTGTGTGGATGCTGAAACAAAGCAGATTCTCGGCGCTGCGATCCTGGGCACTGGCGGCGATGAAGTCATCCACGTTTTGCTGGACGTCATGTATGCAAAGGCTCCCTACACGGTGATCCAGCGCGCCATGCATATTCATCCGACGGTCTCAGAATATCTGCCAACCATCTTGGGCAAACTGGAACCCTTTGACTAAGCCAGCAGGAGGAAAGAACCGTCGAGGCGGGCTTTGCAACACAAAATCAGAGGAGGCGATATGGCAACGCTGAGAGTCGCACCGAAACCCGAAGCAGCACCCATGAAGGCTGCACAGGTTCCTAAACCCGGAGCGGAGTTCGAAATCGTCGATCGCCAAATTCCTGAGCCCGACGCAGGACAGGTGCGCATTAAAGTCAAGGCCTGTGGCATCTGCCACAGTGATGTGCTCGTGAAAGAAGGATTGTGGCCGGGAATTCAGTATCCGCGCGTACCGGGACACGAAGTCGCGGGCGTCGTCGATGAAGTTGGCGCGGGCGTGTCTACTTGGAAAAACGGTCAGCGTGTGGGCGTCGGTTGGCATGGTGGCCACGACAATACCTGTCGCGAATGCCGCCGCGGCGATTTTCGCAATTGCCGCAATGTCAAGGTCAGCGGCTTCAGCTACGACGGCGGATATCAGCAATACATGCTGGCTCCCGTGGAAGCACTGGTGCCGATCCCGAATGGCCTTACTGACGTCGAAGCCGCGCCTCTGCTCGACGCCGGGATAACCACCTATAACGCTCTCCGCAACAGCGGCGCGATGCCCGGTGACCTTGTCGCCGTGCAGGGCATCGGCGGCCTGGGTCACCTGGGCGTCCAGTTCGCTAATAAATTTGGCTATAACGTGGCGGCCCTCGGGCGCGGTTCCGAAAACGCGGTGCTGGCCAAAAAACTGGGAGCACACGTCTACATTGACAGCCAGGCGACCAATGCAGCTCAAGAGTTGCAAAAACTCGGGGGAGCGCGTGTCATCCTCGCCACAGCTCCCAGCTCCAAAGCCATGTCCGCTTTGATTGACGGTCTCGGGCCGAACGGCAAACTGGTTGTGGTTGGCGCGGCACCCGATCCCATTGAGGTCACGCCGTCCCAACTTATTTTTGGCAGCAAAACGATCCAAGGATGGGCCTCGGGAACGCCTGCTGCTTCAGAAGACACGCTGAAATTCTGCGTACTGACTGGCGTGCGTCCCATGATTGAAACCTATCCGCTCGAAAGCGCGGCCGAAGCCTACGCACGGATGCTCAGCGGTAAGGCAGAGTTCCGCGTGGTCCTGACAATGTGAAACTTGCAAGCGACCACGATAAAGCGAAAAGTTGGGCTCCGTCAGCTTGTATGAAAGAGACAGACTAGGACCATTTTTCGGCGGCCGGTTGGCCCCCACACTCGCATTCGTTCTGCGCAACTCGGCAAGCGGGTGGAGCAATACCTTCGTCTAATAGATTCCTTCCATTTCTTCTGGCCTAATCAGGTTCTCAAGCAGGGTTCTTGTGACAAGTAGGAGGTTTACGTGCTTCGTACAGGAGCGTCACTGCGTGTGTTATGCACAAAAGCCCTCCTATGTGCGACGGTGACGTGTCATGCGCAAACGTACTCGACTTCCGTTTCGAATACTTCAGAGCCGAGCGTCCCGGCAACAACCGCAGCGAACCCTTTTGGCGGCAGCGTGCCGACAAAACTCCTCCCCGGTCGCATGCCGTTGTCCTTGCAAGATGCCATTAATCTCGGGCTGAAGCACAATCTCGGACTGCTACTTTCAAGTGCTGATACTCGCGCTGCCCGCGGGCAGCGCTGGCAGGAACTGAGCGCCTTGCTGCCCCACGTTAACGCGGACCCTTACCTGGCGGAATCGAAGGTCAACCTCGCTGAGGTCGGATTGGGTAACGCCGCTGCGAATATTTTCCATATTTCTCCCGCGGTCGGCCCGTTCTCCTACTTTGACGCTCGGGCAGCCCTAAGCCAGACGTTATTCGATTGGAAAGCCATCAACTCAGCTCGCGCGGCCAGCGAGAGTGTCAAGTCGGCTGATTTCACGATGCTAGATGCGAACGACCTTGTGGTCCTAGCGGTCGGCTACGTCTACTTTCAGGCTGTAGCTGACGAAGCCCGTATTGCAACCGATGAAGCTCAGGTTCAGACGGCCCAAGCCCTCTTTGACCAGGCAACCGACCAGGTGAACGCGGGCACGGCCGCCGACATCGATGCCCTGCGCACAAAGGTCGAATTACAAACCAGGCAGCAACAACTGATCCAGGCGAGGAACGATTTCGCCATTCAGAAGATCACCGTCGCACGAGTGATCGGGTTGGCCACCAGCCAGGATTTTGATCTCACTGACAAATCGCTTTACTCGCCACCGGAAACGATGGCGATTGACGATGTTCTACGGCGTGCCTATGCATCGCGCTCTGACTACCGGGCGGCAATGGCCGATGCCCGGGCAGCGGAACTGTCGCGAAAAGCCGCAGTCGCTGGTTATTTCCCGTCGCTTTCATTCGCGGCCGACTACGGAACGGGCGGCGCCCATCCCTCGGATTCCACGCGGGTATATGACGTGCGCGGAACGCTTTCGATCCCGATCTTCACTGGCAACAGCGTTCACGGTGAAATGCAGGAAGCCGATGCGCGGCTCGAACAAGCCCGCGAGCGCCTCGACAACTTGCGAGCACAAATCGAGGCCGATGTACGCACAGCACTGCTCAACCTGCAGTCTTCTGCGGAGCAGGTGGAGGTTGCGCGCAGCAACGTCGACTTGGCCGATCAAACATTGACACAATCCCGGGATCGCTTCAGTGCGGGGGTCACAGACACGGTAGAGGTCGTGCAGTCGCAAGAGGCAGTCGCCAGCGCACACGAGCAATACATTGCCAGTTTGTACAGGTACAACTTCGCAAAGATTTCCCTTATTCGTGCCCTGGGTGCCGGCGAGCAGGGCGTGAAGGAATACTTTCAAGGAAAATAAGATGGCTGACGAAAACGCATCTCCCGCGCAACCCGAAAGTGGGGCTTCAGTGTATTCAGCCCCGCCTCCGGTGAAAAAGTATTCACCTGCTGAACGTCGTAAGCGCCGCAGAAATCTCATCATTCTGATCGCCGCGGTGGTTGTCGTCGTCGCGGGCCTGCTCTTGTGGCGTTACTTGAGCAGCTATGAATCGACAGACGACGCCCAGGCGGATGTGCATCTCTATCCAGTCAGCGCGCGTGTTTCGGGGTACGTGATCCGTGTCAACGTAAATGACAATCAATGGGTTAACAAAGATGACGTTTTGGTCGAGATTGATCCCACCGACTATCAGGTTGCGCTGGCGCAAGCGCAGGCAAGTCTGGCAAACGCGGAAGCGACCGCGCGCTCTCTCAACATCACCATCCCCATCACCTCCGTAAACAGCGTGAGCCAACTGCAGTTCACTGCTTCTGGGATCGAGGATGCGCGTGCCGCAGTCAGCGCCGCCGAAAAGCAACTTGCCGCCGCTCACCAACAAGTCGAGGCTGCACAGGCGAATGATGTAAGGGCCCAGGACGATCTGCGCCGATACAAATTGCTCGTGGATAAGCGCGAAGTTTCGCCACAGATTTACGACCAGGCGCTCGCCGCCGCCAAGTCCAGCACGGCGAATGTCGCGGCCGCGCAAGCCAGCGAATCCGCCGCCCAGCAATTCATTCAACAAGCCCAGAGCCGATTGGCGCAAGCCACGGCCAATCACGCCTATGCACAAACCGGTCCACAGCAAGTGTCGTCCACCAAGGCACGGGTACAGGCCGCAATTGCCGATGTTCAGCAGAAGCGGGCTTTGGTGCAGCAAGCGGAATTGAACCTGCAGTACACGAAGATCATCGCCCCGGTCAGCGGCGAGATAAATAAAACGGTTGTCGTTGGATTGAACGTCGAGCCCGGGCAGCAGTTACTCACCGTTGTGCCGCTTGATGAGGTCTGGGTGACAGCGAATTTCAAGGAAACACAACTCAAGCACATGCAGGTCGGTGAGAAAGCTGACATTCACGTGGATTCGAGTGGCAGGACCTTGCGCGGGCACGTAGACAGTATTGCGGGCGCAACTGGACCGCTGTTCAGCTTGCTTCCGCCAGAAAATGCTACAGGTAATTACGTAAAAATTGTGCAGCGAGTGCCCGTAAAGATTGTTATTGAGCCCGGCGAAAATCGAGACCGGAGGCTTCGACCCGGAATGAATGTAGTTCCGGACGTATACCTCAGATGACCACTGCCGCCCTCACACTCGATCAGGACATCTCGCGGCCCCGGTATAACCCCTGGCTTATCGCGGTTGTCGTCGCACTTGCCGCGTTCATGGAAGTCCTCGACACCAGCATTGCCAATGTCGCCCTGCCATACATGGCTGGAAACTTGGGGGCGAGCAATGACCAGAGCACTTGGGTATTGACCTCATACCTGGTTTCGAACGCCATCGTTCTTCCGATGACGGGCTGGCTGGCCGGAGCGCTCGGCCGCAAGCGATTCTTCATGAGCTGCCTCGCCGTTTTTACGGTCAGTTCGCTACTTTGCGGTGTGGCGCCGAGTCTCGGCTTTCTTCTTCTCTTTCGGGTCATGCAAGGTGCGGGCGGCGGCGGGTTGCAACCTATGGCACAGGCGATTCTTGCAGATACATTCCCACCTGAAAAACGCGGTCTCGCATTCGCAGCATACGGAATCACTGCAATTATGGCGCCGACGATTGGGCCGACTCTGGGGGGATGGATCACGTTCAACTACTCCTGGCGCTGGATTTTCTTTATCAATCTTCCTGTAGGCCTGATGTCCTGGCTATTGGTGCGGCGCTTCGTCGATGACCCTCCGTATCTACAGCGGCTGAAAGCCGCCGGCGTCAAACTGGACTACGTTGGCATTGCTCTTTTGACCGTCGGAGTTGGCGCCCTGCAGATTCTCCTCGATAAAGGTCAGGAAGACGATTGGTTCGGATCGCACTTCATCACGACACTCGTGGTGCTTTCAGCTGTTTGCCTGATTTCGCTGGTTGTTTGGGAATGGTTCGAGAAGGCTCCGATTATCGATGTTCGCATGTTCAAGAACTTCAATTTCGCCAGCGCTAGTCTGATGCTGTTTATGCTGGGTATCCTGTTGTTCAGCAGCCTGGTTTTGATGCCGCAATTCCTGCAAACGCTTTTGGGGTACACCTCAGAACTTGCCGGGCTCGCACTTTCTGCTGGAGGTCTTGTCTTACTGATCGAAACGCCAATCACGGGACAGCTGACGACGAAAGTCCAAGCGCGACGCTTGATTGCTTTCGGCTGGCTGGCGCTTTCGCTGGCAATGTTTTATTCCACCAACCGAATCGATC
>Ga0335081_10005092_pt1 | contig 20782 bp, 19 predicted proteins | sample Lox_Sample_35_FD_206713 | JGI IMG/M metagenome (GOLD analysis project Ga0335081, IMG submission 206713) | Soil microbial communities from Loxahatchee National Wildlife Refuge, Florida, United States - Lox_Sample_3.5 | ecosystem: Environmental > Terrestrial > Soil > Wetlands | place: USA... | reverse complement strand
TTTGATCTTCCCTTTGATGTATATCTTCGGACACGAGCACGAGGAGACGGCCAGTAACGTGCTGTCGGTTCTTTTTGCACTCTGCATGTGTTGCTCGTGGTTTTTGGATGCGGAGATGTTTGACCCGGGCAGATGGTATTACTGGTTTGTCGTCCTTCTGTTCTACACAACCTTGGGCTACGGTTTCCACTTGTTGCGCACCACGAAAAACGAAGCCCCAACTCATCCCGGCGAACTGGCGGAGATGGCCCGTAGTTGATGGCGCCCCGCAATTTGCTATCATTCTGGCGTGATGACTCGCGCACGCGAACATATCCCGGTCGAGATCGCTTTGCTGGTGTCGCTCTTGCTGCATGTGACGGCATTCATCACCTGGCAGCATCGGGCAACCTTGTCGAGTTTGCCTCTGTTTTCCTCGGTCATGAAGTTGCTGCGGGCGCCCACCTCCACTTTCACGGCGTCGCATCCCCAGACGATTACCTTTGTTGAGGTGGAAGAACCCCGCGGCAAAGAACGACAGAAGCAACCGGAAAAAGAAACCGAGTCGGCACGGCGATTCATGGAGACGGATGCCTCGCAGGTAACTGGCGAGAAACCGAAGGAAGCGAAGTATTACTCCGACAAATCAACTGTTGCCGCCAACCCGAAGAACCCGACCGGCAAGGAAGGCGAAACACCTTATCTGGAAGGCACGGAGACACGTGCGCCCAGTTCCGTCGACGTGCCTACACCCTCCGGCGTGCCGCAACCGCTTGTGGTTCAACACGGGGCGCCCGGCGCCGTCGTCAGCGCCGCCAAAGCAGCGCCGCCACCGTCGCAAGTCGTGCGGCCGGCTCGGGCTCAGCCAAAAACACCCGAACAACCAAAGGAAGTTGCGGCTCAGGGCTTGAAGATTGTCGAGGAGCAGCCGCTGGCGATGGCGTCGAAGCCGGCAGCGCCAGAAGTCATGACCGGAGGGTCCGGAGCGGAACCGGGAGCGGCAGGTGCGCCGACGATCATTTCCGAGCCGGGCACACCGGGCCGCGAATTGGTGGCGCACAAGGAGTCGCTGAAAGCGACCGGCATTTCGCGCAAGGGGATCGCGGCCTTCAACGTGGCCGAGAGTCCGTTCGGCGCCTACGACAAGAAAGTCATCCATGCGGTGCAAAGTCGCTGGTATGCCTTGATTGACCGATTTGGCATGTACGAACGAGCCGGTCAGGTGACCGTGCACTTCGAAATGCTCGATGATGGACAGGTGCAGAACCTGGAAATCACGGATAACACAGCGGGACAGATTTTGGCGTTGTTTTGCGAGAAAGCCATTATAGAATCCGGTCCGTTCGATCCGTTACCAGATAATCTGCGCGCGCTGGTTGGGAAGGAACCGCGCGAGGCGAGTTTTACCTTCTATTATTGATCGGGAGGTTTGGTTTCATGCCGCAATGGTTTTTACGAGGTGGAATCGCCATGTGGCCGCTATTGGTGTGCTCGATAGCGGGACTGGCTATCATTTTGGAACGCGTTTGGGCGCTGCAACGTCGGCGCATAATTCCTATCATTCTGGCCGAAGCGATTGAGAAGCAGCCGGCGACACCCGAGCAGACGGAGATGATCCATGCCTTGAGCGAAGTGGATGATTCCGTGCTCGGGACGCTGGTCAACGCAGTTTTTGCGCACGCTTCTTTGCCCAAAGCCGAGAACGTCGAAGCTATGCAGGCGCTGGCGCGCCAAATCGTCGGCCGCATGGAACGAGGATTGACGACCCTGTCGCTAATTGCCGAATTGGGCCCACTCTTGGGCCTGCTCGGCACGGTCATCGGCATGGTGCGATTGTTCGAGGATGTGGCCATGAAAGGGCTTGGCGATCCGGCACAGATTTCCCACGGCATTTACGAGGCGCTCACCGCCACCATGACAGGCTTGAGCATCGCCATTCCCGCGTTGATTGCCTACATGTACTTTCGCCGCCGCATCGAGGTGCTGGCGCTCGAATTGGAGCGGCACACGAACGAGTTGCTCACCCGTTTGTATCGTAATCCCTAAATGGTCCGCGAGATGCGCATCTTCGAGCCCACCAAATCGCAACGTCCACCCGTGATTCGCCTGATCAATCTGGTGGACGTGTTGTTTATTCTGCTGATCTTCTTCATCGCCACCACGACCTTCCGCGCCTATTCGCCCACGGCCGTAAAACTCGCACTTCCGGAAGCGAAAACTGCGGAAGAGATCGGGCGCCAGAAAGTGGATCGCGTGTCGATCGCCGTTGACAACGCCGAGAAAATCTACCTCAATGGCAAAGAGATTCCCCTGAGTACTTTGGAACAATCATTGCGGGAGGCGAAAACGAAGGATCCTCAGGTGCAAGTGCAGTTTTCCGCCGATAAAACCGTGAGCTACGGAACGGTGATCGCCATTGTCGATGCCGCGCGCGCCGCTGGGATTTCTGATCTCACGGCGTTCACGAAAAAGTCAGTTCGATAACCAGCAAACCGAAAAAGAAGAGGCGACTGTGCCTGGCACAGTCGCCTCGTGAACTTTTGGCCGTGGAGCGGATTACTTGCCGCCGAGAATCGAATCTTTCGCCGCCTTCGCAACGCGGAACTTCACAACGCGCTTGGCGGGAATCTGAATCTGTTCGCCTGTGGCCGGGTTGCGGCCCATGCGGGCTTTGCGATCCACCAACACGAGCTTGCCCAAGCCCGGAATCGTGAAAGAATTCTTCGCTTCCTTATAGGCCAGCTTGACCAACTCGTCCATGAACTGACCGGCCACTTTCTTCGAAACGGCCGTCTTCTCCGCAAGCTTGCTCAGTACTTGTGACTTCGTCATCTTTGCCATAAATCTGCTCCTTTATCTCCTTGGTTGAGGGTTTCACGAATAGTACAAAAGCAGCGAAATGCTTGCAACTATTGATTTTTCAGCGTTCCGGCGCCTCAGCCCACCCGGAATTGAGCGCTGATGATGGCTTAACACAACTCCTCATGCCCGGCGGCAGTTTGCCAAAGTAAAAACTTACGCAGCCGGAGTGATCGCCGCGAAGCACATTCGACTGTCCTTGCGGACCGGTCGTATCGGCCGTCTTGAATTTGCTGCCAATGGGTGGAAGTGCGTCTAATAATCCGAGTCCACACCGCGGGAGATTGACTTTGGTTTTTCCAACCAAAACATCTGGTGGTTGTTCTGGCGTAAGCACTTGCACAAACGGAGTTCCGTCCACGACGACTGTGATCAATCCCTCGGTCGTTTCCAGTTGCAACCAGCGAACGTTGGCAAAACAACCTTTAAACTCGGGATAAATCCAATCACGATACCCGGTAATCGTGTTGTTGTAGGCGTTCTCCCAGACCCCTAACGTGACGCCGTCGAGTCGGTTTTTCCAAACGCGATACGGACCGTCTCCCAGCCAACGTTTGCGCTTCACAAATTGTTCGGGATAATCGAACAGAACGCCCGCATAATCTTGCGTGCCGGATGCAGTATAGGCGTAATTGCATTGCAGCCACCCGTCCTCGCGCAGTTGCCAGACTAGTTTTGCTAGCGTCCCGTCTGCTGCCGCCAACCGCGGGCCGTTGCTCATGGAAAATTTCTCATGGCTGCGGTTAACCTGTTTCAATAAACCGGTCTGACCGTCAATCCGCACCACGACGTCTTTGCATTTCAGCTCAATCAGCCCATTTTGTTGCTGCCCAAAACTATCGGCGCGCGCGGCGATGCCGACATTCCGGGGCAATACTTCGCACTCTCGCAGCGGCCAAACGTAGGTCCATAGCTTCCGCCCTTGGGGGTCGTCCACGCGCAAGGCCAACGCGTCCGCTCCGGCAAATGTTGGCGGCAGATCAAGATGGAGTGCGCCCTTCTCACCGGGTAAAATGGACGGAGCGACAGCCTTTCCCTCTGCGACGACAAAGAAGCCCGACGCTGCATCACCCGGTTTGTGGAATTGGCGGAGTTGCCACGAGAATCGGCATTGTTTCGTGTCTGTGAAGCTGTACCGGTTTTCCACGGTGAATGTGCCATTCGTTTCACGCGCAACCTGTATCGGCGACCAGATTTTCTTGATCGTATAGAAACTGGCTTCGCGTTGGCGATACGGTCCGACGATGCCGTCGGGCGCCTGGTTGCCGGCGAGATCGAGCTGACCGGTATCGGGCCGTTTCACGCCGTCGTCTGTGAACGCCCAAATGAATCCGCCACCGAGCACGGGACTGGCACACATCAGTTTCCAGTAATCCTCCAGCCCGGCTCCCGCGCCGCCATCGTAAAGCCCGTGCAAGAATTCCGTGGGCATGTAGATGTATTTCGCCGGGTCATTTGTGGCGACGAGCTCCCGGCCGTTGTGGTAATAGATGGCGCGCCCGGTACACGCGATTTGCGTTTTGTTGTAGGCGAGGTAATGCGCGGTGCACAGGCCGTTGAAAGCCGCCCACGGATGCAGCACGCGGCGTTGCTGCGGATCGAACTCAAGAAAGACGCGGTCGAGATTCGTGTTGAAGCCGCCCTCATTGCCGTTGTCCCAGAAGAGAACGCACGGGTGATTTACGTCACGCGCGACCATTTCGCGGACAAGCTTTCGGCCAACTGTGTCGTCGTAATGCTGATGCCAGCCGGCGAGTTCATCCAGTACGTAGAGGCCAAGTTCGTCGCACAGATCAAGAAACTCCGCATCGGGCGGGTAATGCGACATGCGGACGGCGTTCATGTTCATATCTTTGATCGTCTCGATGTCGAGTCGATGCACGGCTTCGCTCAGACAACGGCCCGAATCCGGCCAGAACGAGTGACGATTGACGCCTTTGAGAACCACGCGCCGACCATTAAGATAAAGTCCATCGCCGTCACGAACCTCAAACGTACGGAAACCGAACCGCTGCTGGATGCGGTGGATCACGCGCTGACCCCGCTTGAGTCGCACTTCTACCTCGTAAAGATTTGGCGTCTCGGCAGTCCAAAGAAGGGGCGAACTAATTTTCGTCTTGAGAGTTGCCTTCTGACTGACAAGCTTTCCGGGAAATGCGCACCCAACCGGTTTGCCATCGAGATTGGTGATTTGTGCCTCGATATCATCTGCGTCATCTGCGCCATTCGCTGACACATTCATTGTGAACACACCGTCGGCCCGGGCATCGATTGCCACGCGCTCGATGAATTGTTTTGGCACGGCTTCCAGATAGACCGGCCGGTAGATCCCGCCGAACACCCAATAGTCAGCGTTACGCTCGGCGCGGTTGACCGAATCGTTGGCGGAATGCTTGGCGACTATGCCTTCGAGGCGGTTGGATGCGCCAAACTTGACGAGTTTGGTCACTTCGTACTGGAAGCGGTAAAACCCGCCTTGATGTATTGGCCCGACGGATTGGCCGTTGAGCGAAGCACTGGTATCGGTCATCACGCCGTCAAACACGAGAAACACGCGGCGCTGTGCCCAGTTGGCCGGTACTGTGAAATCATGTTCGTAGAGGCCCTGCTCGGGAGGCGGATTCGTTGAGTCGTGCCGATAATTAAGCGTGCCGAAGCCGTGGAGTTCCCAGTTAGATGGTACCGGCAGATTCGTCCAGTAACCCGACTGCGCGCCAGCGGTACACAGGAAACGCCAAGGCATAGCGTCATCTTTGCCCTGCCCGGAAAGATACTGGCGTTGCGTGTCCTGAGCCCACGCAATTGTCGGCGCGATGAGTAAAAGCGCCGCGAGAATGGCCAATCGCTTTCTCATGTTTCTTCCAGCAAATGCAGCGCGAGCATCTGCTTGCGAAGCGCATTGCGCTCCAGTTGCGAGAGCGGGTGCAACGGCGGCAGGACATCGGGGCCGCAAAGGCCGCGAAACGCGAGCGCAGTCTTCAAAACCGCCAGCGATTCGCTAAGTATGCGGCCCTTTTGATAAAGTTCCGTTACTGCGCTCATGCGGCTAAGATGCCGTTCGGCCTGCTCCCAATTGCCCCGCCGGGCGGATTCGTAGAAGCGCTGACAAACATCTGGGATCAAATTGGCGACACTGGGCACGATTCCCTCAGCACCGCGTCTCAATCCCGGCAGCATAAACGAGCCGACACCAATGAGAACAGAGAACTGTGGACGATCGCCGAATTTTTCCAGCACTTCCTCCAATCGCGCCGGGTCATTCTCCGAATCCTTGAGGCCAACCAGCTTGGGATTTCCGACCAGTTGATCGACGACAGTGAGAGGAATGGAAACGTTGGTCGTGGCCGGAATGTTGTAGAGAAGCACCGGTCCCTCCAAGCCGGCCAACACCGAGCGGAACCAGGGGAGTAACTGCTGCGGCGGAAATGAAACCGGTGGACGCGCCACCACAGCATCGGCCCCGGCACGCAAATACTCATTACCGGCCGAGATCTCATCCGGATAGAGGTCTCCCAATCCCGCGTAAACCAAAACGCGGCGCCGCACCGTTGCGACGGTGCACTCGACCAATCGTCGCCGCACCGGGCGCGGCACGCCGGCGCTCTCTCCGGTCGTCCCCGCAACGAAAATAGCGTTCACGCCGGCTTTCACCAGAGATTCGATCAGACGGTCGGCGGCGCGCTCATCGAGAGCACCGTTGGTTGTGACCGGCGTGACCATCGGCACCACTACGCCGCGATGTTCAGGTGGAAAACTCAAACTCATCGCTCGCCACCATTTTCGTTGAAGCGAATGCTATTCGCGACCGGTTGCATACCAGGCGCAGCGTTTTTTCGTTTCAACCAGCCCCAGAGAGTCAATTCACTGGCCGCTCGATCGGTTTGCAATAAGAGGCTGGCCACATAACCCACGACGATAAGTACGAGATGACCAACGACCCCGATCATCACGCCGGGCATGTGGAAGTTGAGCCGTCCCAGATTGAGGAGTTGTTCCTTGCCCTGCGTCAACGTGGCGTAGGCGGTGAACAAAACCGACGCGATGATTCCTGCCCAAATACCGCGCGTGTTGGCTCGAGTCGAAAAAAACGCGAGGAAGAAGAGCCCGAACAAGCCGCCCGACAAAATGGCTGTGAAGGTGAAATAGAGCGACAATGCATGTTCGGTATAACGGGCCAGCACCAGGGCGATGAGCGTTGTGAGGACGCCCGCAACAACGACCAGTATTTTGCCAACGTGCAAGCGTTGGTGGTCAGCGGCATTCGGTTTGAGCCGGCGATAAAAATCCTCGACGCCAATGACGGATAGACAATTCAAATCGGAGGAGATTGTGGACATGGCCGCAGCAAAGAGCGAGGCCATAAACAAGCCCGCCAAGCCCGGCGGAATGTGGGTTGATAAAAAGTACGGAAAAATCTGGTCCGCCTTGGCAATGTGTGACGGGAAGTGTTCGCCAGTCAATTTGTAAAACGACCAGAGCAACGTTCCGATCAGCATGAACAGTGTCCACACCGGCACGCACAACATCGCGCCCAATACGGTTCCCCGGGTGGCCTGGCGGTCATCTTTCGTCACGAGATAACGCTGCACCACGGTCTGGTCGGCTGTGTATTTCTGCAAATACCAGAAGATTCCATACAAGGTCATGACCCAAAAGCCCTTCCTCGTGAGGTCGAAATCGAGGGCGCCGAGGCTGAGCTTGTGGCTGTCCCACGCCGTTTGGAATACCGCCGACGGCCCGCCGGCCGGCAGGAACAGCAGGAATATCAGGCAGATGAATATGCCAACAATGGAAATCATTCCCTGGATCACATCGGTCCAGATCACGGCCTCAAGACCGCCCAGATAGGTGTAAAAAACCGTTACGATTCCCATCACGACGGTTACCCAATAGATGTTCCAGCCGGCGATGCTCTGGACGGTCAACGCCACCAGATAGAACACGAACGCGAGTTTGGAGAAGTGGCCCATCGCGAACGCCAACGAACTGAACGCCCGAGTGCTGTACCCGAAGCGCTTCCCGAAATATTCATACGCGCTCAGGCCCACCACGCGCCGGTAAAACGGAATAATGATCCATACCACTAGGAACAGGACAGGTATCACCATCAGCCCCGGTACCAATTCGTTCCAATTGCCGGCGTAGGCTGAGCCCGGATAGGCGATGAACGTCACACTGCTAATGAGCGTGGCAAAGAGGGAAAGGCCCATGGCCCAGCCAGGGATGGAACGTTGCGCCACAAAATAGCGTTCCGTCGAAGTCTGCCGCCGGGCAAATCGCCACCCGACCAGCGCCATTCCGGCCATGTACAGCCCGATGACGATTAAATCCAGCCAACGCAGTGTGGACATGGGCGCGCGTCTCTTCTGGTTGTGCCGCCGGGCGGAAAGCCGAGCGGGATACTCATTGAGGATAACCGCGCTCGTTGAATGGAATCAAGAATTCACTCTGTTATTGCGGTCGAGCTTTCGTTTCCGTCGCGCCGCTGGATCGCGCGGAGCAGGCGAACGGTCGCCTTCGCCCGAAAGGAAATGCAGACGAATGGAGAGATCCTGCTAATCCAGGGCTGGAGCGGTGATGCAGACCACGTCACCCATTACCTGGCATTGGCAACTCAGGCGGCGGTTGCCCGGCTGGCCTTTTAGGCGGATGCGTTCCCGGAAGGTCTTGGGCGATAGGTTTTCACTACCTTCGACCACTTCCATCACGCATTTGGCGCAAAGGCCGAGGCCATGGCAGTTGAGTTTTTGCCAAACGCCCTTGTACACTTCTATGCCGTTCAGTTTCGCCACCTTCCGGAGATTGGCGTACTGTCCGCAATCCACGTGTTTGCTCTCGTTCAAGAATTCAATCATCGGCATAAATACCCTTCAGTAAGCATCGAATCGCCGTTCGTGCCATTAGACTCCGACTTCTTCTGTTTGTATACGAAAGGGAGGGATCTTGGCAACGGTTTCGGTAATCCGCTTAGTGGCGGCCGGATCGGGGCCATAGCTTGCGTCTGTCAAACTCCTGAAATACCCGCCGGAAACTCGGCGCAAACTTGTCGGGAGGCTGCGCCAGCATCGCTCGGATTTGCCCGGGCAAATAGAAAGCACCGGATTCAATCTCCAGCGGATGGAGGCGGAGCGGCGCGCGTGTTTGAAGGCTGTACGTCCACACAAATTCCCAGTCGGTTTCCGAGCAGGCTTCGATCTTGAAATGTCTTTTGAGGTCTTCCGCAAGGATTTCCAACCCCAGTTCTTCCGACAATTCACGGACGGCGCCAGCCTCGTAGCTTTCACCGCTGTGGACGTGGCCAGAAGCGCTAGAGTCCAAGCGACCGGGGAAGGAATCCTTGTTGTGAGAGCGCTCTTGGAGGAAAAGCCTTCCGTTCGCATCGAAAACAAACACGTGCAAGGCCCGATGCCGCAGTTTGCGTGCATGGACTTCCGCTCGTGTAGCCCGTCCGACAATCTCGTCAGCTTCGTTTACGACGTCGAAGATTTCATCCGAATCTTGCACAAGTCCATGAAACCACAATCGAGGCAAAAAGAAAGCCCCCCAATGCGGGGGGCTTTCTGTGACGCGTTGCGTCTTGAGGCTTGCTAGAACTTTACGTCCACTTCTGCGCGAACTTCATGAGCAACGGACGAAACAGCCGGGGAGTCCTTGTAGGCACCTTCAGGTATGAACATACCGTAAACCAGTTGTAGACGGACATCCTTGCTGTAATCGTAACCGAGGATCCAGTCGAATTCCCAACCGAGATCGCTGCTGTTGGCCTGCGTGAATGCGGGATCACCATTGGCGAATTCTGGGCCGCCAAAGTCCACATTCGGATTGCTCCCGGCGAACGAGTCATGATCAGCCTTCAGGTAGTAATAGCCCTGTAGCGACAATGTCGTATTCTCATAAGGCTTGATCGAAGCACCGAGATTGAAGATATGGATGTTCGATAGGGCTGGCGCGAACAGATAGCCATTGTAACCATCCACATAGTCAAACCACGGGCGGAATGCACCGTCGCCATGGTTGCCGCCACCAGAAGCGTAGATGTAATTCGCATTCAGCATCGGTACCCACTGGACGTCCTTCAGCGTATAACGGCCGCCAACGTTCAAAAGAAAGGCGCCGATGGTTTTGTCGGCTACGGTGCCGTCGGCGCCCCATTCATAGGCGCCTTCAAACCAAGTCTGCAAGGCGTCGCTAAAGTTCAGGTCACCGCGCAATCCAATGATCAGAGGCGACGCAGCGCCCGTAATCGGTGGCACACGGCTCGAAGTAATTGGACCACTGTCGCCCTGGCCGACCCATCCAAAATAGCCCTCAATATCTTTTAAGGCCGAATCGCTCATCTCATAGCGTGCATTGACAAACAAAAGATCGGCAGATCCCGCATGAAGGCTGTCTGCGCCGAATGTCTGATTATTGACCAACTGAGCGCCGACAAGATCGATCGTCAGCGGATAGTAATCCAACACCAAGCGAGCCGCGTCATAGTTGTATTCCTGCTCGGTGCTGCTGATGATCAGGCCACGACCGTAATGCAGGTACTGGCGACCCAGTTTCAACGTGGCTGCGGTATAGAACAGTTCGTTGAATTGGACATACGCCTCAGACACGCCCACGTCCCAGCCGCGGTTGATTGGATTGGCGGTGTCGTCCATGGCACCAGCGCCGGCGTCTGTGGTGGTAGTGGTGTTATCGCCCCACTCGCCTTCAGCCTTTAGCGTTACGACCACCAGCACGTGATCTTCCAGATCGGCTTCCACCGAAACGCGCGTTCGTTGTGAGATGAACGCCGCGTCGCTCTGGAAGTTGTTGTTCGCGTCGTTTTCGGCAGCGCCATTGAGGTAATATCCTCGAATACGAATATCACCGCTCAGGCGTATATTTTGCACATCGGCAAATGTGTTGATCGCCAGCCCTCCCCAAGCAACCAGCGCAACCACTAGCCATAATTTCTTCACTGTTTCCTCCTTTGTTGTTTGCGTTTGCTGCCTCTCAACTGCTTCTCTCAAAAACATGACCGTCCTCCAGATGATGAGACTCGTGTTCCTCCCTTACACCTCAACGCACAGCAACCCTTCAACACCGACCGAAATTCTGGTGCACTTTTTCACTTCCGCGCAATTCAGAGCCTGCCTCCGTCGGTCACTTGGGCTCCCGTCCAGACAACTATTCCCAAGCGCGTGCAACTATCAGATAGGGCAAAAAAACTGTCAAGCCTGAAAAACCACTGCAAACGCGCCCTCTGGTCAACATTCTATTTCAGAGGTTATGGCTGTACATTTTTGGCCGGCGCCATTCCTAACGGCAAAGAAGCAGCCGGGTTGGCACTGGGCGCCTCCGTACCCGTCGCCGGCGAAGGTGGCACTTCTCTTCCCAGCACGGTCCAGCGAAGGTAAGCCTCTTGACGCCAAAGCGATCCTTGCGTGTTTACCAACACCTCTTCGTAAAGCTGGCGAGCTTCTTTCGCCTGTCCCAACGCCTCCGAGCAGCGGGCCATCCCCATCTTGGCGGCTGTCGCGGTGAATCCGGTAGGATTCGATTCGACGATCAGCGCATAGGATTCTTTTGCCGCTTCATAATTTCCCTGGCCTTCCTGAACTGCGGCCAATCCCAATCGGGCGGATTCTGCGAGGGGCTGGGACGAAAACTCCTTCAGAATCCGGTTGAAAGTCGCTGTCGCCTCAGCGTACTGCCCCGCACGAAACTGCTCGTCGGCCAATCGAGATAACGCCTCCAAGGCGGCTGACGTGCCTGCAAAGTCGCGAGCCACCGCTTCCAAAGCGGCGGGATCACGTGCCGCCGCCAAGCTGGCCGAGGCCTGCTCAAGACGCTGATTGGCTTGATTCTCCCGAAACAATAATACTCCCCCAAAGGCGACGACCGCCAGTATTCCAATGACGATTTTCTTGCCGTGCTGCGCCCAGAAAGCTTCAAAATCAAACTCGTCTATAATTCTCAGATCGCTTTGTGCTTCCTTTGCCATAAACCTCCATCAATCGCTGGCATTCTTCCGAAAAGCTTCCAAAACGCAAGCCCGAATGCCATTCTAATCTTGCCCTCGACGTTGGGCGCGCCATTCCGCCCAAACGAGTCGAAAAAAAGCCATGTCTTCGACCAAATAACGGCGCCACATCCGTCGGGGTTCTTGCGAGAGACGAAAGAGCCACTCCAGCCCCGACCTTTGCATCCAGAGAGGAGCACGCTTCACCTGCCCGGCCACGACGTCAAATGTGCCGCCGACACCCATCACAAATGGAACGCTAAGTTGTTGTTTCCACGTATTTAGAAACAATTCCTTTTTGGGTGAACTCATGGCCACGAAAAGAACATCGGGCTTCGTTTGCTGGATTTCCTTGACGACATCTGCTTCTTGCTCCGGATTCCAATAGCCGTTTCTCGACCCCGCGATTTGTAGAGAATGATGCTGCTGTTGGAGGATCTCCACCACGCGCATTACGACTTCCTGTTTGGCCCCCAGAAAGAAAGGTCGATAGCCACGCTCCGCGCAGCGCTTTACCAGCCCCGCAAACAAATCCACGCCGGTAACCCGTTCCTTAATGGGCACTTGCAAAATCCTGGAAGCCCAGACGATCGGCTGCCCGTCGGCATTAATCAGGTCACAACTCAGCACCGCTTGACGAAGTTGTTTATCAGCTTGGAGCTTCACAATTTTGTCCACGTTGACGACGACATGCTGGTGCGTTGCTCCATCGGAAATCATCTCGTCTATTCGATCCAACGTCTCGCCGAGAGTGAGGTTGTCAATCGGCACCCCAAACAGCACGACTTTATCGCCTACTGTTTGCTTCACTTTTTGGGTCGATGCTCCAACAAGCAATTCACAATGCGCTCCGCCGCTTTGCCGTCCCAAAACTTCGGCACCCGCCCTTTCTTCCCGTGGCCCGCAAGCACCCGATTCGCTTCGCTCACAATCTTCTCTCGATTTGTGCCCACCAGCGTATTTGTACCTTCAGAAATCGTGATCGGCCGCTCGGTGTTTTCGCGGATTGTGAGGCAGGGTATTCCCAAGACGGTGGTCTCTTCCTGCATGCCGCCGGAATCGGTGAGCACCACCTTCGCGTTTGACATCAGCCACACTGAATCAAGATATCCCACCGGCTCCACCAACTTCAAGTTCGGCCAACCTTGAAGCTCATCCCAGTGGCCGAATTGTTTCAAGCGATTGACGGTACGCGGATGAACCGGGAAAACAAGGGGCAATTCTCTCTGTAAGGCGTCCAAGGCGGAGAGAATTTCCTCAAAAGTTTCTTTCAAATCCACGTTGCTGGGTCGGTGCAACGTGACAAAACCAAATTCGCCGTTAAGACCAAGCCGTCGTCCGATATCCGATTGCCGGCTCGCCTCCTTCAGCCCCAACAACGTGTCGATCATCACGTTGCCCACGAAGAAGATTTTCTCCGCTGGCACGCCTTCCCGAAGCAGATTCTCATCGGCATCCGGACTCGTGGTAAAACAGTAATCGGACACGGCATCGGTCACCAAACGGTTGATTTCTTCCGGCATTGTGCGATCGAAACTGCGCAGCCCGGCTTCCACGTGAGCCACCGGGATGCACAGCTTGGCCGCCACAATCGCCGCCGGCATCGTTGAATTTACATCGCCCACTACCACCACAAGATCCGCCGGCGCGCTCAGGAGCAATCTCTCCATCTCAATCATGATTTTTGCCGTCTGCTCGGAGTGCGTGCCGGATCCAACGCCTAGGTGCACGTCGGGCTTGGGCAAGTGCAGTTGTTCGAAAAAGAGCTTCGACATGTTGTCGTCGTAATGTTGGCCGGTATGCACCAAAGCCGGCTCGAATTCCGTTGGGTGCTTGCGATACTCCTGTATCAGCGGCGCGATCTTCATGAAATTCGGCCGCGCACCGACCACGTTAACAATTCGCATTTTCATTCGCGTCGATCAATTCTTTCAAAGCGTAATATATCCAAGCTTCCGACCAACGCATATAACAGATGCGGTTGGTCCATAACGGCCATCGTTGATACCAGAAGAACCCATGTTCATCCCACATGTTTTTTAGCGCCCACCATGCCAGCCGATTTGCTTTCGGCTGCTCACCATAGGCCAAATACGTCAAAATTCCCTGTGCACAACAATGGATGTCTAGCGGGTAGGCCCGATCGTGATAGTAACGTGGCGTTCCGTCGGACAGCCAAAACGTCTTATCCCAATACTCAAATGCCCGTCGCGCCGCCTCTGCAAACTGCGCGTCGCCCGTCGCTTGTTCGTATTCGCGTAACGCCACGAGATTGTATCCACTGTGAAAATTGTCAATCCAGCGTTGGTTCGCCGCCTCGCCATACCACCAGGAACCATCGGCGCGTTGGCGCTTGACCGAGAACTCCATGCAATCGCGGCGCCCCAACAGGGCCGCGCCCGTCATGTTGATGTTGTGCACCTGGGTGTCGGATTGCGGAATGTAGGTAATCCATCTTTCGCCGGCGCCCTCGCGTACGAGGCTCTCCACGAATTTCAGGTCGCAAGTGCGCCCGAGCCGTCGATACGCTTTCAGCGCCAGCGCGGTACAAATCAGGTTCGGCGTGTTCGGCGGCGCATAAAACGCTCGCGATTGCCAGGGAAACGGATAACCCCAGCCCCCTTCGGGAGAGCGTAGTTTCTCCAGCATGTCCAGAAATCTTGCCTCACGGCTACCCAGGGCAAACAACGCCACGGCCATTGAATTGAGCTGGGGATGAATGCCAAAAACCCCTCGAAGATTCACCGGACTGCGCCGGTGGAACTGCGTCCAAGTTTGCCGGGCCGCCTTGCCGGGAAGCACCCAAGCCAACGGAGAACTCAATCCGTCGTACGGATCGTAACCGCGCCACCCACGTGCCGCGCAGAATTCATGAAGGCGTTGCCAGACACGAAACAGCGGTTCGCGCTGATTGACATCTGCGCTGAAGTCGGCCGAAGGGTTCATCCGTCAAATTTCGATCGCTTGCCCGGTTTGCAGGGAGCGTAATATCGCAAACGTTGCGCGCGTGCTGGCCACGATCTGATCCAGCGCAATCGGCATCGGCCCGCCTGTTTTCACTGCTTGCACAAACTGGCGCACCTCTTCAGCTTGGCCCTTGTCGCGAAATTCGTTTACCACCAGATGCTTCCCGTCACCAAATACCTCAAATTGTTCCTTGCCGAGTGACGGATCAGCCACGTCAAAATAATCGATCGAGCCGACCGAACCATCCGCGAACCGCACAGCCACTTGCACGTTGTCGCCGCCAAAACCCTGCGCAAACACACGCACCGGTTTGGCCCGAGCCGTGGACTGCAGAAAATCAACGAAGTGACAGACTTCGCCAAGGATTCGGCCGCCACCAATCTCAGGATCTGCGGCCCAGTGTCCGTGCGGCAACGGGCCGACGCTCACCCGGTAACGCATCACCAGCGGTGTCGCCATTTCACGCGTCTTCGCAGCAAACGGTGCGAATCGGCGGTTGAAGCCGACCATCAGTCGCGTATTCTTGGTTTCTTCCGTGGTCCGAACAATTTCTTCCAGTTCGTCCTCCCGCAAGCAGAGCGGCTTTTCACAAAAAACCGATTTCCCGGCTCGCAGAGCCTCGCCTACAATCGTCGCGTGCAAATCATGGCGCGTGGCGATAACCACCGTGTTGACCGCCGGGTCGGAAACGATTTCATGCCAATCCGTTGTGCATGCTTGAAATCCGAATTTTTCCTTGGCCTTTTGCGCCTTGGCACCGGTGGCCGTGCAGACCGCGCGGAGCGCCACGTCCGGATTCGCCTTGAATTGAGGCAGCAACACCCCCTGGGCATGGTTGCCCGCACCGATGACACCTAGAACAACCGGCGACGCCAGTGCCGCGCCGGTTGGCGCGGACGTCTCCATCGACTGCGGGCGCGAGTCTCGTTGGTCGTATTTCAGCAGTACGCCGACAGAACGTTCACCGGTCTTGCCAGTAATCAATTGATATGCTTTTGGTGCGTCTGCAATGGCGAACGTGTGCGTCACGAGAGGGGCGACAGCGATTCGCTTCGACGCCAACAATTGAAGAAATGCCTCCATATTCCGTTGCTCGGTCCAACGCACGTAACCAATCGGATAATCCAGCCCCTGCTCTTCGTACAGTGGGTCGTAACGACCGGGCCCGTAGCTGCGGGAAAAGCGGAAATCCAGTTCCTTGTGGTAAAACAAATCTCGTGGCACTTCCATGCCGGTCACTCCCACCATCACCACGCGTCCCCGATCTCGGCAAGTTTCCGCCGCCAACTGGATCGGCTCGTTCGTTTCAGTGGAGGCGGTGATGATGACCGCATCCACTCCAAATTCGTTCGTCATCCGAGCGGCAATTCGTTCCACGTCGTCACGCGGAATGATCGCAGTCTCGTCACACCCGCAACGTTTCGCCAGTTCACAAGCAGCTTCGCTCAAGTCGATACCCAGCACCCGGCCCCCCGCCGCCTTCACAAGCTGCATCGTCAACTGCCCAACCAATCCCAAACCGATGATTGCCACCGTTTCACCCAAGCGCGTTTCCGCTTGCCGGACGCCCTGCATGGCAATCGACCCGAGCGTGGTGAACGCGGCCTCCTGAAACTCCACGCCGGCGGGAATCCTGGCACAGAGATTCTGGGGAACGCAGACGACTTCCGCGTGACAGGCATAATCCTGTCCCGCGCAAGCCACTCGATCGCCGACAGAAAACCCGGTGACCCCTTCGCCGATTTCCAGAACGGTGCCCGCCATCGAATAACCCAGCATCTTCCATTGATCAAGACGGGCTTGCACCTTGCGCACCGTCGCCGCCACGCCTTCGCGTTTCACGGTGTTGAGAACCTGTTTGACCAGATCGGGCCGCGAACGGGCTTTGCCAACCAGCGATTGCTGCCCGAGGCTGACGGTGGCGCGTTCCGTTCCCGCACTGACCAGCGAAAAGGCATTGCCCACCAACAGACGTCCCGGCGCGATCACCGGCGCCGGCACTTCGACAAGTTTGATGTCGCCCGTCTTGAAATCCTGAACCAGTTGCTTCATCGCTTGGCGGATTCTAATTGTTCGCGAGGCAGTTGGGAAAGGATAAAGCGAAACTTGCCGGCAGCCGTGCGCTCAATGCGATCGACGAACTCAAGCCGAATCGCCATCGCGTCTCCCAGCCGTATCCGCGCTTCTTTTGAGATGGTCTGCTCGTCCTTCGAGTTGAATCCCTCAGCCTTCACAATGCGCAACACGATCTCGTCCAACTGCCTCTGCACGATCTGGGCTTCGCGGACGTGCTGCACATCCTTGAACAAATGGTCCAGCCGCCCCACAAAACGTCCGTCCGGGGTGCGTACGTAATCTTCGACGCGGCCTTCCACCCGTTCGATCAATGGAAACGCGCAGCCGCAAGCGCAAACGCCTTCGCGGGCGACAGCCACATCGCCCACCCGATATCGAATGAAAGGCATCGCCAAATTATTCAGTCCGGTGCACACCATCGTCCCGTCCGCGAGCAATTCCAGCACGCCGTAATCGGTGCGGTAATGCAGACTGCCGGCGGCGCACTGGACGATGTTGCAGGTCATCTCGCTGTTGCCATACCAGTTGAAAACTTTCGCGCCGAACGCCCGTTCGATGGCTGCACGCTGAAAATCCAGCAACGTCTCGCTGGCCGTGAACACCGCCCGGGGCCGGACGTGCTTCGCGTTCTTCTCAATCATGTACTGCGCCAGCACGTAAAGTGACGACGGATAACCATGCACGAAATTGGGCGCAAATCTCGCCAGTGCGGCGACGTAGTCCGGGAGATTTTGTGGCGCGAGGTGATAAGACGAACAAAGCAGACGTTTTTCAACCCGGTCCACGCGCCAAAACGGCGGGTGCTTCTGGTTGGGTGGCACGACGGGATGCCCCGAGACGTAAGCGCTGCTACTGGGGAATGACAAGCCCGCCCAGGCCCGGTGTCGCCAGCGAAATGCCATTTCTGTTTGGTGGTAGTTCTTGCTGAATCTCACCGCCAGGGGCGTGCCGGTCGTGCCGCTCGTGTGCAATTCCATCAGGTCCCGCAACGAGAATTCGTCCGAAAGAAATTTCTCCGGTGCGGTGGCGACCCACGCCTTCTCCAGAATCGGCCAATCACCGAGATTGTCGGCAGCACATCCCTGCTTGCGGTAATGAGGAACATGCTGCAAGGCATAAGCCAGGAGCCCTCGGATAGCTTGCTGTTGATCGTGCAGCATCTCGTCGCGCGATTTTTTCTCGTTTTGCGCGAGTCGCCCCAGCATCTCATGGAATACCGGGCCGTATTTCAGGCGAAAGTTGTGGGAGCTGACCGCGTTGGCGGCCAGTGTTTGCACCCAGACCGGCAGCGAGTCATAAAGTTTCTTGCAGCGAATCATCGCGTGGACGCTTCGATATGATCCTTCCAGCCAAAATGCGGTTTGAAGTGAAATCCCTCGCCAAGTTCAGGCAGCACTTCGATTTCTTCGGGAGAAAAGCTGGCCAGATCGAGGTGGGTCTTCTCAAAGGCCTCGCGTAGCATCGGAATCTTCTGCCAGTCAAATCCCATGATTTTTGCCCCCACGAAATCGACGGCGACAGGATTTGTGCCGGCAATCAGCACTCCGCACGGTTTGGCATCCGCTTCCATAGGGCCGTTGCCCTCGCCGGCGATGATGCCGTCGATGATCGAAAGGTACCGCAACGGTATCTTGCGCGGCTGGCCTTCGCCGTCGAAATGGAGCAATGCTTTGTTAAGGTCCAACACCATCCGCCAGGTAGTGTCGTTGCCATGCCAATTGCCGCTGCGCACGACGGCGTTGGTGTCGCCAAAAATCTTGGAACCCACGCGCCGCGCGGCCGGCCCCCAGAGCCTTGTGGCCCCGCCGGTTCGTAGAGCCGCCGCCTTGAACGCACGGATGGCCCGGCTCTGGAATTTGGTCATGGCATCGCTGCGCGGGAATTCATCGCCGCCTTCATCCGGCGTCCCGATACAGAAATGTGGCAGAAAGTTCTTATCGCCGTTGATGCCAACGAGATTTTTCAGGCTGAGCGTCACCCCGACTTTCTTGTGCGTTTTCAACTTCGGCAGATTAATGAGGACATCGGCATCCATCACGCTGCGCGAAAGCAAATACTCGTGGGTGCCGTTAGCATGGTGTTTTGCCGTGAAGGCGGTGTCGTAATCGGCGCCGAAAAAACGCCCCGGCTTGCCGTGAAAAAGGCTCCGCTGGCCGAGGTTTACCAGCGTATAACCGCGGGGATCTTCCTTGAGTTTGCGACGCTCGACAATGACGCCATTCACCGTGCGCCACACTTCGCGGCGCAAGTCGAGGATTTCGAGCGCGACACCGGGAAATTGTTGTTGTAACCGGTCCCGAAGTTGCGGAATCTGCGCGCGCTCACAGATCTTTCCAAAATCGCTGTCGGTTTGGGGTGCGTCGGCGATCGTAATGGTGCCCCGGGCGTCCAATGCTTTCGCCACTTCCAGCGCGACGGCGGCAATCACCGAACCATGGGTGATGATCTGTTCCCACTCGCCGGGCCGATCCGTGTGTGATTCCCGTATGAAATTTGGCTTCAACAAAACGCGCTCACCGGGTCGCACAAGCCCAGACCAGGAGATGCCAAGGTGGCCCATGATGTTGTTGATCGACCTGGCCACCGGCGCTTCTTCATACCGCGGCGATTGGTGAATGACAGCGACGCGATTCTGAGTGTCGATCAATGGTTTCACTTGCATCCGACGATTTCGGCCAGCGTTTTCGCCGCGTATTCGACCTGTTCGGCCTTCAATTCTGGGAACAGCGGCAGACACATGACGCGCTCGCAGGCGTGTTCGGCGTGTGGGAAGCTCCCTCGTTCGTAACCGAGCGCCGCAAAAGCCCGTTGCAGGTGCAAGGGCATCGGATAGTGAACGGCGCTTTGCACGCCGCGCGCCTCCAGTGCCGCGCGGACAGCATCGCGGTTCTCGACATAAACCACGAACAGGTGGTACACGCTCTCGTCGCGCGGATCATCCTGCGGGAATTCGACCCGGGCATTCCCAAGCAGTTTCTTGTAGAGCGCGGACAACTCCTGACGTTTGGCGGTCCACTTGTCGAGGTGCTTCAATTTCACGCGCAAAACCGCACCCTGAAAACCGTCCATGCGATAGTTGTAGCCGACGTAATCGTGAAAGTAACGCCGCGTCGAACCGTGATCGCGCAACGAGCGGACAACGTGCGCCACCCGCTCATCGTTTGTAGTGAGCGCGCCCCCTTCGCCGTAGGCGCCAATGTTCTTGGCCGGATAAAAACTGAACGCCGCCGACTGGCCAAAGCCGCCCACGCGTCGGCCGCGATACCGCGCTCCGTGCGCCTGACAGGCGTCTTCGATCACAATCAACCCACGGCGCTTGGCGATATCCAGAATCGCGTCCAGTTCCGCTGGTCGGCCGTAGAGATGCACGGGCATGATGGCTTTGGTTTTGGCGGTGATGGCTCGCTCAATCCGTTGCGGATGGATATTGGCGGTAGCCGGGTCGATGTCCACAAAGACGGGCCTTGCCCCGACATACGAAGTCGCCTCAGCAGTGGCAATGAACGTGTTCGGCGTTGTGATCACCTCGTCGCCAGCCCGCACGCCAGCCGCCAGCAACGCCAGATGCAAGGCGCTGGTACCGGAGTTCAAAGCCACGCAATATTTCGTTTCGCACCAGGCGGCAAACTCCTTCTCAAACTGCGTGACTTCCTCGCCGAGAATGAAAGACGCATTTTGGCAAACCCGGTCCAGCGCCGCCAGAATCTCGTCGCGGAGGCCGGCGTATTGTGCTTTCAGGTCAAAGTAGGGGACCTGCATGTTCATGCGGATACGACGATACCGTATTGAGGTCGGAACGTCTAGCGGGGAGAGCCTGTGTTCGGTGTGGCGAGTTGCCTCAAATCAAATGACACCGAAGGAGCTGGTTGGGGGTGGGATGGAACAGGTCGTTGCCTCATAAAGAAA
>Ga0335081_10005091_pt1 | contig 20786 bp, 16 predicted proteins | sample Lox_Sample_35_FD_206713 | JGI IMG/M metagenome (GOLD analysis project Ga0335081, IMG submission 206713) | Soil microbial communities from Loxahatchee National Wildlife Refuge, Florida, United States - Lox_Sample_3.5 | ecosystem: Environmental > Terrestrial > Soil > Wetlands | place: USA... | reverse complement strand
GTTCTCCGTCGTCACGACCGAACCGGACGCGACCGAACCCGACCTACCACCGCCAACCGCCGACCCACCACCAGACGACGCCCCGACACCGGCCGACCCCGTCGTCACGACCGACCCCGACCCACCATCAGCGGCCGCCACACCCGACCCGCTCCCCGAGATATCGCCGGACGCCACCGAACCGACGCCGCTGTCCCGCCCGATCGACAACGGAGCACCGGACGGCTCCCCCGCACCGGCCGCCCCGCCCCCCGGTTCAGGAGCATAAGGCGCCGCTGCGCCGGCCGAGAAGTCGCCGGACGCCGCCGTTGATCCCAACCCGTTCGCCTGGCCGGCTCCGGACACCGAATGAGAGACCGCCGCCTCGCCGGCCGAGTCACTCGCCAAAGGGTCGCCAGGCAACGCGACCGGCCCCGCAGACGCCGTCGCTGCCATTCCGGATGCGCCGCCGGACTCGCCTGCGGTCAAACCGCCCGGCTGTGTCGCCGATCCCGAAACGGACGCCGATCCGACGGTGGTCGTCGGCGCCGAGGGCACGGTGCCCCAGATTTCCCAGCCGGTGCTCGAGGCCGATGGACCGACGGCGTTGGCCGGACTGAATGCGGGCTGGGCGGCTGGGACCTGCGCTGCCGAGGTCGCGCCGGCGGGCGCTTCCGCACCGCTGACCAGTGCGGCCGGCGGGGCAAGTGTGCGCGGCGCAACCGTGATGCCGTGGCCTGCGCCGACGACTCCGGTCGCGAACGCGATTGCGGTGACGAGCTTCGCGGCGATCCCTGCCGAACCCGATGCAACCGCTCCCGACACGACGGCGTAATTTGCGCCCACCAGACCAGTCGCAACCGCGGCAGCCGGCGCACCGGCGGCCAGCCCCACGCCGCAGGCTCCGGAGCCCGCGGTCGCAGTGGTGCCTGCTGCGCCGGCGGCGACCGCCCCACCGCCGACCGCTGCGCCGCCAGCCGCGGCGCCTCCGGCCGTAGACGCGCTCAAGGTGAGCGTCCCGGCTGCGCCGCTGCTCGCTGCCGCGCCCCCCGCCGCGGCGCAGCCCACGACCGCGGCAGTCCCGCCGCCGGTTGCGCCGGCGGCAGCAGCGATTCCACCACCGCCGCCAAAGGCCGCCCCGAGCACCGAGGCTTTCAGCTCGCCCGTCGCGATCACCGGCAGGATCAACGCCAGCGCAGCTCGCTGTCGGCGCACCTCGACCTCGTACGCCGCGCAGCCAGGGCAGCGTTCGATGTGCGCACGAATCTTGCTCCGCGGCAGAATCCTGCCGCAGGCCGTCGCCAGCCGCTCGCGGATCTCGGCGCACGGCCTGTCGCGGGCTTGGCGCCCGCGAATCAGCGCCTCTCGGGCCTGGAAGATCAGCGCCTTGACCTTCTCCTTGCGCACGCCCAGAACCGCCGCGATCTCAGCTTGCGAGTGATCACCGAGCTCGAACAGCACGAGCGCAGCCCGCTGGTCGAGTGGGAGCCGGTGCATGTCCTCCAGCAGTTCGCGTAGCTGCTCTCGCCGCTGCAGTTGCTCGGAGGGGCCGTCGAAGCATTGACGATCAGCGACGACTCCGTCTAGCGGCGCCATCTCTCGGCGCACCCGCAGCTCCGACAAGCAGCGATTGCGGGCAATGGTGTACAGCCACGGCCTCAGCGTGAGGCAGCCATCCCCGTCGCGCAGCGCCAGATAAGCGGATACGAACGTGAGCTGCAGCGCGTCCTCGGCGCTGTCGCGGCTCTTGAGCAACTGGGCGCAGAAGGCCAAGACGCCGTCGGCGTACCGATCATAGATCGCCTCGAAAGCAGCCTCATCGCCGCTGCGCACGCGCGCGACCAGCTCGTCGTCACTCTGGCCCACTCCGGCCCGACGATCGACCGCGATACCTGACCAGACCGATACCCCCATGGGTCACATTATGCTCTCTCTCAGCCCCTCGTTGTCGAGGTGGCCGCTCCGGCCGGCTTCACCCGGCGGCCACGTCGATTCTCCGGCACTTCCACAAACGGTTGCAGGATCGTCGCAGGTCACTCCGACCGCGCCTGAGGCGCGGTCAACGGGGGTTGACGCACCCTGGCAATCCATCTCCAGGGTGCCGTCCCCCTTCGGCTACCGGCCGAAGGGGGACCGCCAAACCCTCCTGCGGCTGCCCCACATCCCATTGGCGGCCCCCACTGCCCCACGAGATGCCCCACATCTACATCGACGCACCGCGGGCCGAAAGGTTGGTCGTCCTCTGTTTTTTGTCGCGGATCGACTCGCAGCGGACGCACACACCTCGGGCGAAGGAGCTCGAGCACGACTCAATCGATGTCCACCCGGAGTCCCAGCTCCGCCTGCCGAAGCTTCCGGAAGCCCGCGCATGCTGCCAAGCCAATACGATATGCGGTCAAACCTCGACCCGGCCCGGAGGGCGCACTTGGACCTTGAAGCTTGCGTAGAGGAGTTAGTTGGCGGCAGCCCCCGTCGTTCTGCGCTCGACGACGAGAGCGACGCGCCGTTGCCGCCGGCCTACGGTGACGACTGGCTGGTGCTGATGGTGTGCGACCCCGCGTGGGCGCACGCCTATTGGGATATCAGTGCTGCTCGCGTGAACCAGGCTGTTGCATCCCTCGATGGAGGAACGGCCTTTCTACGTCTCCTCGGTGTCCCGGACGGGATCCTGATGGCCGAATATCAAGTCTCGCCACAGCGCGGCGACTGGCGTCTGGCGCTGCCGCAGACCGATCGTGATTACGTCGCAGAGCTGGCGATCCTCCATTACGGCGGCAAGGCTCTTCTCGCCCGGTCGCGGATAGTTCATGCCCCATCGACTGTCCCGTCGCCCTCTCGCGCTCCGGTGTTCGTCACTCGTGCACAACAGCGTCGCGCGCTGGCGACCGGCCTCCCGCTCGAATGCGTGGGCGAGGCAGCCGATCCATCCGCCACGCGGTCGGCGAGGCCGTGGGCTACGATGAACTGGCCGCTGTCGCTGCTCTCGGCCGCCTCGATGGGATCGGAGCCACGACTGCTGGCTATTGAGTCGCGCCTCCCATAACCGGTTCGAGATCGACGTGCCAGCTCACAGAGGCCAACGGGCGCGGCCATCGCGCGAGCGCGCACATCTCGTCCTCTTCCTTCATGCGCACCTGCCCTTCGTGCGACACCCGGGGGAGCAGAATGCGCTCGCCGAGGACTGGCTCTTTGAGGCTGTGACTGAGACCTACATCCCGCTGCTCACGCTGGCCGAAGGGTGGCGACGCGATCGCGTCCACGCTCGCCTCACGCTGTCGTTGTCACCTCCTCTGCTGGAGATGCTGCGCGACGACTTGCTCGCGCAGCGCTATGTCGAGCGTCTGAACGTGCTGCTCGAGCTTGCCGAGTCAGAGGTCCGCCGCAATCGCGGCGACGACCGGTTCCACGACACCGCGGTGATGAATCGCGCCAGGCTCGTGGATACTCTGGAGCGTTTCGAGAAGCTCTACTGCAGGGATCTCGTCGCCGCGTTCAGGTTCTTCCAGGAGTGCGGAACGTTCGAGATCGTAACTTCGTGCGCCACCCATGCATTCCTTCCATGCTTCGACACCGGCTACAGACGCGCACAGATACGGCTTGGTGCCAAGTGCTATGAGTCTCATTTCGATCGCCGGCCGACTGGCATGTGGCTACCCGAGTGCGGCTTCGTGCCGGGAATCGACCGTCTCCTCGCCGACGAGGGGATCGGCTTCTTTGTCGTCGACGCTCACGGATTCGAGCTCGCAGATCCGACACCGGTCTTCGCCACCTACTCGCCGATCGTCTGTCCCAGCGGCGTGTTCGCCTTTCCTCGTGATCCCGAGTCCTCAGCACAGGTCTGGAGTGAGGCCTCGGGTTACCCGGGTGACGCGAGGTATCGTGAGTTCTACCGCGACCTCGGCCACGAGCTCGATGACACTTCGATCGCACAGCTTCTGCTGCCCGACGGCTCCAGACGCAGCCTCGGCCTGAAGTACCACAGGGTCACGGGCGCCGACGTCGCACTCGACGACAAGCAGCCCTATCACCGCGGGCACGCCCTGCAAGCGGCGAACGAACATGCAGCTCATTTCGTGCGCGCCCGGGCCGCCCGCAGCGAGCACGTGCGCAATCTGACGTTGCGTCCTGCAGTCCTCGTCGCCCCTTACGACGCCGAGCTGTTCGGGCATTGGTGGTTCGAAGGGCCGGAGTTCCTCGATTTCGTCGTCCGCAGGAGTGCCCGTGAACAGTCCGAGTACCGTTTGTCGACGGCCACCGACGTAATGGACAGTGGGATGGAGTTTCAGGTTGCCATGCCCGCGGCGAGCTCTTGGGGCGCACACGGGTACAACGACACGTGGCTCAACGACGCCAACGACTGGATTTGGCCGCACCTCCATCGGGCAGCACACGAACTGGCGAGGATCGCGCGCGAGCGCGTCGGGGCGCAGGGCCTGGAGGCGCGAGCCCTTAACCAGCTCGTCCGCGAGCTCACTCTCGCCAGCTCAAGCGATTGGCCGTTCATGATCACGATGGGGACGACGTCGGCCTACGGAGAGTCGCGCGTGCAAACACATGTCAACCGCTTCAATCGCCTGGTCCGAGACATCGAGGGCGGAACGATCGACGAGGCTTGGCTGGCGAAGATCGAAGCCTACGACAACATCTTCCAGGACTTGGACTACCAAGGCCTCGGGCTCGGGTGAGACCCTAGCCCCCGTCTGGCCGGCTCGTGTTCCCACTGCACCGACAATCGCACCCGACCCGCCCCTGCACTGAGGCGGCGACCGGTGATGTGGCCGATGAGGTCTCGCAATGTACATCGTGATGGTCGCCTCCGAATGCGCCCCGGTCGCTCAGGCGGGCGGGCTCGGGGAGGTGGTGTTCGGGCTCAGTCGCGAGCTCGAGCTGCGCGGCAATGCCGTTGAGATCATCCTCCCCAAGTACGATTGCATCCGCTACGACCGCATCTACGGTCTGACCGTGTCCCACGAGGACCTCTGGGTGCCGTGGTTCGGCACGACGATTCACTGCACGATCTGGTTTGGATTCGTGGAGGGCCGCAAGTGCTTCTTCATCGAGCCGCATTCGCGGGACCGGTTCTTCGAGCGCGGGCATCTCTACGGGTCGTTGGATGACGTGCTTCGCTTTGCATTCCTGTCCAAGGCCGCGCTCGAGTTCTTGCTGAAGTCCAACAAGCGGCCCGAGATCATTCATTGTCACGATTGGCAGACCGCGCTGGTGCCCGTGTTGCTGTACGAGATCTACCAACACACCGGCATGGCCGAGCAACGCGTGTGCTACACGATTCACAACTTCGGCCATCAGGGGGTCACCGGCGAGACTGTGCTGTGGGCAACCGGGCTGATGCGGCCACAGCACTTCTATGACTACAACCGCTTGCGAGACGAGTTCAACCGTGCCGCGCTGAACATCATGAAGGGCGGCGTTGTGTACGCTAATTTCGTTACCACCGTCTCTCCCCAGCACGCTTGGGAAGCGCAGTACACCGACCAGGGTCAGGGCCTCGGCCACACGCTCTACATTCACCGTGGCAAGTTCGGCGGTGTGCTCAACGGTGTCGACTACGACCTCTGGAACCCGGAGATCGACAGATTCATTCCTGTCCGGTACACCACCGAGTTGTTCGACAGCAAGTACGCCAACAAGCACGCGCTACGCCAGCGCTTCCTGCTGGCCGACAGTTTCAAGCCGATCGTCGCATATGTGGGGCGGCTCGACCGCCAGAAGGGCGTCGATCTGATCCGCCATGCGCTCTTCTACTCGCTTGCCCAGGGCGGACAATTCGTGCTGCTCGGGAGCAGCCCGGAACCGGCGATCGAGGCGGAGTTCTGGCGTTTGAAGCATGAGCTCAACGACAATCCCGATTGCCACCTGGAGCTCGGGTTCAGCGTTGAGCTGGCGCACCTGATCTACGCGGGCGCCGACCTGCTGGTGATGCCGAGCTTGTTCGAGCCGTGCGGGCTCACACAGCTGATCGCACTCAAGTACGGCACCGTGCCGGTCGTGCGGGCGATCGGCGGCCTCGTCGACACGGTGTTCGACCGCGAGCACTCGTGGGTGCAGGGCTCTGACCGTAACGGCTACGTCTTCTACAACGCGAACGCGCCGGGGCTTGAATCCGCGCTGAGCCGCGCCATCGGCCTCTGGTACTCCTATCCCGATGAGTTTCGTCAGCTGCAGCTCAACGGGATGCGCGCGGATCACTCGTGGGCGCGCCCCGCCCAGGACTACCTCAACATCTACGAACATATCCGGCACAAATGAGCGACAAAGGCATGAATGACATGGACGAGCTAGTCGAGTACGTCGATGGGCTTCCAAATCTCTCCGGCTCCGAGAGCCTGATCGACGACGCGATCCGCGGTGCTGATCAGGCCCCGGTGTTCTGGCAGGGCGGCGCGGGCGATCCGTTCTCGGGCATCAATAGTGCGTGCGCGATCGCCCTGCACATGCACCAGCCGCTGATTCCCGCGGGAGGGGACGACCTGCGTTCGGCGCGGCTGATCAGCAATCTCCAGCACATGGAGGAGCACCCGGACATCGGCGACAACCACAACGCGCCGGTGTTCCGGTGGTGCTACAAGCGGATGGGCGAGTTCATTCCGCAGCTGATCGGCGAGGGCCTGCAGCCCCGGGTGATGCTCGAGTACTCGGGCACGCTGCTACATGGGCTGCGGGCGATGGGCGCCGACGACGTGCTAGACGCGCTGCGATCGATCACCTGCGATCCGCAGTATCGGTGGGCAGTGGAGTGGCTCGGTTGCCCCTGGGGACACGCCGTCGCCCCGTCGACGCCCGTGCAGGATTTCCGCCTGCACGTGCGGGCGTGGCAACACCACTTCGCCGCGCTGTTCGGACTCGAGGCGCTCACGCGCGTGCGCGGATTCTCCCCCTCGGAGATGGCGCTCCCAAACCACCCCGACGTCGCCTACGACTTCGTGCGGACGCTGTTGGATTGCGGCTACCGCTGGGTGCTGGTGCAGGAGCACACGGTGGAGCGGCCCGATGGCTCCGGCGTCGAGCGCAAGCATCTGCCGCATCTGCTGTCTTGCACGAGCTCGAGCGGCGAGACGGCCACGATCGTCGCGCTGATCAAGACGCAGGGGAGCGATACGAAGCTCGTCGGCCAGATGCAGCCCTACTACGAGGCCAAGAGCCTCGGCCGCTGGGAGCTCGCCGGGCACAATGTGCCTCCACTCGTGACACAGATCGCCGACGGCGAGAACGGGGGCGTGATGATGAACGAGTTCCCGCCCAAGTACATTGAGGTTGTGCGTGAGGCGACGGGTTCAGCTACCGTGCTGCTCAATGGAACCGAGTACCTCGAGCGCCTGTTCGCCGGCGGCATTTCCGAGCCGGACCTGCCGGTCGCGCAGCCGCTGTTTCAGCACCGCATCTGGGATCGAATGAACGCGGGCGACGGTCCCGACCGGCTCGCACAGGTGGTATCGGAGCTCGGCCGCGAGGACGATCGCTTCCACATGGACGGAGGCAGTTGGACGAACAACATCTCCTGGGTGCGTGGGTACGACGACGTCCTGATCCCGATGGAGCGCGCCAGCGCACAGTTTCACGAGCGTGTGCTCGCGCGCGACGTTCCGAGCTCTGACCCTGGCTACCGCCACGCGCTCTTTCATCTGCTCTCCAGCGAGACCAGCTGCTATCGCTACTGGGGCGAGGGCGTGTGGACCGACTACGGCGCCGAGCTCGCCCGCCGTGCGACGGAGACCGTTGCGCACGAGCTGTGAGCCACACGTCAGTGGCGGACATCGGCTTCGCGCTCGTTCTCAGCCTGCACCAGCCACCCGGCAATCTCGAGCACCTGCTGGACGAGCAACCACAGGAGGCGCGGGAGATCCTGTGGGCGATCGACCGCATCCCACGCTCGATTTGGGCGTTCGAGGACCTCGCGCGAGTGCATTTGGCCCTCTCGGGAACGCTTCTCGACACGCTCGCAAGCCCCGACTTCCAACACCGCGTCTATGGCATCGTCGACTGCGGCTCACTGCTGTGGTATCTCCAGAACACGCGGATCATCGAGCTGCTGGGGACGGGCTATTACCACCCCGTCCTGCCGCTGATCCGGCCAAGCGACCGGGAGGAGCACGTTGACCGGTGGCGTACGATTGCGCGCCACCTGTTCGCGCGCGATCAGCTCCCCGGGTTCTGGCCGCCGGAGCTGGGGTTCTCGATGGAGATGATTCCCACCTTGTGCCGTCAGGGCTACAGCTATGTGATCGTCGACAGCGAGCACGTGTCAGCGATCACGCCGATGGGCTGGGAAGAGCTGCGCTACCGCCCCCATCTCGCCAGGTTTGCGGGCGAGCAGATCGTGGTCATCGTCCGCGACCGCGAGCTCTCCAGCGCACAGGAGTCCGGCATGGACGCCGACTGGTTCATCTCGGAGGTCAACGCACGGACCCAGCATTGCGACTTTCCGCCGCTGGTCACGACGGCCACGAGCGGCGAGAACAGCGATTGGTTTCGCGATACGACACCCGGGCGCAACCTGTGGAGCGGCTTTTACGCACAATTGATGGAAAGAGTGCAAGGCGGCTGCGCCGGCGGGATTCGGCCGACGTTCATCTCCGAGTATCTCGAACGCCACGGAGCGCACGGCTGGGTGACAGTGGGTCCCGGAGCCTGGAACACCGTCTGGCACCACGGGACCGGCTTCGTCCAGTGGACCGGCTCGCTGGCGCAGCAGCAGGCGCTCACGAGGGCGGCGGAGCTCAGCGAGTCGGTCGACGCCGCGCGGCGCAACGCGATCGCAATCGGCGCCGGCAATCCGGATCTGTACCGCAAGCTCGAGGACGCGCTGGCGCTCGTCTTGCGCGCCGAGACGAGCTGCAACTTCTTCTGGGGCGAGGCGTGGGTACCGCGCTGCCACGAGGACCTCGACGCCGCGACCCGTAACCTCGAGCAAGCCGAGAAACTGTTCTAATTCTAAGGGCCCGTAAGGGCGGCCCAGACGCAAGCCACGCCGCGGCGCGAGGACCGGCTCGCCCCATGTATCGTCAACGAGGTCCTCAGCATGCTCCCAGACGCCCAACTGTGAGCCCGAGCGGCTACTCCACCTGGCTCGCGGAGGCCGAGCGAATCGACGTCGCCGTCTACGCGGCGGTCGCCGGCACCGAGACTCCAGGGCTCGACGCGGCGATGCGACGGCTATCGCGCGCCGCCAATTACTCGCGTCTGTCGATCGCGTCGGGTGCGATCGTGGCTTTGGCGGCGGGCCCACGTGGACGGCGGGCGGCTGCGTCGGGCCTGGCCTGCGTCGCCTCGACCGCGACGATCGTCAACCTGGTCGTCAAACCGATCGGCCGCCGGGCCAGGCCCGATCGTGCTGCCGCCGAGGTCGACCACGCGCGCCGGGTCCAAATGCCGCGATCGGGCTCGTTCCCGTCCGGCCACACGGCGGCGGCTGTCGCGTTCGCTTCGGGCGTCGGGCGCGTTCTGCCGGCGGCCGGCGCGCCCTTGCACACGCTTTCGGCGCTCGTCGCCTACTCCCGGATCCACACGGGGGTCCACTATCCCGGCGATGTGCTGGCGGGGGCTCTGCTCGGCGCGGTGATCGCGGACATCACTGCAGGCGCGCTGACGCGCGCGCTGGACGCCGCCTGCGCGCGCCGCCCCGACGTCGAATAGCCGGTCGGGCGGACTGCGGCGTCTTTGCCCCGACCACGCGCGCACGCGGCTGCGCAGGGCGAGGACCGGATTCAGCGACGGGCCAGCTCGTCGATGCAGACCGTCACCGCTAGCACCAGCGCATCGTTCTCCCCCGGAGCGATCTCGACGCCGTAGGTTTCGCGGACCCGGAACCATCGCTTGGAGATCTCGGCGACCTTCTCACCATCGCGCTCGATCTCGAACTCGTGGTCGACGACGTTGCCCTTCGCGCTCAGCTCGCCCCCCTCGAGGTCGACCGAGAAGCGATCCCGCAACGGTGTGATCAGCGCCTTCTTGACGGTCGCGGCCGTGTCCCCGCGGCGCTGCACCTCCATCGTGTCGCGGATGTGAAGCTTCTTCTCCTGTATCTTGAATAGCTCCTCGCCGGACGAGCTCTCGAGGATGAACGTGCTCCTGACCCGAAGGGCCTTCCCGTCGACCTTGAAGGCGCGTCGCCCGTCCTCGGTCTCGATCCAGAAGTCCTCGCCGATCGCAAACAGCTTCTCTCGCATCTTGTAGCGCGTGCCGTCGGGCCGTTCGTGTCTGTGCAGCAATCCCATTCCAGCCTCCAGTGTCCGAATGCGCTCCGTTCGACGAGAAGCACGGTGGCGACCGGGACGGTCGCCGCCCGTTCGTCGGCCGACGGTTGTGTTGCGTTCATCGGTGATCTCTATCACCGCCAAGCGGTCGGCGCTAGCTCCACGCAGCCAGGAGTTTCGCCGCCGTCGGACAGCAGCTTCGGTCCCTTCACCACCCGCCTTTGGACCTTCTGCGGTGACCTACTAACGTCCGGTCGGCGGCTGAGGCTGAGTGCGCTCTGTGGCAGCCGCCGTCCCGTCGCTCGGGGCGCCTCTAGGGAGTACGAGTAGCGGGCACCGGGCCGTGTGGGCGAGTCTCAGCGACGTGCGTCCGTGGATCAATCGGCCAAGCGGACCGTAACCGCGCGACCCGACGATCAGCAGGTCGACCGATGCGCCATACATAGCCAGCTCCTCGGCCGCATCGCCGTAGGCCGCGTGAGGCTCTACGTCACCGAGCGAGGCGAGGCGTTCACGCGCTTGATCGACCTTGGCCTGGAGCGTGTTTCGGTCCGGATGTTGCACATCGGCACCACCTGGGGGCGACATGACGACGGCTTCGAACACCGACACGTGTGCGTGGCGCTCGACGGCGAGCCCGTGGGCGAACGCCAGAGCGTTCCTGCTCTCGGGGGAGCCGTCATAGCCAACGCCGATCTCCACCAGAAGCGCCGGCCGCTGGGCGTAGCCGCTGGGGGCGATCGCCACGGCGCACGGCGCCGCGTTGAGCGCCGCGCGCATATCGTCGCCCTGCAGGACGCGTCCCACCAGCCCACGGCGGGAGGACCCGACAACGATCAGGTCAGCATCGATCCGCTCGGCCAGCTCATGCAGCCCGCGACCCACGAAAGGCGACTCGATCGAGCACAGTCGCGCATCGACCCCGGATTCCCACCGGACCGACTCCAGCAACTCCTGCGAGCGCGCACGCTCTCCCGCCTGAACGATTCCCGGCGAGCCGCGCGCGGGAGGCAACGTCTCGATGTAAATGTGCGCGAGGACGATCGCGCCTCGTTTTCCGGCCAGCTGTCGGGCAAGCGTGAGGGCATCGCGACCGCCAGAGAGCCCGTCGACTCCGACGATCACCTGCTCGAACATGACAGCTCCTCATGACGGCTTGCCTACGCGAATCTACCAGTGATCGGCTCAACTCCATACCCGGGTCACCGGTGGGCCGCGACCGACGTCCGCCCCGCACGCCGCCGGCGTCCATTCCGGGGCGATAGGATTACGCGATGCTCGTCCGCTGGGGGATCCGACTGGGATGCTCGCTAGCCGGGATCGCCGTCGGAATCATCGCGTCGAGCGCACTTCTAAGCCGATTCTCGATCGACGCCGCGGCAGTCGTCCAGGCGACCCTACTGTTCTGGATCATCCACATCGGGATTCAGGTACTCGCCCTGCGCGTGCTCGTGCGCGAACCATCAGTTGCGCTAGCGGGGTTGCTCGCGCTCGCGGCGACGATCGTCGCCCTGGTCATCGTCAACCTGATCGTCAGCGGCTTGAGCATTCATCGCCTCTCGACCTACGTATTCGCGACCGTGATCATCTGGATCACGACTTCCGTTGGAGACCTGATCGGCCGTCGACTGGTCAGAGCGCGACGCCAAGAGCGAAGGGAAGCTGCCTAATCTAAGGGCCCGTTCAAGAATTAGCGCTCGGAACTGACGAGTGGCTGGGCGTGTCTGGCGCCGCCGGCTCGTCGCGATAATACCGCGCGTATTTGAACGGCGAGCCGGTGGTGCCAGGCAGCCGGACGACTCGGGCGCGGCCCGTTCCGGCGAGGCCGGATGCCGAGCGGGCCGCAAGCCCGAGCAGACGCCGTCAGAACGAGCGGTAACTCTTGAACGGGGCCTAACCAGGAGCGCGAGGGAGCAGCCTAGCTCGGGGCGCTTGGCGCTCGCCGCTTGCGGCTAGGGTCCTTGGTCCCGAGCGCGTTGAAGATTGAGTCAAGTTTTCGAGCGGCGAGGCCCGGTCGCCGGTGAATACATCTCGTCGGGCTGGGGCGAAGCCCCGGTAGCGATCGACGAAACGTTGTCGATGTGGCGGCGGGATGTGCCACCGCCGCTATCAGCGTGCCGTCTTCATCGCGCCACCTTGCCGCCTTCGTTGCTCATCCGCGTGGCGAGCTCGATCAGCATCCGGACGCCGTACCCGGTCGCGCCGCGTCCGAATGCGTCGCCGCGATCCTCGTCGAGCAACGCCGGACCGAGCATGTCGACATGCGCCCATGGCCCGTTGCCTGCGAACTGCGCCAGGAACATCGCGGCAACGATCGGAAACCCAAAGCTCTTGCCCGCGGTGTTGCGCAGGTCCGCGATGGTCGAGTTGATCAGCGGCCTGTAACGCGGGTGAAGCGGCCACGGCCATGCGAGGTCGCCGCTTGCATTGCCCGCCTGCACGACGGTATCCCGCCAGGCTTGGTCAGCGGCGAACACGCCGGCATAGAGGTCACCCATGCCGGCGCGAAGCGCTCCCGTCAAGGTGGCGAGGTCGACGAGATGCGTCGCGCCATCCCGACGCGCGTACCAGAGCGCATCCGCAAGAATCAGGCGGCCTTCGGCGTCGGGGTTCGTCACCTCCACGGTGATGCCGGAGGCGGTCTTGATCACGTCGCTGGGTCGCACCGCACTGCCGCTCAGCATGTTCTCGCACGCAGGCACAACACCGGTGACGGACACCGGCAGCTCGAGCTGGGCGATCGCGCCCAGCGACGCCACGACGGCCGCACCGCCCGCCATGTCCGCCTTCTGGCGGACGATGTCCGACTGCGGCTTGAGGAAGTAGCCGCCCGAATCGAACGTGACGGCCTTGCCGACGAACGCTAGCCGCGGTGCTTGGGGCGCGCCGGGGGGCTCGTGCCGGAGCACGAGCAGCAACGGCCGGGCGGGGCTGCCGGCGCCAACGGCCGCGAGCGCCCCAAGCCCCGCCTCGGAGGGATCGATCGTCTGCGCAGCGAGCCCTTCGAAGGTCGCGGCTCGCTCGGCCAGCGCTGCCGGTGAGACCACGTTCGGCGGCGCGTCGACGAGTTCGCGGGCGACGTTGCACCAGCGCCCGACCAGCGCTGCGCGGTCGACCACCCGCGCGAGATCGTTGCCTGCGCCACAGATCACGAAGCGCCGCACGCCGACCGGCTGCCCGTGACTGCGCCAGCGGCGGGCATCGTAGCCACCGATCACCGCGCCTTCGGCCAGTGCACTGACTTGCTCGTCGATCGTGACCGGCAGCGATGGATCCAGCGCCCACGCGACCGTCCCGCCGCCCCGGCAGGCGCGCACCGCCCGCGCCGCGCCCGTCCGCAACCCATCGACGTCGTCGTCGACGGCGACGAGCGCCAGCGGAGCGCCGTCGCGATAGACGATCGCGACCGGATCGGCGTCGGCGAGCGCGCGTTCGGGAGCACCGAGCTCGCCGGCCCGCCGCCCCGCCGCCGTGGCCACGAGGTCGGCACCGACTGCGTCCGGGTGGCGGTCGGTCACCTCGACATGCATGCTGTGGGGGCGTTCGTGGGCTCTGACAATCGTTCACCTAGGGCCTGTAGAAGAATAACTCCCCGTTCCCGTTCCCGAGCACTCGGGGTATGAGGATCGCCCGTCAGCCTCTCGCCATTTGATCTTTCTCGAACGCGTTTCAGTGGTCTTTTGTTCACAACACGCAACGAAGACAGCCCGGACGGCTGGTACACACGCGCTGGCCCGAACGCGACACTGCTGCCCTCACCGAGATCCAGGGGGTCAGCATGACACGATTTGCAATATTCGCGCGCGTCCACCGGCTGCTGCTGTCGGCGGCGATGTGCATCTTCGCGAGCGCCGCACTCGCTACCGGCGGCGCCTATGGTGCGACCGTGCAGCACCACGATGAGCTGATCCCACTGTACGACAGTCCCAGCGACGCGACCTTTGCAAGCGACTGGCAGAACGCCTGCTCGCAGAGCTACGGGGGCCACGGCGGCTCCTACATCATCGCCGACCCACAGCCGGGCGCCGGTCCAGGAGCCGGGCCTGTGCGCGCGTGGTCGACCGTGTTCAAGAACTGCTACGCGTATGGGCGCGCATCGGTGCTCGGCTATGTCTACACCGACTACGGGCGCCGCAGCATCGCGTCGATTGAGCAGGACATCAACAGCTGGTATGCGTACTACCCTGGTGACATCGCCGGCATCTTCTTCGACGAGGTATCGGACACCCAGCCGCGGACGACGACGAGCAACAAGGCCTTCTACCAGACGCTCGCGTCGTACGTCCATCAGCACGAAGGCAACAACGACGAAGTGGTCTTCAACTTCGGCGCCGACCCCAGCTCAGGCTGGATGCTGGCCGGCAGCGCTACAAAGAACGCGGACATCGTGGTCACGTTCGAGGGCTCCTACAACGACCCGACCCTCAACCCCTACACCGGATGGACCCAGGCGAGCTGGGAGAGCGCCTACCCGGCGCGCGACTTCGCGGCGATGATCTATGACGCCGCGAACGCAACCTATTCGTCGCCGAATGCGTACCTGAATGCGTGCAGCTCGTTGAACAGTCAGCACGTCGGCTACGTCTACGTCGGCACCTGGTACGACACCCTTCCATCCTTTTGGAGCTCGTTCGTGAATGCCTGTTGAGAAGCCCGGGGCTGCCGGACCTCGTCCGATGAGAGTAAACGAATCGGCCATCTGCCTCGCCTCGCCGATGGCACGGTAGGACGACTGGTCCTCCGCCCCTTGAGCGGCCGGACGTGCTTCCGGCCGCGGCCGGGTTTGACCATACCAGCAGCATGTCGCGACGAGTGGCTGGGCATATCCGAACCGCCGGCCGAAGCGACAGCGACGCGCCGGCAGGACTGGCCAGTCGGCCGGCCTGCGCGATCAGCGCCGCCGTGGCGTGCGTCTCCGAGACGTACGTATATCGAGTGACCCCCGCGGCTTCGACGATGGTCGACCGTGCTCGCCCGGCGTTGCCCGCTGTGCCGGCGGCGGGGTCCATCCGGTCCTCTCTCACGATCAGAGGTCAACTCCCTTGCCAGGCTGCTCGGTGACCGCGTCGTTGAGCGCCTCGACACCCCAAGGCACCTGCGAGTCAGCAATAGACCGGTTTCACGCGCCGGGAGATCCGCGAGGTAAAGGAGTTTTGACATGCGGCTGATGTACAGGTACCTTGACCAAGTGAAAAATCAAGTGCGTGAGCACCGCAACCGGCACAGCATGACGCAAGCAGACCTTGCCGCCGCAGTGGGCGTCTCGCGCCAGACGGTGATCTCGATCGAGAGCGGACGCTACCTCCCATCGCTGCCGCTGGCGTTTCGAATCGCCAAGCAGTTCGACGTCTCGCTGGAGCAGCTATTCCAGCCCACCGACGAGGAGGTCGAAACATGAACCGCCATCTCCCGACAGACTCGCACGGCCAATCCCCGACGATCGACGCTACCTTGATCTTCGAGCCCACCGAAACGGCCGCGCCAACCCGTATTGGTGTGGTGTTCGTGGACGGCGAGCCGCCGAGCGGTCCACCGACGGATGTAGGATCCGCCCGTGAATGTCGCAGCATCGAGACAGACCGCCTGCAATCAAGCAGGCTGAGCGATGGCAACCGCCGAGGTATCGATCGTCGGGCTTGGGCGCCCGTGCGCCAGCGCAAGCGAGTACATCGCGGAGATGCAGCGCCGCCTCGCGCGCCAGGACAAAGTTCGGTTTGCGCTGCACGCCATGGGCACCGAGCTCGAGGGGACGGTCGACGACATCCTCGACGTCATCCGCGAGCTGCACAGGGTGCCGCTGGAGGCAGGCCTGCCGCGCGTCTACACGGTCGTGAAGATCGATGAGCGCGTCGACAGACCGACGCAGACGCTTGAGGACAAGGTGCGATCGGTCGAGGAGAGGCTGCATCGGACCGAAAGCCGTTGAGCCGTTGAACGGGGCTCCCTCGCTCGGCGTGCTGAACGGGGCTCCCCCGCTCGGCGTGTTTCGCTGCCGCCAGCACGGCTGCGATCGCCGAGGCCGACCCGGTCATGAAACGCGAGAGCTGACCGCCGGTCCAGGCACTCCCTGGACCGAGGACCTCGGCGCGGTCCGATCGGCGATGGTGCTCAGGCGACGCGGCGGGCAACCGACCCGGCCGGACAGAAGCGGGTGCATCTCGAGCGAAACGGCCGCCACGTACCGTACGGCCGCAGGCGCGGTCGGCCAGGCATTCACGCTCGGTGGCGTAGGGGATCGAATCCCGAAGCCATCGACGCTGGCCGACGGGTCACCGGCGCGGTAGCAAGTGCGGTGGCTGCGCGATCAGATCGTTTGAGATTGCGGGCGACTCGACCGTAACGAACTGCGGGCGCGTCGAGCACGAACCCCTCGCTCCCTTCCGGCGTCGGCGCTCAGCGGCCGGGCGGAGGTTCCCAGATCTCGAACCGGGTGCCTTCAGGATCAACCGCCCATCCGAAGCGGCCGTACTCCGACTCCTCCACTGCATCGATCACGTCGACTCCAGCCGAGCGCAACTGGGTCAGCATCGCGTCCAGATCGGCGACGCGGAAGTTCACCATGAAGGCCTGCCCCGGCCGCCCGAAGTACTCGGTGTCATGATCGAAGATGGCCCAGGTCGCAGAACCACCCGGCGTCCATTCGAATTTCTTTCCGCCCCAGTCGGAGATGTCGATGCCGAGATGCTCGGCGTACCAGTCCCGAAGGTTCGCGGCCTGTCCGGCGCGCTGAAACACCCCGCCGATTCCGGTGACTCGCTCCATGATCGCCATGCTACGCCACAGTGCTCGCAGGCCGCACGCTGCGGCCGAGCGATGTGACCGCGTCTGGGCGTGCCTGGCGCTATTGACCGATTCAATAATCTTGAACGGACCCTCACGTCAAGTTCTGACCTTCAGCGGCGCGGACCGCCGGACACCGTCGAACGGAAGCGCCCGAGTTTCGGCTATCGTGATTATTTAGACGAGGTCGCTTGGCGGCCATGTGGGGGTTAACAGGTCGTGATGAGGCACCGTTTGATGTGGGGCGTGCGCCGGTGGGTTGCCGGTGTCTCGCTCGGCGGTATGGTGATCGCGCTGATCTCGGTGCTGGTTGTCGGGGCTATGGTCGCGGCGGCGGTGGTGTCGCGCCAGAGCGCTGATGTGCATCGTCGTGCCGAGGTGCTGGCCGACCAGGTGCACGCGTCCACGCAAGAGATGAGCGCCTTGAAATGGCGGGCCAACAGCGAGGTTCTGGAGGGGACGGCTGACCTGTCGCTTAGTGGGCCGCTGGTGCTCGATGGCACCCGGATCGTCTCACAGTTGCACGGCGAGATCGCGGCACTTTCGCGGCTTGCGCCGGGAGCCGATGCGGCACGGCTGCAGCGTGATGTCCGGCGGCTCTACCTTGGTGGCCTGCAGGTGCTGGCGCTGGCGCAGGGCCGCAGGCATCTGTCGCGTGCCACCAAGGCGGCGATGCAGTCCCAGTTCCAGCCGTTGCTTGATCGAATGGACAACGATGCCAAGCACATCGCGGAGCTTCAGCAGGTGGTGGCGGGCGGGGCCCTTGAGCGGTCGCTTGCAGCGTCGATCGGATCGCTGTTGCTTGGCATCGGTGCGCTGGCGGTGTTGGCGCTGCGGCTGGCGCGGCTGCGCCGCGGCACCATCCTCGCCGAGCAGGTCCGAGCGGTCGAGCGCCGCAGCGAGCAGCGGATCCGCGCGCTGGTTGAGCATTCCAGCGACGTCGTGAGCCTGCTAGGCCGCGATTTGCGGGTGCGCTGGCAGGCGGCGTCCGTGCGCAGGCTGTTGGGGCTCGAGCCCGGCGCGCTTGTCGGAGCTCCGATCGCGTCGATCGTGCACCCGGACGACAAGGCGCTGTTCGACGCGTTTCTCAGCGCAAGACTAAAGGACGGCACGGCGGGGAGGGTACGCGCGCGTTTGCTGCACGCCAGCGGCCGCTGGTGCTACGTGGAGACGGTCGGCGAGAACCGGTTGGACGATCCCGCGGTTGAGAGCCTCGTGCTCAACATGCGCGATGTCAGCGAACGCAAGGAGTTTGAAGACCAGCTTCGCCATCAGGCGTTCCACGACGCGTTGACCGGTCATGCCAACCGCGCGCTGTTCAAGGACCGCTTGCGTCACGCGCTCGCCGGCAGCCTGCGCACCCACCGCGCGGTCGCGGTGCTGTTCCTCGATATCGACGATTTCAAGACGATCAACGACAGCCTTGGCCATCGCGCCGGCGACGAGCTGCTGCGCAGGGTCGCGGCACGGATCGACGCCGTCGTCCGCCCGACCGACACCGCGGCGCGACTGGGCGGAGACGAATTCTCGATCCTGCTCGACGGCGTCGACAGTGACGAGGAAGCGCACGTGATCGCCGGGCGCATCCGGCACGCGCTGACCGACCCGTTCATCATGGACGAACGGGAGCTGACCGTGACCGCGTCGATCGGCATCGCACACGGCGACGGGTCGCTTGACGCGAGCGACCTGTTGCGCAACGCCGATATGGCGATGTATGCCGCAAAGGAGACCGGCAAGGACTCGGTCAGAACATTCGAGCACACGATGCACCGCCGCGCGCTCGCGCGACTGGAATTGCGCGGCGAGCTGGCACGGGCGCTCGCCAACCACGAGTTCGAGCTCGACTACCAGCCGATCGTCTCGCTCCAGGCCGGTCGCACAGTCGGCGTCGAGGCACTGGTCCGCTGGCAGCATCCAACGCGAGGGCGACTGGCACCCGGCCAGTTCATCCCGCTGGCCGAGGAGACCGGTCAAATCGTGTCGCTCGGGCGGTGGATCCTGGAGCAGGCTTGCGCTGACGCTCACCAGTGGGCACTGGCACTCAACGGCACACAGCCGCCGTACGTCAGCGTCAACGTCTCAGTCAGGCAACTGCGCGAGGACAACTTCGCCGAAACCGTCGCGACCGCGCTCGCAGCCAGCGCACTACAGCACCGATCACTTGTGCTCGAGCTTACCGAAGGTCTGCTCGCCGACGACCCACATGCAATCACACGCCAGGTTCAGCAACTCAAGACCCTGGGGCTGAGAGTCGCGATCGACGACTTCGGCACCGGCTACTCAGCGCTCGCACAGCTCCAACATCTCCCGGTCGACATCCTCAAGATCGACAAATCCTTCATCGATGGCCTCCAAGTCCGTCACCAGAAAGCCAACCTCGTCCAGGGCATAATCAACCTCGGCCACAGCCTGCAACTCGACGTGATCGCCGAAGGAATCGAACAACCCCAGCAAGCCCACCGTCTCAAAGCGATGCAATCGCCACTCGGACAAGGATTCCTCTACTCACCCCCGATCCACGCAGACGCAGTACTTGCTCGACTGACGACGCACGACAGCCGGCTGCCGGCAGCACCTTGACATGGCATCGACCTATCGAGCGCGGCGCGATCAACGTCCTCCGGTCGCTTCGCGTGTCACTGTGAATGCCGGCTGGCGCGCGCGATCAGCCAATGAAGGCGTCAGTCCTTGTAAGAGGACGAGCAGGGTCGCGTGTGGATCGGTGTGCACTTCGGCTCGCGCGGCTTCGGCGAGCTCGGTACCGACCTCCAACAACACCGGCGGCGAGTCCATCTCCCCTCCTGGGCGTGCGCGTCGGGGACACGTGGCTCTCGTAGGCGATCGCGCCGCCGATCGGCTGGCTGTAGCCCGGGTGATGGTCGGCGCACAGCACGCCGTAGTCTGCGTCGCCAGCTTCCATGCAGCGCTCCAGCTGCTTCAGGCTGCGCTCATCGATTGGACCAAACGTCTTGATGTTCATCGCTGCTCACATCTTGCCTGGTGGTTGCTACGGGCGGGTCAGCTGAGCCTGAGTGGAACGCTTTTGCGCCACGATCACGCAGACGCGCGGGCTGTTGTCTGCTCGGCCGAAGCAGCTGACGCAGACGGACTGTGCGCGGAAGTGGAGCGTGGGCATCTCGAGGGTGACCAAGCTCGGCGCGTCGTCAAGGAGAGTGCAAGGGCGGCATTCGCGTCCTCGAAGCCGCGGACAGCGGCTCCGCCGGTGGAGCCGCTCGAGCGCAAGACCCCTGCCGGCGAGGGTCAGGTGGATTCGGGCATCCATGCCCGAATCCGAGAGACTCTTCCGCCCTGCCGACGGCGGCGGGGTCCGCATCGTGATCGACGTCTCACGACTTGATTCGTCAGTGCACGCTTCAGATCACCAGCGGAGCTGGCGCCCGCTGTCCTGCGTGCCGAGCGCTACGGCATTAGCTGTTGCTGGCCGTCCGGATCGCGTTGATCGCGGAGGTAACGCTCACCGTCGGCGCGGTCGCGCTACCGGCCACAGAGCTCTGGCAGCTGACGGCAGCCGTCCCCGAGGACCCGGCCGCCTGCAGCGGGATCGAGCCGGTGCTGGTATCGCCAGAGGTCGCCGTCGTGTCGATCGTCACGCCGCGGGTTTCGGTGTTGGAGCCGACCGTCAGGCTGCAGCTGACGCTGACATGCCGGACGATACCGGTGCTGGTGACGGTCGCGGTCGGGTTTGCCAGCGCCAGGTACGAACTGCTGCTGGGCAGGGGAATGCTCGTGACGGTCGTCGGCGAAGTCGCCGTGGTCGGGACCGAGGCGGTGTTATTGGTAGTCCCAAACTCG
>Ga0335081_10005089_pt1 | contig 20788 bp, 14 predicted proteins | sample Lox_Sample_35_FD_206713 | JGI IMG/M metagenome (GOLD analysis project Ga0335081, IMG submission 206713) | Soil microbial communities from Loxahatchee National Wildlife Refuge, Florida, United States - Lox_Sample_3.5 | ecosystem: Environmental > Terrestrial > Soil > Wetlands | place: USA... | reverse complement strand
TGGACCTTCTGCCCGATCAGCCCGGAGTATGTCCAGTGTCCCCCCTGGTCGGTCGACTTGTAGGCACCGCCCCCCCAGGTCCCGGCAAACGTGGCGCTGCCGAGGACTTCGAGGCTGTTGACCTGCCCTCCCAGAATCCCGGTCGTGCTTACCCACTGCGCCGCGGCGGTCCCGAATGCCAGGCAGGCAATGAACATGACACACACAACGCGAACGAAATGTTTCATGTTGGTGCTCCCATGTTGATTATTGACAGTAGAAGACTCTCTTGTGCGGCGAGCGCGGGGGGGGAGGAGGGGACGGAACACCGTCGTCGCATCATTCCGGACAGCAACTGCGAATTCAGGATCGCAGGGGACAGATCGGGCGTCGGCTAATATAGCATTCTCCATAGAGAGTGGCAAGCTCATCGCTCCGGGGCTCGCTCGCCGTGAACAGGGCGTGCTGCAAGGCTCCGCCGGGCGACAGGCCGCAGCAGGAGCGGAAAACACAGGTTACAGACGTACTCGGGGAATGCGGACGCGGGTCCCCCCCTTGTTAAGGTGTTTGACACAGTGACAGGTTGCAGGTGACTGCATGATACGGAAGAAGGGGCGAACCACCCTGTGCTGCAGAACACACATGAGCTAAAATTCGTTTCCACCCCCGGGATGCCACGACCCCCGGGAATCGCCCGTGTCCTTACATCTGCTCGGGGGCGTTGATCCCGAGCACGGCGAGGCCGTTCCCGAGCACGATATTCGAAGCCCGGCAGAGGGCCAGCCGCGCGCCGGTCATCGGGACGTCGTCGGTCACCACGCGGCATTCGTGGTAAAATCTGTGAAACGCCGTGGCCACTCCCTGCAGGTACTCGGCAAGCCGGTGGGGCTCGTATGCCAGGGCGCATGACTCAACCTGCTCGGGAAACTCCAGGAGGAGCTTGATCAGTCCGGTCTCCGGCGGGGTGGCAAGGAGCGAGGGATCGAACGACCCATCCTCCTGCGTGCGGCCATCCCCGTGGGCGTAGCGGAGGATGCTGCAGATCCGGGCGTGCGCGTACTGGAGATAGTACACCGGGTTCTCATCGGAGTGCTTCCTGGCGAGCGCGAGGTCGAAATTCAGGTGGCTGGAGATCGTGCGCATCAGGAAGAAATACCGGACGACGTCGGCACCCACCTCGGCGATCAGCTCGTCGAGCGTGATAAAGTTCGCCTTGCGGGTCGACATCTTGACCACCTCCCCCTCCTGGAGGATCGTCACGAACTGGTGGATGAGAACGACGACGCGGCGCTCGTCGAAGCCGAGCGCCTTGAGCGCTGCCAGCACGTCGGGGAACGTGGCGATGTGGTCCGCGCCGAAAACGTCGATCATCAGATCGTACCCCCGGCGGAATTTCTCCCTGTGGTACGCGATGTCGGGGAGGCGGTAGGTGGGCTCGCCGGTGCTCTTGACGATCACTTTGTCCTTTTCCAGCCCGAGCGCGGACGTCTTGAACCATACGGCCCCTTCGCTCTCATAGGCGAGCCCCTTCGCGCGCAGGGCGGCGATGACCTCCGCGATTTTCCCCTCTTCGTAGAGCGAGTTCTCGTTGTAGTACGACGCGAAGACGATCCCGAGCGAGGCGAGCGTCTTCCTGATGTCCGCGAAGATCTCGCTTTCGGCCTGCTCCTTGAATCTCCCCGTCGCGGGCTCGGCGCGCAGCCCATCGCCGTGCGCCTCCAGGAGGTGGCGCGCGATATCACGGATGTACTCCCCCTGGTAGTAGTCTCCCGGGAACTCTCCCCCCTCCCCCAGCAGCTCGAGGTAGCGCAGGCGGACGGAATCCCCCAGGATGCGCATCTGCCGGCCGGCGTTGTTGAAGTAGTACTCTCGCTCGACCCCGTGCCCCGTCCATTCCAGCATCCGGGCGACCGTGTCGCCGAAGACGGCCCCGCGGCCGTGGCCGACCGTGAGCGGACCGGTGGGGTTCGCGCTGACGAATTCCACCTGAACCTTTTTCCCGGCGCCGACCGTCGAGTGCCCGAACGACGCCCCCGCCCGGATCAGCTCCTGGAGCTGCCGGAGGTAGTAGCGCTCGCTGAACGTGAAGTTGAGAAAGCCGGGGCCCGCGACGTCCACGCGGGCCACGAGCGCCGGATCGATCTCCAGCTTCCCGGCGATCGCCGCCGCCAGCTCGCGCCCCCGTGCCCCGGTCCGCTTCGCGATGATCATGGCGATGTTCGTCGTCAGGTCGCCGTGTCCCGCCTGGCGCGGCTTCTCAAACGAGACGGGGCCCGGCTCGGTCGTCCCCACCGCCGCGAGCGCCGCGGCGAGCCGCTCTCTCAGGTACTCCTTCATGCCCGTGCTTTCCTTTTCTGGCGCGATGCGGACGTCGGCCTGCGCGCCCGGACGCCAGTGCCCGGCGCGTCGGCCACGGCGGCGATCTTCGCGTCGCCCCAGAGCTTCTCCAGGTTGTAGAAGGGCCGGGTGTTCCTGTGGAAGATGTGCACGACGACGTCGACGAAGTCGAGCAACACCCACGTCGTGCTCCCCGACTCCCTGTGCCACGCGTCCACCCCCTTCTTCCGCATCCCCTCGTCGATGGCGTCCGCGATCGCGCGGATCTGGACGTCGGAGTCGGCGGAACAGACCACGAAGAAATCCGTCATGGTGGTGAGGCCGCGAAGGTCCATCGTCACCACGTCCGCCGCCTTCCGGGTGAGGGCAAGCCGTGCGGCCGCCAGTGCGAGCGCCTGTGATTTCACTGCGCGCGTCCCCTAATGTGATGATTTCAGTGAGGCGTAGTCCCGTCCGATCAGGACCGAGACATCCACGTAATAGTCTTCGTTGATCTGCTGTATGATGTTCCCCGCGCCCACGCCGAGCGCGTAGGCCACTTTCTCCGCGTTCTCCCTGCTCCCGGCCCTGTCGATCACCAGCGTCTCCTGCACGTCGAAGTTCCTGTAGTTACGGTACTCCACGACGTCGAAGCCCCGGGCCCGCAGGTACGCGGTCATCGCGGTGCCTGCGCCGGCGACGCCGCAGCCGTTGAGCACATCGAGCTGGATCGTGGACCGCGCGGGAGAGCCGCTCCGGACCGGGTCGACGGGGGGATGGAAGACCGTCCTGCTCAGGAATGACCAGGCAAGCACCAGGACCAGGAGGCCCAGTGCGCCGATGATGACGTCAAGGACAACGGTGCGGATGTCCTTCCGGGAGGGGGAGGCAGCCGTGGAGCGGTGCCGCTTCATCCGGCGGGATCAGAAGCGACAAAGCCGGGAGTATGCCCCGCGGAAGGGCATTCCCGGCTTTCACGACCCAGCGCACGTCCGCCTATGTCACAACGGAGCGCTAAGCAGTTGATCAGAATCCGTTCCCCCCGGTCATCGGGAAAAAGAAGGGGGAGTAGTAGTACGAGCCGTAGGGGAGCTGGCTGTACTGGAGTCTCACCTGGAAGTTGTCCCACGGTTGGTAGTTGAGCTGCGCATCCCGCAGGTACAGCCCGCTGAAGTTGTTGGCCCCCTTGCCGCCGAACGACGAAAACGAGTTCGTCGGCGTGAAGCTCATGCTGACGTCCGCCCTGGCGTTCAGGTTGTTTGCGAACTGGTACATCATGCTGTTGGTGTACGTTCCCATCGTCATCCCCGCGCCCCCGAACGACATGTAGGAGAACTCCATGCTGTGGTGCATGGAGAACTTGCTCGGATCGAACCACCCGAACAGGACCGTGGAAGGGGGAGCGGTGATGAGGGACCCGGAAGTCTCCGGGTCACGGGCCGGGTCTGTCTTGAACTGCGCCCCGGCGCTCCCCGCGGCGAGAGCAATCGCACACCCGAGTACGACGAACGACATTGCTTTCATGGTGAACTCCTCTCCGCTCCCGGCATAATAGTCAAAACGCCCGCAATTGTCAACTCCCGCGCCCGACCAGAATCCGCCGGGCCTCTTCGAGCTGCGCCGGGGTGTTGATCCCCCCGACCTCCAGGGGGTCATCAGCAACAACAGCCGCCACGGGGAGTTCGTTCCTCCAGAAATACCGGAAGACGTCCGTCAGGTAGTACTCGTGCTGCGCATTCTCGGTGGTGATGTGGCGCAGTCCCTCGAAGAGGCGCGACGCGTCGAACACGTAGATGCCCGTGTTGATCTCCCTGATGGCGCGCTGCTCCGGCGTCGCGTCCTTCTGCTCGACGATCGCGGTGACGGCGCCGCCGGGGCGGTCCCTCAGGATCCGCCCGTACCCCGTGGCGTCGTCGAGCACCGCCGTGAGCACGGTCGCCGCAACTCCCGCCGCCCGGTGCGTGTCGATCAGCGCGCGCGTCGTGCCAACCGTGAGCATCGGCACGTCCCCCGACAGGACGAGCACGTCGCCGCTGAATTCCCTGAGCGCCACCTCCGCCTGCATCACCGCGTGCCCCGTGCCGAGCTGCGGGTTCTGCTCGACGCACGTCGCCGAGGGATGCGTCGCCGCCAGGTGGGCGATCACGGACTCTTTCTGCCAGCCGACGACGACCACAGTGCGGGAGGAGTCCAGCCGCGCGGCCAGGTCCACCACCCACTCGACGAGCGGCCGGTCATTGATCGTGTACATGACTTTGGCAATGGAGGGATTGTTCATGCGCGTCCCCTTCCCGGCCGCCATCACCACAACGGAGAGTCTTGGATCCATTTTCCTTCAGACCATAAACTGGACGTTATCGATTAACCTGGTGGCGCCGAAGCGCGCCGCCAGGCAGATCAGGACGCGCCCCCCCGGCTCGAGCCGGGAGAGCGGCTGGAGCGTCTCAGCGTCGACGACGGCGACGTATTCAAGTGAAGCCCCGCGGGCGGTGCCAACCATCGCGGCGACCCCCGAGGCGAGCGCGGCGGCGGACCGTTCCCCGCCCCGGGCCGCCTCCTCCGCCCGCACGAGCGACCGGTACAACACGGGAGCCTCGGCGCGTTCGGCGCTCGAGAGGTACGCGTTGCGCGAGCTGAGCGCCAGCCCGTCCTCCCCCCTCACCGTCGGGACCACGACAAGCTCGACCGGGAAATTGAGGTCCCTGATCAGGCGGCGGACGACGGCAACCTGCTGCGCGTCTTTCTGGCCGAAAAGTGCGTAGTGCGGGTTCGTAATCTGGAACAGCTTGGCGACGACTGTCGCCACTCCCCGGAAATGGCCCGGGCGGGAAGCCCCCTCGAGCGGCGTCGAAAGTTGCTCCACGGTGATAAACGTCTGGAACCCGGGGCCGTACATCTCCCCGTCGCCCGGCACGAAGAGGTAGTCCGCCCCCCCCGCTTCCGCCACGGCGGCGTCGCGCGCCGGGTCCCTGGGATAGCGCGAGTAGTCTTCATGCGGACCGAACTGCGTCGGGTTCACGTAGAGCGTGACGACAACGGCGTCCGCCCGGGCGCGCGCCTCGCGGATGAGCGCCCGGTGCCCTTCATGGAGCGCGCCCATGGTCGGCACGACGGCGATCGTTTTCCCCCGCGCGCGCAGCGCATCGCTCGCCTGCCGCATTGCCGCCGTTATGTGCACCTGTTCGATCATCGCCACCGATCCATTTTAGAAGAGGCGCTCATACCGGGTGGGATCAAATGCGGCCGGCTTCCTCGCCTTCCAGTAGGTGGCCGCGGAGCGGTCGATTTTCTGGTCGATCAGATCGCGCCCGAGCAGGCGCATCAGGAGGCCGACCGGCGTGAGTACGAGATAGAAGAAGACGCCCAGGAGGACGCGCGTATTGACCCATGCCAGTGCGAACGCGAATTTCATCCAGGCGCGGTAGACGGGCCGGAGAAGAGGGTACGCCGCAAGACCCGCAATCGTGAAGAGCGCGCCGGCCCCGAGCCACCACCAGGCGACCCGGTGGTGAGCCAGGGCGGCATATGCGGCCGCCAGGAACCCGAGCGCCCCGAACAGGAGTCCGAACTGCCGCACCTTCGCGCGCGAGTCGTCGATCCGGTCAGTCAATCCCGAACTCCTTTCGTGGGCGAATCGTCGATCCGGTCAGTCAAGCTCGAACTCCTTTTTCCAGTCGTCGTCTCCTGCGAGCGGGCTCTGGTCGGCCTTGGCCAGGAGGTAGCTCCCCATGACAAGGTAGTCCATCTCCGTCCTCATGAAGCACGTAAACGCCTCCTCCGGCCGGCAGACGATCGGTTCCCCCCTCACGTTGAACGACGTATTGATGATCACCGGGCACCCCGTGTCCTTCGCGAAGCGGGCGATGAGGTCGTAGTAGAGCGGATGGTCCTCCCGGTTCACGGTCTGGATGCGCGCCGAATAGTCGATGTGCGTCACCGCCGGTATCTCCGATCGTGGAACGTTGAGCCTGTCGATCCCCCTGAGCTGCCGGGCGGCGGCGCTCAGGGGGATGCGCCGGGACTCCCGGACAGGAGCAACCAGGAGCATGTACGGGCTCTCCCGGTCGATCTCGAAGTAGCCTCCCACGCTCTCCTCGAGGACTGACGGCGCGAACGGCCGGAACGACTCGCGGAACTTGATCTTGAGATTCATCACCGACTGCATTTTCGCCGAGCGCGCGTCCCCGATGATGCTGCGGGCGCCGAGCGCCCGGGGACCGAACTCCATCCGCCCCTGGAACCAGCCGATCACCTGCTCCCGGCCGATCAAGTCCGCAACGGTCCGCACAAGCTCTTCCCGGTCCAGCTTCCGGGCGGGGATGCGGCGCGCCGAGAGGAATTCCCCGATCGCCTGGTCGGAATATTCAGGGCCCAGGTATGAACCGTGCTGCGCGTCCCTCTCCCCGTTGACCGTCCGGGTGTTCCCCAGGTATGCGTACCACGCGAAGAGCGCGGCCCCGAGCGCCCCTCCGGCGTCGCCTGCCGCCGGCTGGATCCAGATGCGCCTGAACGGACCCTCGCGGAGCACGCGGCCGTTACCCACGCAGTTCAGGGCGACACCCCCCGCCAGCGCCAGGTTCTCCTCCCCGGTCTCCCGGTGAACGTGGCGCGCCATACGCAGGACGATCTCCTCGGTCACGTCCTGGAGCGACCGGGCGAGATCCATCTCGCGCTGCGTCAGGGGCGATTCCGGCTTCCTCGGCGGGCCCCCGAAGAGGTCCGCGAAGGCGTCGCTGGTCATCGTCAGGCCGGCGCAGTAGTCGAAATAGGCCATGTCCATCTTGAATGAGCCGTCCGGCTTGAGATCGATCAGGCGGTCCAGGAAGAGCCGCGTGTACTTCGGTTCGCCGTACGGGGCGAGGCCCATCACCTTATATTCCGCCGAGTTCACTTTAAATCCCGTGAAGTACGTCACGGCGGAATACAAAAGACCGAGGGAGTGGGGAAAACGCTGCTCGCCCAGGATTGTCAGCGTGTTCCCGGCCGCCCGGCCGTAGCTTGTCGTCGTCCACTCCCCGACCCCGTCCATCGTCAGGAACGCCGCGCGCTCAAACGGGGAGGGGAAAAACGCCGACGCGGCGTGCGACTCGTGGTGTTCCAGGAAAAGGAGGGTTTTCTCGAAGCCGAGCTCCTCGCGTATCGTCTGCGGGATCCAGAGCTTCTCCTTGAGCCAGAGCGGGAGAGCCATCAGGAACGAGCGGAGGCCCCGGGGCGCGCAGGCGATGTATGTCTCGAGGATGCGCTCGAACTTCAGGAGCGGCTTGTCGTAAAACGCGACGACGTCGATCTCCTTCGCCGTGATCCCTGCCTCTGCGAGGCAGTACGCGACCGCGCGCGCCGGGAAATCGAAGTCGTGTTTTTTTCGCGTGAAGCGCTCCTCCTGCGCCGCGGCGACGATTGCGCCGTCCCGGATCAGCGCCGCGGCGGAATCGTGGTAGTAGCAGGAAATGCCGAGGATGTACAAGGTGGGCGACTCCGGGAAGAAGTGGGCGGGGCCCCTTACTGGCGCAGGTACTCGAGGACCTGTCCGACTGTGGCGCGCATGTCCTTCCTGTGCACGACCATGTCGACGAACCCGTGCTCCAGGAGAAACTCGGAGCGCTGGAAGCCGGGAGGAAGATCCTTCCCGATCGTCTGCTTGATCACGCGCGGGCCCGCAAAGCCGACGAGCGCCCCCGGCTCCGCGATGATCACGTCGCCGAGCATCGCGTAGCTCGCGGTGACACCGCCGGTCGTGGGATCCGTGAGAACGGAGACGAAGCCGATGCCCGCTTCCGCAAGACGGGCGAGCTTGGCGCTGGTTTTCGCCATCTGCATCAGCGAGAGCGCCCCCTCCATCATGCGCGCCCCGCCGCTGGCAGAGATCACCAGGAGAGGCGTCTTCGACTTCCATGCCCTGTCGATCGCCCGGCCGATCTTCTCCCCCACCACGGACCCCATGCTGCCGCCGATAAACGTGAAATCCATGACCGCGAGCACCACCTGGTGCTTGTTGATCGCGCCCGTCCCCCAGCGCACCGCGTCATGGAGCTTCGTCTTCTTGATTGCCTCTGGGATCCTGTCGCGGTAGCGCTTCGTGTCGACGAACTTCAGCGGGTCCCCCGAGCGCATCCTCCTGTCGTGTTCCTTGAACGAGTCCGCGTCGAGGAGGAGATCGATGTACTCCCGGCTCCCGATCCGGAAATGCGCGTTGCACTTGACGCACGTGTAGAAATTCTTCTCCAGCTCCATGCGGTGGATGATCTCGCCGCAGTGCTCGCATTTCGTCCAGAGGCCGTCGGGGATCTCCTTCTTCTGCGTTTCGGAGGCGATGTTCTCCTTGGACCGCTTGAACCAGGACATGCCGCCCTTCCTCCCGTTTATCGGGTCGTGAGAAAGAATTCCTTGATGTACCGGGGTTCCAGCAGCGCGGGATCCTCCGCGCTCCCCGCAGCGAGCAGCCGCTCGCCGATCCGTGCAACCGCGGCCGCGCTGCACAGCCGCGCGCGCTCCGACACCATGCGGAGCCCCCCCGGCCCGCCCGGTCCGGATAGGACCTTCGCCGCCCCGTCCCCGGTCACGAACGCCGGGGCTCCTCCCAGCTCCGCAAGCAGCACCTCCAGCGCCACGTCGCGCGGCTCATCCGCCGGGACAGCACCCGCGGCCGTGACGTCGAAGCGCTGGCAGTAGACCTCGCTCCGCCGCGCGTCGAGCGCGGCAACGAGCCTCGCGCCCGCAGGCAGCGCATCGGTCGCCGTGGCATGGCGCGCGAGCGCCTCGAGCGTCGGCACCGCCGCAATGGGGATATCCCGCGCGACGGCGAGCCCCTTGGCGACGCTCACGCCGATCCGGAGCCCGGTGAACGATCCCGGTCCGATCGACACGGCAACCCCCTCCAGCGCCCCCACTCCTCCCGTCCCGAGCACTTCGACGATCTGCCCCAGCAGCCGCTCCGCGTGGACCCGCCCCGCGTCGAGGAGCGACTCCGCCTCCACGCGGCCGTCCCTGACGAGCGCCGCCGCGCACACCGCAGTGGCCGTTTCGATTCCGAGCACAGTCACCGGAGCGCCTCCGCGGGCTCTTCGATCCGGATCTCCCGTTCGGAGGCCGACCCGCCGTGGGCGAGGCGGACCGTGTATGCGCCGGGGGGGAGGATCTCCCTCACCATCTCCGGCCATTCGATCAGGCAGATGCAGCGGTCGCTGAAGTACTCTTCCAGTCCCAGCTCGGCGATCTCCCGTTTTCCCGCGATCCGGTAAAGGTCGACGTGGGCCACGATGCCGAACGGGGCGGGGTACTCGTTGATGAGCGTGAACGTGGGACTGGTGGCGTGGCCCTCCACGCCGAGCCCGGCGCAGACGCCCGCGGTGAATTTCGTTTTCCCGCTGCCGAGCGGTCCCTCAAGCGCCACGACGTCCCCCGGCTTCAGCCGGAGCGCGAAAGCCCGTCCCGCGGCCTCCGTGTCGTCGGGCGAGCGGGAGACGACGCGCGTCATCCGCGCGGTTCCATGCGCACGACGGGGAGTATCATCTCCTCCATCGACGCGCCCCCGTGCTGGAAGCTGTCGCGGTACTGGTTGAGGTACCTGTGGTAGTCCGTCGGGTAGACGAAGTAAAAGTCTTCCTTCGCGATGATGTAGTTCGTGGCCACGCCCCGCCGGGGAAGCTTGAACTCTTCCGGGTTCTTCACGAATATCGCGGCCTTCTCCTCCGCCTTCAGGTTGCGCCCGTACTTGTACCGGAGATTCGTCGAGGCCTCCCGGTCACCCAGCACCTTCGAGCCGCGGAGGCTCCGGATGCTTCCGTGGTCCGTCGTGAGGACGATGACCACATTCGGGTTGCGCGAGAGCGTCCGGAGCATCCCCAGGAGCGACGAGTGCATGAACCAGGAGCGCGTGAGCGACCGGTAGGCGGACTCGTCGGGCGCGATCTCCTTCAGGAGCGATGAATCCGATCTCCCGTGCGCGAGCATGTCCACGAAGTTCACCACCACGGACGTGAGCTTCGACTGCGCGTACGAGTTGATCGTGTTCTCGACGTTCCTGCCGAACTCGGCGTCCAGGATCTTGATGTACTTCGGCTCCGGTTTCAGGGCGATCTTTCGGCGCTCCAGGAGCTTGTCCAGGAACTGCCGCTCGTACCTGTTGCGGCTGTTCTCGTCGTCCTCGCTTTTCTCCCACAGCTCCGGGAACCGGACCTCCACGTCGCTCGGGTACGAGCCGCTGAATATCGCGTTCCGGGAATACGGCGTGGCCGTGGGGAGTATGCTGAAGTAATAGTCCTTGGTAATCGTGAAGAACTCCTGCAGCACGCTCTCCATCACGAGCCACTGGTCCAGCCGGAGGCAGTCGATGACGAAGAAAAAGACCGATTTCCCCGACTGGAACTCGGGGATCACGTACCGGTCCACCACCTCCGTCGAGAGGGCCGGGCGCCCCGCCGTCCGCTCCACCCATTCCCGGTAGTTCCGTTCGACGTACCTGCTGAATGCCAGGTTGCACTCGCGGGTCTGGTCCAGGAGCGTCTGCTTCAGTCCCAGCTCGGGGTGGCCGTCAAGCTCGAGCCCCCAGCCCGTGAGCCGGACATACAGGTCGATCCATTCGCCGGACGTGAGGTCCCCCATGAGCGCCCGCGAGATGGTGTTGAACTCCTGGATATAGTCCTTCGAAACCGCCGCCCCGGTGATCTTGCGCCCCTCCAGGAACTTCTTGCAGGCCATGAGCACCTGGCTGGGGTTGACAGGCTTCGTCAGGTAGTCGCTGATCTTCTGCCCGATCGCGTCCTCCATCAGCGACTCTTCCTCGTTCTTGGTGATCATGATGACCGGGAGGTTCGGGCGGATTTCCTTGATCTCGGCCAGCGTCTTCAGCCCCCCCATCCCCGACATCATCTCGTCCAGGAAGACGAGATCGTACTCCGCCTCGCGGACCATTGCGACCGCGTCCTCGCCGTTGGTCGCGGTCTCGACGGCGTACCCCTTCTCCCCCAGGAACCTGACGTGGGGGCGGAGGAGCTCGATCTCATCGTCGACCCAGAGAACCTTTCCCTTTTCTTCTTCCAGTGGACATGCTATAAAAGAACAGGATTTTGTGATCGAGAAGCAAACGGGCGAGATCGCCACGCCAGAGAACGGCGTGGTCCAAAGAACGGACTTCGCTCGCAATGACATATATATCATTGAATCGCTATGTGTATATCCAGCCCCGCCTCGTTTTCCGTTGTCCCGGGGATGCTCGACCCGGCGAAGTCCGGGTTGACGCGCGTGTAGCGGTAGTAGACAGACGCCGTCACGCGCTGGCTCAGCACGTACTTGATGCGCGGCTCTATCTGCGTCCTGGTGGATCCTTCCAGCGGGACGGGCGTGACGTTGACGTCGAGCTGCGACACGTCGTACGTGTTCCGCGAGTTCCTTGAGACCGAGTAGCTCAGGCTCACGTCGACGTCGTTGCTGAGGGAGAGGCCGAAGAAAGGAATCTCAAACCCCTTCCTGGAATAGGACGCGGTGAACGAGATCTCCTGCGTGAGCGATTCGACGATGTTGTTCGACGACAGCGAGAGGTCGTACGAGGTGTTCGTGTTGTACCGGAGGTTTGCGCCGAAATTGCCCTTGAGCAGCTCCTTGAACGTAAAGTTCGCCCCGATGAGCGGGTTGAAACCGTACGCCACGCGTTCGCCGTCCGTCCGTTCCCCTCCGCCGCCGGGCGTGTTCTCGAACTGCCTGCTGAACGTCGAGGTGTAGGCGTGATCGAGCGACAACCGGCTCACGAACCCCTGGAACATCTTGAGCTTCTCGAGGCCGTCCCACCGGAACGACCAGTTGACTCGCGGGTAGTAATCGCCGAAGACTTTTTTCAGCCAGGGGAGCGCCTCAAATCCGTGCTCGAATGCCTGGGCGAGGTACTGGGGATAGTTCGCGCCGGTCGAATCGCCGACGTCGGCGGATTTCAGCGCCGCGTATTCCTTGCTCACTTCCTTCAGCGACGTCTTGAACGAGCTGAAGAAGAGGAAATCGGGGAATGTCAGGAATGACCTGTCGACGCTCCCCGTGATCGTCTGGTTGGTCATCTCGGGAATTCCACCGAGTGAATCCGTCGTGGAGAGGTTCTGTGTCAGGCTGTACGTCCACCCCACGTTCCAGTTCAAATCGACGTGCGCCCCTTCCCAGAGCTCGCGGCTCGTCTTGAACGTCAGCCGGTTGCTCTCCCTGAACGTGTTGACGATGTTCCCTCCCAGCTCATTGGCGCGGGGACCCGGGTTCACATCCCAGCCGAAGAATGGGAACTTCGACCGCGGGCCGAAATTGGTGAGCTGGCCGTCAGGGTCGGAGATGAGGCCCATCTGGTACAGGAACGAGGGACCGTTCCTCGGGTCCGGCTCCTGCAGGAACGGCACCCGCCCCCAGAAGTTCACGAACCCCGGCGTACCGAGAACGCCGCTGTTCTGCACCTGGTTCTGCTGTGTGAACGTGATATTGACGTTGTCGTAATCGAGGAAGGGTGTCTTGATGAAGACCTTCGCGAGCGTCTTGAGCTGGGCGAGCGTCTTGTCGATCCCCGTGAGCTTCGGCTTCGACGTGTCGACGCGCGCGGTGTCTTTGACCTGAGGGACGGGCTCTTCCGGGCCGCGCCGACCGCGGGGACCCGCAGGCACCGGAGGTGCGACTGGCGCCGCCGCAGTTGATTCCTCGAAGAGCGGGTCGAAGAGCTGCTTCAGCTTCAGGTTCATCCCGAGGTTGATGTTGTTGGACCAGCCGGCGGATTTCCCGAGGTCGCCGCCGGAGAGCGTATTCTGCCAGCTATAGTCCACGCTGTAGCTGGCGGTCACATCCATGTACTTCCTGATGTTGAACATGTTCGGGATGGTCGGCTTCGTGTTGAACCCGATGTGCTGGGCATAGCGCGTGTCGTCGCCGAAATTGATGAGGTGGTTGCTCAGGAATATGTCGCTCAGGATCGCGGAAAAGTGACGCTGGTTCCCGTACGGGTCCAGCTCCATCCCCAGGAGGCTCGACTCGACGGCGAGCGAGTAGTCACCGTACCAGTTCATCAGCCCCCCTTCCGAGAGCTTCCACGCGAACCCCATCGAGCGCGACATGGTGAACTGGCGGGACACGATCTCCGTGGCCCCGTCCACGCGCTGCAGCGTGTTCGACCGGGAGCGGTTGGCCGCGAGCGACCAGCTGAAGTTCGCGATCGGGAAGAAGAGCTTCAGGTTCTTGAACTCGTCGAGCATCCAGACGCCGTCGAACAGCTTCCGGAACGGCATGACGAAGTACTCCGGCGGCAGCGAGACGGCGTAGCTCATATGGGCGCTCCACCCCCAGGAGATGCTGTAGACGACCGAGGGGTTCTCGTCCTTTGATTTCGTGTAGTTGAATCCGAACTGGAGCTTGTTGAACGTGTCCCTGATATACCACGCGTCGGTGGGGAAACTGATGTGGAAACCCGGCGCGGCGTACGTGTCCGACGTATGAAGGCTCTTCGTCACGTTGATAAGCGAATCCGCGCTGTACTGCGATCCGGTGGTCCGGAGTATCTCCGCGGCCGCCGATTGGACGTCGACATCGGAACCGGGGAGATACTTGGGCGTGACCGTCGAGACCGCGTGCGAATACGAAACCGGGAACGTCGTCCCCGCCCACGACTCGGGGAAGAACTTGCCAAGCTCGGCGCTCGCCGCCAGCGCCCAGTTCTCTGAGAGCGCGCGAGAGCCCACCTGTGTCTCCAGCGAGTGGAAGAAGGGATCGATATGGGAGTAATTGAACGCGACGGAGCCCAGGTCCGCCAGCTTGAGCTGCGCGTCCATCCGGTATGCCTTCCCCTTTGTGTTGTCGACGTCGATAAGTCGAAGCTCGTCATACCACACTTCTCCATACAAGGGGGGGCGCGCCGGGAACGTTGACAGGTTCGGATGTTCTACTCCGAGCGCAAGGTAGACCAGATTCGTCAGCGAGGGGTTCCCCAGCACCCGGTAATACGCCCCGGGGTGCCCTGGCACCGGTTTCGGCGCCGAAAGGACGTTGACGGAGTCTCGCGCCTGCTTCATCGATGTCAGGTCGGCGAAATTGATCACCATCTCGTTGTTGGGATCCCACCCGGGCCTGACCGGCTCGCTGTATTCGTAGTAGTTCAGGCTGTCGAGGCCGAACCTGAAGAACATGCGGGCGTCGAAGTGGTTGTCGTCCTGGTAAGCGAATGCGGGGTCCCCGTGCACGTACATCTTCATCGTGTGGTAGCTGAAGACGTCCAGCGGTTTGAACGTATAGAACTTAACCGCCATTCTTGACTGCCCCTGGGGGAGTCCGTTGAGCTTGAGATCGAGCGACTGCTCGTTGGCGCGGACAACGTAGTCGGGCTGCGTCTTGTCCCGCTCGCCGATGACGCCGGGAGGCGAGACGTACGCCTCGTTTTGCTCGACGCCCACGACGCTGACATCATACACGGGATCGCTCGCCGTGCTGACGATGTTTCCTGTCGTATCGTATGTGTTGATCGCCAGCTTCTGCCACTGGTTCCCGACGAGGTTGAAATCCGCAATCCTGATGTGCACGGAATCCGGCTCGTCCCTGAAGTAGCAGCGGACTGTCTCGATGTTTTCCTGCGACGGCGTCCCGACTTTGCGCGTCCATGCGTTGATCGGGATCTGGAACTGGAACCACTGGACGGGGAGATTGTTGTTCGGGTCGATCCCCCCCCCGCCCACCACCTGCGGGTTGCGCAAGGCCACCGTGTCCAGGTTCAGGACATATTCGTAGTACGAATTCGCCTGGTCAAGAACGCCGTTGTGATTCAGGTCCTCCGTGTCGGGGTAGCGGCCCGTGGGACCGTTGGCATTCCCTTCAGTCCCGTTGATGTGATCGAATGCGGTCGGGTTTGCCACCTGCGTGTTGTCGAATGCATAGTCGTCGCCGCTCGGATCTGACGCAAGGTTCGGTTCTTTAATCCTCCGGGCATTGATCAATGCCTGGTTATTCTGGATTTCCGTGGCGTCGGGAATCATGTCCAGACCGACGTCCTCTCCGTCAAGGAGTATCCCGGGGGCCGACGTCCCCAGGACGAGATCCTCGCCGTGAAGCTTGTTAGGAACGTCGTTGACGACGGCCTCGCTGATCTGGCCAAGGTCGATGTACATCTTCGAATGCGGGCTCGCCTTGTCCACGAGGAGCCAGACTTCGATGAAATTGACGTTCTCTTTGAGCAGGTTGATGGCAGAGACAGAAAGGGGCTTCATGACACCCCCCCAGTTCTTCGAGGGGGTCAGCGAGCTGTCGATGTTAATCTCGTAATTGAACGCACCACGCCTTGAAGGCACGTACGAGTAGTCGAGCACAGTGGCGATGTCGTTTGCCGGGTTCCCGACCTGCTTCCTCGGGTAAATGTCCGTCAAACGGACGTCAGTCGGGAGCCTGTTAAACCAGATCATCCGCCCCTTCGAATTCATCTTGTCGTGATCGCTCGCCCCGAATTCGATGGCGGCGGTATCATCCGCCGGCGGGCTGCAATCCGTCCAGCCTGCATAGCTGATGCCGACGGGTATCGTTCTCCTGGCCCCTTCGAAGTCATCGATGTAGGCCACACCCTGCCCGTTGTCGCTCGGTATCGTGCTTGCCAGCGTGTTGGAATTGGGATGGATCTCGGCGTATTCACCGCTGACCTTGAGCGACGACGATTCCTTCGTGCTGAGGCCCGGGATCGCGTCGATGGCCTTCGTCAGGAAGGGCAGATCGACCGTCGTCCCCCCGTCGACGCCGTATATCGTGTTGTTTGTCGGCTCCTCACCCAGCCGGACCTTGTCGCTGAGCGTCTGCTGGTTCAGGTTCATCACCGTGAATCCGAGCGTCGTATTCTGGCCGAGGTAGAGGTCACCCCTCGCCCCGAGCAGCGTCTTGGAGGCGAGCTGGAAGAGGTCGTTCTGCTCGTACTTGATTGAGAGGTTCGCCCCCGGGACGAGGGCGGCGGCATTGCGGATGACCACCTGCCCGATAATATAGTCGACGGTGTAGTCGACGTTGTTTACCAGCGGCCGGCCGTCCAGGAGGACCTGGACGCTCCCTTCCACGACGTTGAACCCGATGGAAAACGTCGACGTGGCATCCCCGGTTGCTTTCCCTCGGATGACATAACGGTTATTCAGACTCTGCTGCGCGAATGTCTGTGTCGTATCGTACACCGAGCCGAACACGTAGGAGCTCGTGTCCGGTATGACGACCGGGGGGGACTTTGATGCAAAATACGCCTCGATGCCTTTGTCAAATGGCCGAAGGTAGGGGAATATGACCTCGGCCCGCGTGACGCTCACGGTGCGTCCCGGCCGGAAATCAAACGCGGCGCCCTGCTGAGCCGCCGGGAGCACAGTACCGTCAGGGGCGTACTTGCCGAATCCCATCACGCGCAGGAGGGGCTCATTCAAGATTGAATTCTGGTCCGGCGCTCCCGGGATCTCCCTGAATATATCGAGAGAGAAGCCCTGCTGTTTCAGATTTTTTCCGAGCCCGGTGATGGGGTAGATGTTCTTCAAGAGCTGGTTCCACGCGTAACCGTATGTCGGACCGACAGAGAGGAGGTTCTTCGGCTTGAGCATCTTCAGCACAAGCCGCAACGTATCCCCGGCGGGATGGTCCCGGGAAAGCTGCCCGTATTGATTGCCGTCCTCGGTCCTGTATGCGATGCCGACGACCTGCTGCTCGCTCACGTTGATATTGAGCGACACTTCCCCCAGGTATCCAGTTCCATCAAGCTCGTACTGCGACTTGTCGAGCTGGACCATGGGGCCGGTCTCCAATACGCCGGGCGTATCAGCGGTCGATGGCAGGCTGAGCGAGTAGTACTGGGCTGCATTGACAGGCGCCCCACTGGTATTCTTGTACTGTGGAAGGTAGGTGTACGACACACCCAGACGCTCATTCGGGTCAGGCCGAACACCTGTTCTCTGCACCCAGACTTCGGCCTCCACGATCTGCTTGCCGGGTGCGTTGATCGTCGGCGGTTCGGACTGGTAGTACGGCTCGTACAGCGAACGGTACGTCGTGTCGACAAAGAAGTGGTTCGTCGAGTACTCGAATGCGTGCATCTGGAAGTCGACGGACTGGGAGCCCCCCGAGACTGAGAATTCCTTGATCTGTCCCTTCTTCTGCGATGCGATCGTGGTCAGCGTGAATGGTCCCGTCTGGAACTTCGCCTTGATCCCGAAAAGCGCCTGGCTGCTCCCGATAAATGACGAGGGAGTCTGGAGCGACACGTTACCTGCCTCGACGCTCTGGACGATTTCGTCGTCGTATCCCGTGTACTTGATCTTGAGCTGGTTTTCGTACTCGAACGTCCGCTTCGTGTTCCAGTCTGCCAGCACGTTCAGCTTGTCGCCGATCGTGCCGTTGACGTTCACCTGGACTTCCTGGTTGAAGTCGGGCTCGTCGCGCACCTGGTCGAGCGTGGAGAGCGTGGTCTGGTCCGATTTCGTCGACCGGAACCCCGCCTTGATGTCCACCGCGCCGGTCACGTTGAGGTTGATCTCGGGCTTGCCGAATATGCTGAAGACCGGGTTCGGCGGGACGGGGATGCTGATCTTCGTGATATTGGCCAGCATGTCCCCCAGGTCTTTCTTGACGAGCTCCTTCCCCTTGCGGGCCTGTGCGGCGAGGGACTGGCGGCGCTCGTACTTCAGCCGTTCCCGGACGTACTCCTTCAGCGGGATCTCCTCGGGGATCTTGGCATCGACGCCCCCGATCGTCTCCCGGTAGATCACCTTCCCCCCGCTGGAGTCGAAGGCGAACTCCCTCCTGTACTGGACCGCGTGGTTGGCGGCGAACAGCGGGTACGTCCGCTCGGGGAACGCCTCCACCACAGGGTCGTCCCTTCGCTCGTACACGAAGTCGCGCATGCGCTCCGTCGAGTCCTTGTCGACGACGTATGTCGTGTCGGTGATCGTGAATCTGCGGTGAGTGTACCGCAGAGAATCTACGCGCAGGGAATCGGTGTGGAGCGAGTCCCTCCAGACCGAGTCCGCGTGCGCAGCAAGGAGGCTGTCTTCGTGCGTGTGGGGAATCTGCCCGCGGATCCACTTCGGCACCGTCGTATCAGGGGGCGCCGGGGACGGTTCCATCGCGGACCCGCCGGGAGAGGAGGGTTCGCCGCCGCGGGCTTCCGGAGAGGACGATTCGCCCCCGGGCGTCTCCGGAGTGGCGGATTCGCGGGAAGACGGTTCGGGGAAATCCTGCTTCGCGACGAGGGCGGACACGGCGACCGCGGGAGGCGCGGCAAGGACAAATGCGAGCCCGCCGGCGGCGGCCAGCAGAACAGCCGCGTCGTATCCATGGCGCCGCAGGGATGATATCAGCCGGTGGAGCAAGGAGTCCTGATCCGTGTCGTTGTCTTTCTATAGCCCGCCCGGGGCTTGCACCGGGGATCGACGCCGCATCGCGCGGTACGCCGGTCCGAAGCGGGCTGCGCCGGTCCTTCAATTACCCGGGACCGGCAGGAGCGCTGATGGTAGCGCGCTCCTTAACCGTTAGCAAGCACTCTCGATACGGACTCCTCGCTGAGTTCGAAAGGCGTTTTCAAGATAGCACCCTGCCGAGACAATTGCAAGCAAACAACGTTCGAAGAGAACCTCACCCGGGGCAACGAGGCAAACGATTGGAAATGAGGGGGGCCTGCGGTATATTGAGGCACAATGCGCGGCAGCATCAGACACCGGTTCCTGACCGAGCGGTACATCCTGCGCGCCCACCTGGGCCCGTTCGCCTTCTCCCTCGTCACGCTGATGTTCGTGTTCCTCCTCCAGTTTATCATGAAATTCATCGACCAGCTCGTCGGGAAAGGCCTGACCGCGTGGGTCATCACCGAGCTGATCGCCCTCAGCCTGGCGTGGATGCTGGTGCTCGCCGTCCCGATGTCGGTGCTCGTGGCCACGCTCATGGCGTTCGGCGACCTCTCCTCCAAGAACGAGATTACCGCCATGAAGGCGTGCGGCATGAGCACGTACCGCATGATCCTCCCGGTGCTCGCCGCCGCGCTCGTCGTGGGGCTCACGCTCCTCTGGTTTAACAACGACGTCCTCCCCGACGCCAACCACAGCCTGCGCACGCTGACGATCGATATCCACAGAAAGAAGCCGACGATCAATCTGCGCAACGGCGTCTTCTCGCAGGACATCCCCGGGTATTCGATCCTGGTCCGCAGGACGTTCGAGAAGACAAACGACCTGGAGGGGGTGACGCTCTTCGACTACACGAACCCCGGCGTGAACGTCTGCATCACCGCCGAACGGGGCACGATCTCATTCTCCCCCGACTTCCGGAAGCTCGTCATGGACCTGAAGAACGGGGAAATCCACGAGCTTGATCTCGGGAGGATGATGGCGTACAGGAAGATCCGTTTCGAGACCCACCGCATCGCCATGGACGTCGAGGGATTCGACTTCACCCGCTCCTCCGAGTCGGCCTTCCAGAGGGGGAACAGGGAGCTGGGCGCTTCCGCCATGCTGGACATCGTCGACAGCCTCCGGCAGGCCCGGGAGGCGGTCCTGGACGGGCTCCGCGCCAGGACATCCGCCGACATGGATACGCTCCTCGCGGGCCGCGCCGTGAGCACACCCTCCCCCTACCAGTACCCGCCCGGGACGGCCGGCAGCTACGCCGCGCTCAACGACGCCCGCTCCTTCAGCACGATGGTCGCCACGGAGCTGTTCCGCGTCGAGAACCTCGACAGGCAGATCGACCAGTACATGGTGGAGGTGCACAAGAAGTACTCCATCCCCTTCGCGTGCCTGGTCTTCGTCTTCATCGGCGTCCCCCTCGGGATCATGGCCCGGCGGGGCGGATTCGGCACGGCCGCCACGCTCAGCCTCGGGTTTTTCGTTCTGTACTACGCCTGCCTGATCGGCGGCGAGAAGCTCGCCGACAGGGCCCTCCTGACTCCCTTCACCGGGATGTGGTCCGCCAACATCATCATCGGCCTCATGGGCATCTATCTCACCGTCCGCGTGGCGCGCGAAACCGTGGTCATCGACTGGACGTTCCTGACGCGGCTCATCCCCCGGCGCTGGCGCGCCCGGCTGACATCCGGCGGAGACCCCGCACGCGCGTGAAGATCCTCGACCGCACGATCATCCGGCAGTTCCTCTCCACCGCGGCGTTCTCGCTCGTCGCGGTGCTCCTCGTCTTCATCGTCATCGACGTGATGGAGAAGCTGGACGACTTCATCGACAAGCAGGCGACCTGGGGGATCATCATCCAGTACTACATCTTCTTCATTCCGGAGATCATCAAGCTCATCATCCCCGTGGCGATGCTCCTGGCCAGCCTCTTCGTCACGGCGCGGCTGTCGACGCAGAACGAGATCACCGCGATGAAGTCGAGCGGCATCAGCCTCTACAGGATCATGGCCCCGTACGTGGCGGTGGCGCTCGTCGTCAGCGCCCTCTCTGTCTATTTCAACGGGTGGGTGGTGCCGCTGGCAAACCAGAAGAAGTTCTCCATCGAGCGGGTCTACCTGCACAAGGACGTGGTGAATGCTTCC
>Ga0335081_10005088_pt1 | contig 20790 bp, 15 predicted proteins | sample Lox_Sample_35_FD_206713 | JGI IMG/M metagenome (GOLD analysis project Ga0335081, IMG submission 206713) | Soil microbial communities from Loxahatchee National Wildlife Refuge, Florida, United States - Lox_Sample_3.5 | ecosystem: Environmental > Terrestrial > Soil > Wetlands | place: USA... | reverse complement strand
AGCATCGTTGCCTCCTTGCCGGTGTTCTGCAGAGCAATCTTGTGGAGCGATTTCCCTTGCCACTCCCGGACCCCGCGGGGAAGAGGCGCGTGGCCGCTACAGGTGAATCGAAGTTCCCTTCGCCGCCGGCCTGACCCCGGGCGAGCGACGAGGAATTGGATGGCGAAGTCTATAACACGGGAAAGAAAGGCTCAATGGGGATTCGCGAAAAGATTTGTGCCCTGCGCTTCAAGATTCTTGGGAATAATACGCGCCGCTTCCAAGTATCCTATGGTGCACTCGCCTTGGCTCTGGCGAGCTGCAAAACTGCGAAAGCGAACCGAGAATTCTGGAGGAACACCATGCGATTTCTGATGTGCTTGCTCTTCTTGGCCATGGCCGTCACGGCCGCGGAAAAGTCCGTTCACGATTTCACTCTGAATTCTATTGACGGCCAGCCTGTGCCTCTTTTGGCTTACAAAGGCAAAGTCATATTGATCGTAAACGTAGCAAGCAAGTGCGGGTTCACGCCACAATACACGGCACTCGAGTCTATCTATGAGAAGTACAAAGACCGGGGCTTTGTCATCGTGGGTGTTCCGGCGAACAATTTTGGGGCTCAGGAGCCCGGCACCAATCAGGAGATTAAGACGTTCTGCTCCTCGAAATACCACGTAACGTTCCCAATGGTTGCGAAAGTCTCGGTGAAGGGCGAAGACATCACGCCGCTCTATCAATTCTTGACCGACAAGGCGACGCATCCGCAAACGGGTGGCGAGATTCAGTGGAATTTCACGAAATTCCTGGTGGGCCCCGACGGCCATGTTATTTCCCGCTTCGAGCCCCAAGTAACTCCTGATTCGCCCGAGGTCGTCGGGGCGATCGAAAGAGCACTGGCCACTATTAGGCCCTAATTGCCGATTGAACATCGCGCGCAGGAAACGCGCTTGCCGAGACACAATCACCGGCGGCTGTGATGTGCTTGGTTGAAACCGTCTTCACATCTGTGACCCGCCCGGTTCCTCGTCGATCCGGCGTTCCGTCATTTTGTTGTAAAGCAAGCGGCGATTAATCTGCAGACGGTTTGCGGCCTCGGTTTTGTTCCCGCCTGATTCTTTGAGCGCCTTTTCAACCAATCGTCTCTCCAATTCCGCGATGGCCTTGTGAAAAGGAAGCGACAAGAGGTCGATTTCCCACTGTCGGGATTTTCCATCGCTTCTGATGTCCGCCTTTGCAGGAAAGTGCTCCGACATCAAGACTCGCCCCCGCGCCATCAACACCGCGCGCTCTACCATGTTCTCCAATTCCCGGACATTACCCGGGTAAGAGTAATTTTGCAGCGTAAGGATTGCCTCATCGGTAAAGCCAACGGCGGGAAAACCATTTTTATTGCTGTAGAGATGCAAGAAATGTTCTGCCAGTGGAACAATGTCGGAACGCCGCTCCCGAAGCGGGGGGATCGGAATGCGAACTACATTTAATCGGTAATAGAGGTCCTGACGGAACACCTTTTCACTAACCGAAGCCTCCAGATCGCGGTTGGTGGCGGCAAGAACACGGAAATTCCCATGTACGGTTTCGGTTCCTCCAACTCTTTCAAATGTCCTCTCCTGCAGGACCCGAAGCAACTTCGACTGAAGTCCCGGCGAGAGTTCACCAATTTCGTCCAGGAAAATAGTGCCGTCTTCGGCCATTTCGAAGCGGCCAATTTTTCGTCCGACCGCTCCTGTGAACGCTCCTCGTTCGTGGCCAAATAACTCTGTCTCTAGAAGGTTCTCCGGCAGTGCGGCACAATTGACTACGACAAACGGCTTGCCTTTTCGCGGACTGTATTCATGAATGGCCTCCGCGACCAACTCTTTGCCGGTCCCGGACTCCCCACAGATCAGGACCGTCGAATCGGTCTCCGCGACTTTTCCAATCATCACGAACACATCCAGCATTGGCCCGCTAGAACCGATCAGCCTGCCGGCTCCGGCTACCTGGCTCTGCCCCTCTTGTGCACGCAGGCGCGCGACCTCTCGATTCAGCGAAGAATGGTCCAGGGCTCTCTCAGCGGTAAGTACAATTTCATCTAGGTCAAACGGCTTTGTTACAAAATCGTATGCGCCCAGGCGCACGGCTTCGATCGCCGTGTGACTTGATCCGAAAGCAGTGATAACGATCACGGGGATCCCCGCCAGCCGCGGTTCCTTGCGCAGGTGCCCGAGGAACTCCTCTCCGCCCATCCGGGGCATTTTCCAATCGCTGAAGATTAGATCAGGCGTCCAGTCGCGAAGCATTTCCGCAGCGGCGTACCCGTCGATCGCTTCTTGAACTGTATAACCGCGGGCGACAAGAATTTCCAACAACGCTTTGCGAAGATTGGCCTCGTCGTCGACGATTAGAATCGTGGCGCCCATTCAGATTCGATCCTTCCAAGCATCATCCCACGGCTGCGGCGCGGCGAGCAGGAATTGTGATGCGTATGCTTGTTCCACGGCCTTCCTCGCTCTCCACTTGGATGTCTCCTCCGTGAGCGGTGACGAGTTCATGACAGATGGAAAGCCCCAGGCCGGTTCCGAACGGTTTGGTTGTGAAGAACGGATCAAAAACACGGCTGACCGCCGTAGCGTTCATCCCTTTCCCTGTGTCCCGAAACTCGACGCGAACTTGAGACGCGTTCTTATCTGTTTCTATAGACGCAACGTTCACGGATAACGTTCCGCCTCCCTCGGCCATGGCCTCAATCGCATTCTGGATGATGTTGTCAAAAACTTGCGCCATGTGACTCTTATCAATGACGAGTATTTTTTCCTTGACCGGCAGGCTAACTACAAGTTGCACATGATTGTTCACGGCTTGCTCGCGGAATGATTCCATCCTCTCTTCCACCAAACGCCGCAAATCCGTGCGCTCCGGCCGAAGCTGAACGGGCCGGGAAAAATTCAGCAGGCGATTGACCATCCCGTTTAGACGCCCAATCTCCTCTAGCGCGATGTTACAGGAATCGTTCACCCGGGGATTGTTGGTTTCGCGGCGGCACATCTGAACTCGCAGCCGGATTGTCGCTAAAGGGTTGCGCACCTCGTGTGCGACGCCCGCAACGAGCCGGCCCAGACTCGCCAGCCTCTCTGCATGTCTCAGATCGCTCTCGATTTGCTTCTCCCGCGCGATCTTCGCTTTCAACGTCTCTCCCAACCGGTTAATCGCCTGGACAATGCGTTGAATTTCTTCCGGATCATTCTCGGTGTCGATCCGCGACTCCAGGTTCTGTTCCAGACTCTCCAGTCCGCCCTCAATCTTTTGCACGCCTCCTTGCAGATTGCGGATCATCAAAAGAGTCAGCAGTACACTGACGAGAGCCGCGGTTCCGAGTCCAACGCTGGCCAGGTAGGCTCGAAATCGGTTCGATCCGGGCAGACTCGCCAGCCTCTTGACGCTCCAGGCGCCCCCGACAATCGTATAGCCGTCTCGGATGGGGACCGCTTCAATCACGGCAATCCACGATCCGCTTGTAAGCACTCGCTCGAAAGACTGCCTGTTCGCAACGGCGCTTCTTGAGGCACTAAAGACCGCTTTCTCTTCATCCTTGGCGGCGTTCTCCTGCGCAGGATTTTCGGAAAAGCCCCCCTGATTCGGCTCCGGATACCCGAGAAGGGTGTCTTCAGCTTTCGAGTAGAACCCGCCGTTCACGCCGTCAACATTCTGCAAGACAACCCGGGTCAATAGGCCCAGAACTTCTCGTGAAGACGCTGTCGTAGGAACGCTCAGCGGCGGCGGCTCGTTGTTTTGCCTTAAGACCTCCGCTCTGTCTTCGTACTCCCGAGCCAAGTTTTGCGTGATTTGAATGAGCTGCCTTTTCTCACTGCTGAGGACCGCGGATTTCGTATATCGGAGAGTCGCTATCGTCGCAAAAAGGACGGCGAGAAACAGAACGAAGACAAGCATACCCACAAGGGTGATTTGCCACCGGAAACTCAATCGCGATAGGGGAAGTCTCGAAGGCAGAGTTCTACCCCTTTCCACTGGCCCTATCATAACAATTCAATTTGACCGATAGACTGCGGACTGCACCTCACCACGGCTAGCTTGTCTCTTCCGCTCCGAGGGGCCGGAGGGGCGAAACTCGGCCGAGATACCAGCTCCTGCAGACGTGCTCCGCGGAATCGGCAGCAGCCCTGGCGGCGCGGGCCAACTCGGTGGCGTCTTCCTCCGACTCACACTCGCGCATTCGGCGCGCTTGCCGGTAAAGCGCTTCTCCCCACCCTGCGATTCTCCGGACTTGGTTACGGTCGTTTAACGGCAGCGTTCCGTTTTCGATGAGCCAGTGGACTCGAGCCAGCACAGAATCCACACCCCTCAAAATCCCCTGTAAACGTTTCGAATCATTTAGAAGGCTGGCATGTTTGGGAGGCGGAGCAACCGGCGAAGGAAACGTCGAGTCCTCTCGAAGCGTTCGAGCCATGATGATTTCTACGACTTGGCAGAGACCTCCCGCTGCGGCAGCAAATTCTCTTGCGCCCTCAAACTCCTCGGATGCGAAATGGCCAAGCGCCTGCTCATAGGTGTGCTTGGCTTCGCTCAGGAACTGGCTGATCCCGGGCACGGGTCGCTTTACGATATTCAGATAGGCCAGAATCGCGTGAATACGATTCAACGCGTCGAAAGCTCGCTCCAGCAGGATGGCAGCATCATTCCTTGTTGCGCGGCCTTCCACGAGATACTGGGCGGACGGAGTCTCCCCCAAAACGCAGGATCTCTGGCGAGAGGGTTCTGCTATTTTGTCCAGCCATACATCAAGCAAGTTTTGGCTCCCTGTTGCGCGCGAATTCATTCCGGACTATCCCGTCTCTCATCGAATCTGGGGTGGGCCAGGGATGCCGTTGTTTTAGGGGCGGTATACGACGGCATCCCTGGTATGCCTGGGCGCACGGAGCCCAGGCGCACGGAGACCGCTAAGATCGGACTTGGTCGCGAGTCGGTGCCCAGCACGGCGTGTGAGCATTTCCTGTTACCCTGTCCCATTTCCCAAGTCCCTCAGGCGAAGAACATGAAGTAGGCGGCGCTCACTCCAAACAAGAAGAAAAACCTGAATATCGCAAATGCGGAGATCTTTGGTATCCCTTCGTCTCCATCCTTGTCTTGCGCCATCTAGAGACCTTGATTGCCAAACGAGATCCAGCAAACCCATTTCCAGTCTTATTAACCTGCTAGCTTGCCGGTAAGTCCTTACACCGCCGCATTGGATGGGGATTTGCCTGGGCTGCTCTTAATTGCGTTGCTGCAAATGCGCTGAAAGCGAACAGCGTGCGAGAAGAAAGCGAACACTCACCGCGGCTTTCTGGGCTCCTGCGCGACTTCGGTATTCCCGCTGCCGGAACTCAGACGGACGGCCTGCAGGGCGGTATCAAGTTACGCCTCAATTCTCTTCACGTTACCGCGGTATCCGACCTTCAGAGTCCAATCCGACCAGTTTCTAGAAATCGCCCGGGAAAGCATTCCAAACTGGAACTCTTCGTGCTGCAAGACCCGCGAAATCACAGCAACTTCAGCCGGTAGCCCGAGGAGGCTTCTTGGAGTCCCAACAGATGTTTCCGAGTTATGGCAAGCTCCCATTTCCCCAGACTCTGCCGCTGGATCTCGATGACTCTGCGCTCGACCAGCTCTTCGCTTCTTCCATGCCTAAACTTCTGCGGACCGCCAGGCAAATTCTCCACCACCACCAGGACTCCGAGGACGCTCTCCAGGAAGGTCTGCTCTCCGCTTTCAAGAATCTGCGCCAGTTCCAGGGCCGCTCGAAGTTCTCCACCTGGTTGCACAGCATCATCAAAAACTCTGCCAAGATGCACGCGCGAAAAAATGGCTCGCTCTCGTTTTTCTCGATTGAAAGAGAACTCTCCGACGAAAATAACTCGGTGTCGGAGATTCCTTGCCCCGACCCAAGCTTGGACCCCGAGCAAACATGCGCCCTAAGGGAGCAATCGCGAATTTTGGCCGCCACCTTGGGAGATCTCTCGCCAAGATATCGGGCCGTCATTCAACTCTTCGACATTGAGGGATTGGACGGACGGGAAGCGGCGGAGGCCTTGGGCGTAAGTTTATCCGGTGTCAAGACTTCTCTTCACCGCGCGCGCCGATTGCTCAGCAAAAAAATCCGGGATTCGTATCTCTCCGACAATGATTTGCGCCGGTCTAACGGTCGTAAACATCTTTGATAAACCCTGAGCTCTTTGAAAAATGTGGCAATTGTATACAGGTTCGGCGGTGGAACAGCAACGGCCGGGGTTCAAAAATGTGCGCTGCCCAGCCGACTTACCGTGACTCAGACCTGCGCAACGGTTGCTCGCCAGGCTCGCAACACCTCGCCAACAGTCCAAGCTTGGGCAATGCACCCGCGTGGAGCAAAAGGAGCGTCGCCATCAAAGATTTCGCTCAGCGTCCCGAGGCCATGGGCCGCAATCTGCGTCCCCAACGGTTCAAGGAAACTGTAGGCAGCCTGGCAATCTCCGTAGACGCGCAAATGAGCGAGGACAAACGGGCCCAGCAGCCAGCCCCACACCGTTCCTTGGTGGTAGGCTCCGTCGCGTTGCACGGGGTCGCCGCCATAGTGTCCCTGGTAACCCGGCTCGCCAGGAGCGAGGCTGCGAAGTCCATGTGAGGTAAGTAACCGGCGCGCACAAAAGTCCACGACAGCTTTTTGTTGCTCCAGCGGCAGAGGGCATTGCGGCAAGGAAACCGCAAAAATCTGATTGGGACGAAGGGAGGCGTCGTTGCCGAGCCGCGGGTCATCGATTACGTCGTAGCAACAGCCGGCTTCCGAGTTCCAGAATTTAGTGAAGCTCTTCTGAACTCTGCCCGCTAGGTTCTGGAAAGGCTCGGCGGATTTTCCAGCAAGTGGCGCGAGCCTAGCCATCGTCTTCAGAGCGTTGTACCAGAGTGCGTTGATTTCGACGGGCTTGCCGATGCGCGGCGTGACGACCCAGTCGCCAACTTTCGCGTCCATCCAAGTGAGTTGAACTCCGTCCTCTCCCGCATAGAGCAGACCGTCGGCCTGGTCCGCGTGAATGTGATACCGAGTGCCTTCAAGATGAGCATTGATGATCTGGTCCAAGACTGGATATAGCTTCGACAAGGCCGCGGTGTCCTGCGTTGCGTCGAAATATTGGCACACAGCTTCGAAGAACCACAGCGCGGCATCCACGGTGTTGTATTCCGGCTGGCCGCCGGCATCCGGAAAATTGTTTGGCAGCATTCCGCCGTCTACATAGCGTGCGAAGGCGAGCAGGATCTTTTTGGCAATCTCCGGACGTCCGGTAGTTAAAGTTAGTCCTGGCAGAGCGATCATGGTGTCCCGGCCCCAATCGCCAAACCAGTGATAACCGGCGATGATCGACATTCCGTCTGGCTCATCCGGCAGGCTGCGCCTCACGATGAACTGGTCGGCGGCAAGAACGAGCTGGCGAATCCAGGCGGGCGCGGCAGAGGCCGCTTTGGGATCGCTGTCCAGCCACTTTGCGAGCAGGTTCTTTTCCTGCTCCGCTTGTTCCGCGCGGCTTCGGAGACCATCAAGTTCCGTGTCGCGGTTGGTAGTAAGGACAAATGTCACGCTTTGGTTGTTTCGGAGCTCGACGCTGGTGGTGGCCGCCAGCAGATGGTCCTCGTGATCATCGAGGCCACGATATCGCTCCATGGGCAGGAAACAATCGCGGTACCACTCATGTTTTGGTTTGAAATTGAGATCGGCGCTGAAAAGATAGAACGGAATCGCCCCCTCATAAGCAGTGATTTGCACGCCGCGGTCGACGGGCTTGATTCGCATCTGCCAGTTACCCGCATGCGTGCTTGAATGAAAGTCGCGGTAGTTGACGAGAGCCTTCAAGTCCAGGCGCAACGAGCCGCTCGCGCGCAGCAACAAGTATTGGACATGAGTCGTATTCTCGCCCTGCCGCATCCACACTCGCTTTTCCAGCAAAGCATCGCCTAAGGCGAATCGCCACACGGGGACTGTGCCCTCCAAGCGGAAATCTTCGATGTTCGTGTAGCCTTTCGGCTCGACGGCGCCGCTCGCCCAGCGATTCGTGGAGAGGGCATAGAGCGTACCGCCGTATTCGGCAGTCTCTTCCAGCTTTGCAACCAACTGAGTTCGACCGACAGGCGGATTCAAGGCAGCAATCAGGAGGCCATGATACCGGCGAGTGAGGTTGCCGCTCACCGTGCCCGACGCGTACCCTCCGATCCCGTTGGTCACCAGCCATTCACGCTGCTCGGCGATGTCAAGGTAGCCACAGATTTCCCGGCCGAATTCAACTTCGTAGTTCCACGCGAACGCCGGCAACTCGGATTCAATTAGAGGGCCAGCATTTTTCTGCGTTGTCACCTTCATCAGACCTCTTCCATTCTGGAGTGAAACAGTACTTCAGCCTGCATCTATCTTGGCATGCCCGCTCCGGGAAATATTGTCTTGCGATCTTGTCCACCCCAAGCGAGATGATTGCAACAATCATGGGATGTAGCGCGAGCACTTACCGTGCGAATGGCGAACCGATGCTGGCACAATGGGCACAGCGCTAAGCGGCTCGCGGTAGACGCGCTTTGTGAGCCTGTTTCTCAGAGTGATGAGGCACAAAATGGAAAACAATCTGAAAGCGTATCGGTCAGTGCTCGCGCTAACTGATTGAAGGTCTGGCTCCCCGGGCTAGATTCGAACTAGCAACCCTTCGGTTAACAGCCGAAAAGGTAGCATTCCTAAATGCTTTATCGTGTGTCGCTTACCGGGAAACACGACCGATTTTCAGTCCCTCAGTTGGGCTACTTGGGCTACCACCATTGACTCTGCACCGATCTAATCGCCCTTCGGTAGCAGCTGCCCCGATTGTCCCGCGTGAAGGTAAACGCAATCGCTTTCAGGGAAACAACCGAGGTTGTGGGCGACAAGGAAGGCCCCCATGCTTGCTTTTCACCAACCCGCAAGGAACGTGTCTTTGCTAAGCCAAGTCCCATGCTTTTGGTGTTCCTCGGATATCCGATTACGGAAGAGTTGCCCGTAACACGACCAGAATCCGGACCACCGCCTCCTCAGTCGTGAGTGCTATCGAATCGTCGCGCGTATTAGAAGCAAATTCGCAACTTGTATGAGCATTTCGGCGACTGTTGCAAGATCGTGATAACACTCACAACCTGAAAATCGACGCCCACACGTTCAATGCTCCGGCGGCTCCAACCAATGCTGGAAAATCTCGCTCACGTCGACCCCAGTAGCCTGCTGAAACAAGGGCGCCAACTCCTCCATCTTGAAGGGCCGATGCTTCTTCTGGGTCTGAAGCAAAACGGCGCGCAGGGCATCGCGCAGGTCTTTTCTGCCTTGTGACTGCTGACGGATACGGTCATCCATCTGTGCGGCCATCAGCGCGCCCCGCGCGAAGGTGTTCATGCCGGTGCGAAAATCCTGGGAGTAGAGGAAGGACGCTTCGCGCGAAAGGACCACGATGGGCATCCGGCGGATGAAGGCGGGCGCGTCGCTGACGATGTTGCGCAGGCCATCCAGTTGACCTTGCCGGAACTCCTGGCCTTCATGCGCGGGCATGCCATCGGCGAGCGCGGCGATGGCGGCATAGCGGCCGAAGCCTTCATTGAACCAGATGGTATCGATGACGGGCGGCATCTCCCACAAGAAGGGAATGTATCCCTCGCCGTAGGCGCGTTTGGGAATCCATGAATGAGCCATGTGGTGGGCGTAGCCGACCAGTTTCCTTCGCATCAGTTGCGGCGTAGTGCGCGCGGTAATAGCTTCGTCCGTTGATAGGCTGAAGGTTCCGCTGTTGAGATGTTCCTGACTGAAGTCGTAATCGTGCCCGGGCAGGGGCTTCAGCAATTCAAGCTGCACCGTATAAGTCGGAAAGGGCACATCGCCAAAATAATGCTGCACGCGATCCAGAGCAGTGCGCGCCAGTTGGCTCTCCTGGGAGAGGTCCTCTTCGCCTTCCGCGTAGACGGCCATTGCCAAAGCGATCGCCCCGTCGAACTGTCTTAGTTGTAGATCCGGTCCCATCAGGACCTCGGAGTCCGCGAGGGCATAGTAGTTCGCTGCAGATACAGACGCTGTTTGCAAGGGTGCCGGGATTACTGGAGCGATCGTAGTGAAAACGGGCCAACCCGGCGGCCCTTCGACTTGCAGCGCGACCTTGGCTTCTTCCAGACCATCAATATAGGCAAAGACCGAGTAGCCAAGCAGGCCCACGTAACGCGCGCGAACCTTCGAGGTGTCGACGGCAGAGAGAATTTCTTTCTCCATGCGCACAATGTCAACCAAGTATTCGACGCGCGCCACCTGTTCACCGGCGCTACCCAGTAACCAGCGTGGGCCAATGGGCGCCCGCTTTACCGCGACAGGCTTGCTCTGATCAGAGAAGGCTCGCACGTCTTCTACGAACGAATCGTAGGGGACAAATTGGTACCCACCGGGATAGTTGCGCGGCATGACCAGCGCGACGGGAGCCAAACGCGGTGAGGGTAGGTCGATGCGCACCTGAACGGCGTGCACACCCGCCGAACTATAGGCGAGACCGTACTTCAGTGGCGGCGGCTGGGCGTTGGCAGCCCAAGCGCACAAGAAAACCCCTAGCACGCCCCACTTTTTCATTCGCTCTCCTTGGCCGCAGACCTAGCCGTGCCAGCACTAGCCGTAGCATGAACTCGGAGTATATCGCTCAGAAGAAATAAGCTCAAAACAACAGTCGCTGCGGCTAACTGAAGCCTCGTGCCTCGGTCTTCGAGCGACCATACGATGGCTCCCGGATCGTCGGCAACTCTTCCCCAATCCCATTAGGGAAGAGTAGCCCGTCAAAGGTAACCCACCTGCGGCAAGACTTGCATTGCAGACGAAACGGCCCAGCAAAGTGCGATTCACCGAAGACAAGAAGGTTTCAGTTCCGAAGCGCGGCTTGTGACGCCTCAATGGCAGCGTCCTGAACAACCTTCGGCTAGTTACAGAGAGAAAGAGGAGACGGTAGAGCGGTCGGACTTCGTCGAATCGTTGAGTTGCCCGGCGAGCGATGCCCGCCGGGCAAGCGACAGTGTACGAAACAGCTATTGGCTGATGGCCACGCCGTTAAAAGTGGCAACGCCGATTGAGTTTGATGTCGCCACAGGTGTGAGGTCGCCATAGGCGTCGATGGCAAAGACAGCAACATAAGCGTCGCCGCTGGCAGTGTAAATGACGGCGAGCCACTTGCCGTCACGCGACACCGTTAGGTCCGTGGGCACGCCTGGCACGGGTACTGATTTGTAGAACACCCCACCTTGGCCGTCGCTAAAGAATACGGAGATAGCGTGACCCGGGGAATTGCCCGTGTACCAGGCGCTCCCCGGCCCTTTGGCCACCCAGCAGGGGGCGTTGGAGGGAAACGGTGGCATCGGTCCCGCGATCGGGAAAACGTTCCGGTTCTCGTCCACGATTGCGAAGCTGTCGGGACTGTGGGCCGGAGTGAACCCCAAAATGTTTCCCCAGAACGCGGCGCCGAGCGGGACGCTGTTCGCGTTGCTGGGGAGTGTTACCGTGGCACTCATCCCGCTGAGCGCCCCGTCATCTTCCGTGAGCGGGAGTTGAAGGACGGATCCTGAGGTCAGGGTGACAGCCGCCCAGTTCTCGCCGACCGCTATCTGCGCGGCGGCGGAAGGATCGGAGAGACTGACAACTGTTCCGTCCACATTCCCTGATGGCCACGCATGACTCTCCGCACAATTGGTGCCAACGACGAAGAGATGTTCCTTGGTCAACGCGACAGAATCGGGCTTCGCGCAGTCCGGCGCCAGATGGATTGTTCTTCCGATAGCGATGAAATTGTCATACCGAACCAGCTGGCTGACGCTATTCGATCCGTAGTTCGCCACTGCTCCCAGATCGTCCTTGAACTGTAAAATTCCGGCATTAGTGCCCGCCCCGCCCTTACCACCCGTGGGCAACGTGCCCGCCAAAGATAGCGAAGGCGTCTCCGCGGTATTCAGCTTGAAAACGACAACAGCGTTGCCGCTCGGGTTATTCGTACTCGTAAGAACGAACACGCTGCGTTCCTGCTGGCCTGCAACCGCCAGTGCGGTGGTGAGAAATAGAGCCGCCAGCGTAACGCCGACGCGCCACAGATAGGACTTTTGGAACCTTTCAAAATTCATCCCGATCTCCTTAGAGTTTGTGGTGAACGCGTGCCCCGGCCACGACCATCGAGACTCGTTAACCGGAACATGCTCACAGGTGGGTATTCGATTTGAGGCGGTAAAAAGTTACGCTTTGGTGGCGTGGCGGCCTGAAGTTAAGAAATTTTCAAATTGAAGGCGGCAGCGTAACTTTCTCGCACTCCCCAGCGAATACTCTTAGAGGGGATGGGGACGGGTCTGCCGGGGTTGGCTCTATGACAGGAAACGGTTTGCACGAACACGCCCGTACAGATAAAGATTGGACGAAGACTATCCATCTCATGTGCCCCGACGGCAATCTGGAGATGTTGATGGCCCGCTATCAAGAGGGCGATTTCGCCGCGGCCACGGCCCTAATCGAAGGCATTAGCCCGCAACTACATCGGTTTTTTGTTGCGCAATTTGCCAGCCGCGCCGATGCGGATGATCTGCTGCAGGAAACCTGGCTTCGCATTCACAGGGTGCGGCACACCTATCGACCGGGCGAACCGGTGCTGCCATGGTTTTATGCGATTGCCCGGCACGTTCGCGTAGATCACTATCGAAGAGCAATGCGGACCAGGGCCCACGAGCAGAGACTGGAGGAAATCTCCACTGCAGCGGCGACTGCTTCGGGCAAATCGGGGCAGGCTGATGACCTGAGGGATCTGTTGGCACCCCTTCCGGAAAGCCAGAGGGAGGTGATTGAGATGTTGAAGGTGGCAGGGATGTCGTTGGAGGAGGTAGCACGCGCCACGTCATCGAGCGTGGGATCGGTGAAGCAAAAAGTGCACAGGGCGTACAGGAGGTTGAGGGAAACTATGAACGCAATGGAAAGCAGGAAAGGGCAAAGCGGAGGGCAATCGTGACTGATAGAGAGATTGACGAAGCCCTCGAGAGAATTGTGCGGACTCGGCATGAGCTTGAGCCAGCGTTACTCGGACGCATTGCTGGCTCGATTAAATCGTCGTTGCGGCCCGTACGGCCGCTGCCGCCGACATGGATTTTGGCATGCGGCTTGGCTCTCATCTGCGTGGCCGTCGCTCTAGCAGGAGCAGCCCGAGCAGGATTCTACGGAATTGAAAAGATGGGTTTACTGCAACGAGCGCTGATCTTTCCGATGCTAGGAATCCTCGCATGGGTGGCAGGGACTGAGTTCGTCAATGAAATGATTCCCGGTAGTCGCCGTAGGCTCTCTTCGAGCGCACTTTTGGGAATGGCCAGCGTGGTGTTAGTTGGTGTGTTTGCCCTGCTGTTCCACGATCACCGCACCGACCACTTTGTCTCTGCGGGTATCGTGTGCCTGCTGACCGGCCTTCTCCATGCCATCCCCGCTGCGTTGCTCTGTTGGTTGGTGCTCCGGCGCGGGTTCGCGGTGAATTCTGTTTCTGCGGGATTGGTAGCAGGCACACTTGCGGGTTTAGCCGGCGTGGGAGTCCTGGAGCTGCATTGCGCGAATTTCCAGGCCGCCCACGTACTTGTGTGGCACAGCGCCGTAGTACCCTTGAGTGGCGCGGCGGGGGCCTTAGTGGCGTGGGCGCTGCGTTTCCGGGCAGGCTCTGGCGCTCATGGACGCGCCGCCCTCCAATGAACTAAAGCCCGCGGTAGGAAGCCACGCAGGTTTTGGACGAATGGTCGGTAACCTTACCTTACCCGGATTAGGGAAGGGTTGCCCGTCATCCATGTGTAATAAGGGCGCTTCAGCCGAAGAATCCTTAATCCCAATGCTTCAGACGGGGCCAAACTTCCGTTAGAGAAGCAAACTTCTTCCCGCGGCATAGCAGAACCGTCTTGTTTGCCCAACCGTACGCTGTTCCGGCGTACGGATTGTGCAAGACCTCGACCACCGTAACATCGTTGAACCAATTTCGCGCATCATCCGCTGTCCCTCCTACGACGACCATGGTCCTGCCGGTATAGTCGCCTGGGCCCCACAACCAGTAACTCTGATGTTCGCTGATGGCCTTCGGCAAGCCGTATTTTGGCCCAAGGAGGTCAATAGCACCCGCCGTCGCAAAATCCCCCGCATAGATAGCGGTTCCCGGGCGGTCTTGCGCCGGAATAGTTTCGTAGGCCTTTGCCACGGCTTGAACCAATTCCCTCCAACCAAAGCATCCCGAATAGTAGTGCGGCATGGGCTCCTGCAGCATGCTCTTCTCATCGGGCTGAACTTTGAACGGCAGTTTGGCTTGATAACGCAAGAAGCCCTGTGGGGAAAGCACGGGGACAAACAGCGGCAGCAGAGGAAGTGTGGCCAGAGGGATCACTGCCGCCGCCAGGGGCTTGATCCACGCTCTCTGTCCAGGCACCAGTAACCGTTCGATGGCAACTGCGCCTCCGGCCAACAGCATGGGATAAACCGGCGTGGCGTAGTAGTCTTTGCCATTTAGCACGATGAAGACCGCGAGGACGGTGACAAACGTCCACGCCAGCACGCGAAAACTTCCACCCTCTTTCCCAAAGAAAAAGTACAGGCAGCCCAGCAGCCACACCGGGAAGGTGATTGGCGTCATCAAGAGAATCTGCGCGCGAACGTAACCCAACGGCGTAAAGGGCAAATCGCGACCACTGGCCCGGATATTGTGCATGAGTTCCAGGAAGGGAAAGTGGTGCTGAAGGTTCCAGATCAAATTGGGCAGAAGGATGAGGAAGGCAATCAGGCCTCCCAGCCAGATCCATCGGCAGGCAAAAACCCTTCGTTCCTTGGTCAGCACAAGACCAACAACGACGCCGAAGCCGAAGACCGCCATAGAGTATTTGTTCTCAAGGCCAATTCCTGCAAGGACGCCGAACCACAGCCACAATCTCTGATTGCCAGTTTTGATAATGCGGATAACCAGGTATGCGCAGCCCATCCAGAACAAAGGTTCGAAGGCATTCATGGTGAATAGGTGATCAAGGATGAGGTAAACTCCTGCGCACGCGGTACACAGGGCCGCGAGCCCCTGGGCGAAGCGTCCGCCACCAAGCGCGCGCGCGATGAGCCCTGTAAGCCAGACGGTCAACAACCCTGCCAAGGCAGGAAACAGGCGAACCGAAAAGACCGAGGTTCCGAAAAGATGCCGCGTCAGCCAGGCAAACAGGGCGATAAGCGGCGGCTGATCCACATATCCCCACGCCAAATGCTCACCGCAAGCCATGTGGTACATCTCGTCGCCAAAATATCCGTAGCGGTTTGCAGTGAGCAGCTGTAATAGGGTCACCGAGCCGGCAATGTACGAAACAAGGGCAGGTCCACTCGTAAACCAGGACTGCCCTTCGGCCTGCTCATGAGAAATCACTGCACCTGCCGACATCCGTGCCTCCTGACGTGTACTCGGAGAGTATGGCGTTACCCGCGCACCGAGAGGAAGAGCAATTTTGGAAGCACTGTGGCCGTATCGTCGGCAATTCGGAAGTTATCGGCTTTATCCGGATGAACGGGTACCAGAAAGTGACTGGCACACTGGTCCCGTAATGATCCTCGCTTGGTGCACAGGGTTTTATATCTAAGGCCACGCTGGCAAAGGATCGGAATGCGACACATCAATGGGGCAATCGGGCGAAAAGATGCTAGGTTTTTACGTTACACGCATGGCGATTCGCCTACCGCACTGAAGTTGTCATCCCAGATTCGGGCGAGGTGTACACCACTTCACCATCGACCAATGTCAGCAGACACTTCAGGTCTTTGATCTGATCAGTAGGAACTGTGTAGAGATCGCGGTCCCATACTGCAATGTCCGCTCTCTTTCCAACTTCGAGGGTGCCGATTTTGCTTTCCAGGAACATCTGGCGCGATGCCCATGCCGTATAGCTGCGCAGGGCAACGTGAATGTCCACAGCTTCTGCCATTCCGAACGGATGCAGGCCGTAAGTGCCTTTGGCCGTTTGCCGTGCTGAGGACGCCCACAATCCGTACCGGGCCGCAACCGGGGTGACGAAATAGTCTGAACCGCCAGACCACAGAATGCCGCGTGCATTGAGGGTTTTGAGCGGCTCAAGGTGTTGGCCGCGCTCGGGACCGTAGCTCGCCGCGTAAATATCGCCAATCCACCAAAGGAATTCAGGCTGCATTTCAGGATAACCGGCGTCATAGTTCTTTTGTAGTTTGGCCATTGCCTCAATCGCGTGCGGAGTGGGCAAATTCGCGTGGATGATGCTGTGGCGTAGGCAACGGCGGGGTTGCTCCTGCTCGACCAGAACGTAGGTATCGACGACCCAATCCATCGCACGGTCGCCGACGGCATGGGTGCCCACTGGCACATCGTTCTGATGAAGTAGACGAACCATCTCTCGGTAGACAGCGGGGTCGACTTGCGGATAGCCGCGGTTACCTGCGCCGGAGCTTGTTTTGTCAGGCGTCGTGGCGTTTCGCAGCCAGTCGTCATAGACCCAGCCGGTCCGCGCGCCGCCGGAACCGTCCATATAGATTTTGGCGCCGCAGGAGAGTAAACGGTCATTGCCAAGACTCTCAGGTAAACGGGGAACCGCGTTGATCTGTGCCAGCGCTTTGCGGGCAGACTCTACTGTCGAACCCGCGTGCCACAATACGCAGATGCGCTCTTTAAGCTGTCCCTGGTCGAGGAGAGACTTGTAAGCATCCCAGTGGATTTGGTGGATGTCGGGATCTTTAACGGCGGTCATTCCTTCGCTGTGCAACACCTGCTGAATGTACAGGATGCCCTGACGCATCTGCTGGAGGGTCGTCAGCGGGATCAATCGGGTGACGGGTTCCATGGCGGAGTCTTCCTTGAGGACCCCGGTGGGATTTCCGTGGGAGTCCCGGTCGATGGTGCCAGCGGGAGGATCCGTCGTAGCGCCACTGATGTGGGCTAATTTGAGGGCGAGGGAGTTGGCGACGCCGTAGTGCCCAGTGGTGTGGACGAGCCACACTGGATTGCTGGGAGCGACGGCATCGAGATCGGCAGCGGTGACATACCTGTGTTCCGCCAACTTACCCTCATCCCAACCCGAGCCAGTGACCCATTCGCCGGGTTTGACCAGAGCGACCTTGGCCTTAACCCGACTGACGATTTCACCCACGGATGTGGCGTCTGAGAGCTTCACGCTATAGAGTTCTTGCACACCCCCTTCGGCAATATGCGCATGGGTATCAATCAGCCCGGGTGTAGCGGTATGACCCTGGAGATCAATAATGCGAGTGCCCGGGCCGTTGCCTGCAAGCGCCAACACTTCGGCGTCAGTACCGATTTTGACGATAGTGCCGTGGCGTATGGCGATAGCCTGCGCTACCGAATCCTTTTCGTCTACCGTGAGGATATGGCCGTGGAGCAGCAAGAGATCGGCGTTCGGGCCTTGTGCGGCTACAGTTCCTGCGAGCAACAACTCGGCTGCCAGCGCGCCTGCCGAGCCAAGTTTACGGTTCATAGCCATCGTTAGACTCTCCTCGCGTACGCGTCGCAGGCACTATATACATTTTGAAGGCGTGTAACCTTTTCAGATTCGGCCACTAGACCCAAGTTACTCCACGACTCAGGCGATGTGTAAGACTCCCGCATGGGTTGTACGTGCGAAAGAGAGTGTACAAGGTCCTCAGCGTCGGGATTGGCGATTTTGATGTGTCCGAACGGCTTGCGCCCAGATCGCCGGGGCGCTCCGTACCCTAGGCATTTTTGGCCGCGGATTTTTGGATCGAAATGACTTCCTGCACGGCGCGATAGCCCTGGTCAATAGCAATGTTGGTGTAAGCGTGGCCGTCGGAGTCCGAATTGGCGATGGTGATCCTGCCGAAGGGTTTGCGACCTAGAACACAAGGCCGTTCAGAGGCGGGCCGGTCTTGCGGCTCGAAGAGCGAATTATATTCATAGGCATAGCCATGTGGCCATCGGTTTACGGTGATGGCTTGTATGTCGCGCGCACTATCGAAGCCACCGCCTGCCAGCATGCGATTCAGTTGTTCACGAATTTTCCGCTCGAAGGTTTCATAGGGCGTGACTAAGAGTTCGTAACGTCCAGCTTTGAATTGCTCCTTTGCGGTCAAACCCGGCTTGCACGGAGTGCGAAGCAAATGCAACACGCACGGCTCTTCTGGGGAGGATGGGAATTTGTAGTCTCCGATGGAGACCGGAAAATCGAGCACCGTCGAGCTGAAATAGCTGCCCGGCGCATAGATCCCGCTCACTCCCAACTTCCGGAATGCTTTCCAATTGCGAATCTGCACGTTGGTGTAGACCAGAGGCTGCTTGACGGCATAGGCCAAGGCTTCTTTTTGCGTTTGTGACATTTCGGGACAAAGGTAAGGAACGATGCAGTTATAACAGGCAAGAACGGCGGCAGCTCCCCGCACTTTGTAGGCTTTTCCTGCAAGCATGTAGGTGACTTCCGCCTCTTTTGCGCTGGCGGGTTCCCCAAGATGCTTCACTCGGACTGCGGTACTGTTTAACCGGATGCGAACAGGGGATGAAGCTTGATCCAGTTTCGCATAATTCATCTTTACCGTAACGATGTCTTCCATGGTGTCTCCGGTAGCGGATCCGGGGACCAAAGACCGCACCAGCAAACGGGCGATGGAGGCATTTCCGTCGGGAAAATGGAAGATGTAAGGCTCTTCTTCCCCTCCAACTAGTCCGGGAGGGCGGCGAGAGGCGATGGTCATTCCCTTGAAGCCCGGATAGCCCATGTGACGACACGTTTCTGCAGATACTGCATCGATGCCGACACAATAGAGGTCGTGAGGCAGTGTCTGGTAGAGTTTTGCGACATCTTCGTGAACCTTGGCAATCTGCAAGAGGAAATCTTTGTAGCTCGTAGTAGCCAGCTTTAACCGCTTCTGCTCCGGATTCAAATCAGGAAGGTAATCGATCGCTCCGTCCTTGACGCGGACTAAGTCTTTGCGGGCCTGCTCTGCGATCGGCATTTGGGCGACGGATTGAACCGGCACGAAAAAATTGACATCGTAGCCTTCCCCGGGGCCTTGTAAAAGCTTGTCCTCTCCGAATGTTTCCTTGTCAAAAAAAGTCCCCGACTTCAGTCCCATGGATTGGTAGAGTTTCTGATCGTAATATTTGTAAAAGCGCTGAACATCAATTCCTAGTTCCCTTAGTAAGCCAATCGATTCCTTGCTGTAGCGGCCGGGAGCCTCGATAGACTGGGTGCCGCCATAGCCCAGAAGCAGTCTATCGCCAGCGCGAAACTCATTGCGTTTGGCGTGGCCACCAAAATCATCATGATTGTCGAGGATGAGAATTTTGGCGTTCGAACCAACGGACTTGCGGTAGAAATAGGCTGCGGCAAGTCCGCTGATCCCGCCGCCGACGACCACGAGGTCGTAATGCTCGCCCGTATCCGTGGCATCTCTTGGTTCGTTTCCATCGCGCAGCGCGTGGGCGGCCTCAAACGAGCCTTGGTGGCTACCCCGCATGCCGGTCAGAGCGGGCGGGTAGTACCGCGGATCCTGTTGCGTAATGCCTTTCGAGAGGAAGTACTCCTGCGCCGAGGAATCCGGGCCGGCGTCTTGTCCCAGCAATTCCTCGAACGGAAAGAGCGAGGCGCCAATCGTCATGGCTACGCCGTTCAGAAAGTCTCTGCGGTCGATGGGACATCCCATTCCCAGTTTCTTGTCGCCGGTACTTTGACTCATGGCATTCCCTCCATTGATCGAGTAAGGCGTGTATTGAACCTCGGAAAGAAAAACGCGGGCGGAAGGGGTGAGCTGTCCGCCCGCGTATCAGCGTTGAAGCTAGAATGTCAGCTTCAGCGCCAACTGAAGGATTCTAGGATCGTAGGTTCCCGTAATCTGGCCAAAGGTTCCCGAGGTGAAGGAAGTAGCCGAGGGTGGCCGGAACTCGGTGTGATTGAGAATATTGAATGCCTCGGCGCGGAAGATGAGTTTTGCCCGCTCACCAACGAGGTTGGTTGCTTTCTCCAACGCCAAGTCGAAGTTAATGCGCTTCGGCCCACGGAAAGAGTTTCTCCGGAACGTCCCATAGAACCCTAACGGGCAATTGCCAGCGGCAATGCAGGGATCCAACTGAAAATCGCTGGGGTCGAACCAGTAGTTGTTTGGACCTGAACAAGTGCTGCCGGAAGGACATGTTGTCGATAGGGAGCCATTAACACTGAAATAAGGTGTATGCGGATCTAGTGTGTGCACCGAACTGACCACTTGGTCGGCTCGGACGATCTCCCCATCACCGGCGCCCGATGGACCGGGGCCGCCCTGATTCTCGTGCCGACCGGAAAGCGCGTCCAGGGGGATGCCAGACTGCGCGAAGACGATGGGAAAAAGGCTCCATCCCGTGGTCAGGCGCTTCGGTCCGTTCGCCCAGGCCCTGGCAAACGGCAATTCCCAACCACCGCTGAAGGTGAGGCGCTGACGGATATCGAAGTCGGAATTTCCGTAGAGGACGTGATGATTGTAAGAAGCAATTTGCGTATTGCGGGAATTGAAACCCGAGCCATTGTCCAGGTTGTGAGACCACGTATACGCGAGCGTAAAGAACACGTTGCCGAGATAGCGCACGTCGGTCTCTCTCTTCGTGAGGCTCGTGAGCAGGCCGTTATAGTTGGCGTTGTTCATCCCCGCAAACGTCGTGATGTATCCGAAGTTGGGACCCAGGATTCGGTTGGTAGTCCCCAGAATGAATGGGTTTGTGTCGAGCCATGTTAGGAGTTTGTGCGAAGAGCTCCCTGCATAGCCGACCTCGGCCATTAAGCCCT
>Ga0335081_10005087_pt1 | contig 20790 bp, 15 predicted proteins | sample Lox_Sample_35_FD_206713 | JGI IMG/M metagenome (GOLD analysis project Ga0335081, IMG submission 206713) | Soil microbial communities from Loxahatchee National Wildlife Refuge, Florida, United States - Lox_Sample_3.5 | ecosystem: Environmental > Terrestrial > Soil > Wetlands | place: USA... | reverse complement strand
TTTGACTGCACAGTTGGCGCGCGGCTGGCGTCTCCTTTTCTTATGGAGTTTTCTCTCAAGGGCAGCAGGCTCGCGACTCTGGTTCTTCCATTTCTGTGGGTTCTCAGTCCCGGCCCGGCTGCCACGCCGGCTCCTGTAGTCCAGAGCGTCACCGACTCAGCCGGTTACGGCCCGCGCGTCGCTCCTGGTTCGCTGGCATCGATTTTCGGCACGAATCTCAGTAGTGGCGAGGCTTCGGCGGCTGGCTTTCCGCTGCCCACCAGTCTCGGCAGCACGACTGTGACGATGGGAGGCACGGCCGCACCGCTTCTCTACGTCAATTCCGGACAAATCAACTTTCAGGTGCCATCTTCGCTCAAGAGCGGCACTGTGAGCCTCACCGTGAAGGGCCCGAGTGGGACGAGCGCATCTTTCAACGTCACGGTCACTTCGTCGGCGCCCGCCATCTTCCAATACGGGGGGAACCACGCGGTCGCACAGAACGGCGGCGCGCTCAACAGTTCTTCAGCCCCGGCGGCGTCGGGCTCAGTCGTCACCGTCTATCTGACCGGTATAGGGGCAGTCGATAACGCCGTGGCCGATGGGGCGCAGACTCCGTCCTCGCCGCTTTCCACGGCGACTGCAACACCGACGGCAACAATCGGCGCGCAGAGCGCCACGGTCCAGTTCCTCGGATTGACGCCCGGCTTTGCGGGGCTCGCACAAGCGAACATCCTGGTACCCACGCTGCCATCCGGAGATTACCCCCTCGTGCTGACCGTAGGCGGATACCTGAGTGCTTCGACGACGCTGTCTGTTTCGGGCTCGGGTTCGCCGTACTCCAGCCCGCTCCAACTCACGGGAGCGGCGCAGTTTGTAAATACGGCGAACAGCACCATCGCGCTCTTCAATAACGTGGCGTACGTTTGCGGCACCAATCGCATCGTCATGGTGGATGTCACGAGTCCGTCGACGCCCAGCGTCATCGGCGAATTCGGAGATGCACTGCTGAACGGAAACGGCAATTCGTGTGCGATCAACGCGGCTGCTTCGACTCCCTATCTGGTGGAGATCATCGGAACACCAACGAACGCGCAATCGTTCGCAATTTACGGATTGAGCGATCCACGCTCTCCAAACCTGCTGGATATCGCGAGCACGAATTACATGCAGATGGTTGCAATGAGCTTCGCGGGAAATTATGTGTACGTGACCACCAGCTTCATCACTTATTACACCAGCGGGCGCGCGATCATCGCCCAGAACGGCGATTTTCTGGTTTTCGACTTCACCAATCCCGCGTATCCGCTTTTTCTGGGCTCCCTGCAGCCCGCGACGCCGAACCTGAAACCGGACGTGGAGGCGATCAATCAGATCTATGCGTATGTCGCCGGCAGCACGGCCACCGGCACGAGCACGAGCGGCCAGGGACTGCTGAATGTGATTAATGCCGCTACGCCCTCCAATCCATTCCTGCTGAACCAGGTCACGGTCAGCCAAGCTGCGATTCTTCTGAGCTTCGATATTTCAGGGAACACCCTACTGGCCGCCGGCAACACGGCGGGGCAACGGAACCCCGGAGTTCCCGACTTCGCTTTCACCGGCAATCTGACCCTGACCACGATGGACCTGAGCAACGTCCAGGCCCCCGCGGTGATCGGCACCTTCAGCACGAATCTTCAGGTGAACGGCACGTTCTATGTGGCGGCTTTTCCCAACAGTGTGTTTGCGATTATGAATAATCCGCCGGCCACCGACACTTTTGGGCCGCCGTCGCTGATGCTGGTGGATGCGCGTCAGCCCGCGACGATCGTGCCATACCCGATTCAGACGCAGTTCGGCTTTAGCGGAATCGTGGCCACGACCGCCAACTACCTGCTGGCCCCGACCTTGTACGGATTGAACATTTATCAGTTGCAGTTGTGAGCGGGGCTGGCGCGGACTACAATAGGAATACTGATTGTGTGCGCCCGTAGCTCAGCTGGATAGAGCGTTTGCCTCCGGAGCAAAAGGTCGGCCGTTCGAATCGGCCCGGGCGTACCATATTCCAACCGAGTTCGACGTCCTCGCTATTCCGACAAGTTCGCTACCAAGTTCGCCTTTGCGTTTGTGCGTACGCACCGGCGCAGGCCGAAGGCGCGGGCTCCGGATCGGCCAGCCTTGAGCCCCCCCCCGCCTCCGGCCCAACCGACGTCCATTCCGAAGCTGTCGATTCGCCCAAACATCGTCGGAACTATGCCGCACGGAAGCGTGCCTTGTTTGTCCTTCCGGCGAGTTACTTCAGCTTGGGCTTCTCGCGCTGGGGCTGCATTGTTTCCAGAGGCGATGGGGAGGGGGCCGCAACGCCCGGAACGGGAAATGCTGTCGAGAACGTGCGCAATTTGTAAACTCATTCGTGATGTCCTCACGCCAAGATTCAGTTACAGATAGTTAATCTTTCGTCCTGCAGGCCCATGAACTCCGACGCGACGTTACACGCATGGTACGCGGCATACCCGCAAACTTGGGCATGCGTTGAATAAGTCGCATAGGAGGAAGAGGCCGTTGCCGATTTTCAGGTGGATCGTTATATCGAAAGGCAGACTGTCCTCGTGAGCGTCCTCATGGTACTTATCAGTACAGATGACCCTCGAAGTACTACCCCGGACGCCATTCCTGCTTTCGATGAACTCCGCACAAACGCCTTGTCTCCACCGGCAACATTGGACAGCTCCGGAGATGCGGTAACGATGAAGATCCATATCTATCTTATCGGACTTGCGCTCGCAAATCTGGCGAGCGGAGCTGTCTCCAGAGACAACTTCGCAGACTTGGGGCACTATGGACCGTGCATCATATGTTCGACTTCCGTATTCAAGGTTGGTGGAACCGCCACGACGCTCCTGGTAGCCATTGACGTTCCAGCCGGAATCAGAGCAACAGGCTCCGTTTCCTGGAATGGAATTGCTTTGACGCGGCTGGATTCGCAGATCAATGGTGACTCGCTCGATGTATGGTGGGCGAGTGGATTGAATCCGGGATCTGCACCAATCGTCATCGGTTCAGACTACTCACACGGATTTCGTGTGTTGGCCGCGAGTTATAGCGGCACGTCGGGAATTGACGGTTATCCCGTAAAAAATGCAATTAACCTCGGCAACGCTCCGGTGACCACATCCGTTACGACAACGGTGGATGGAGATTGGCTGGTACTCTTTGGAAACGCTCCTGGCAGCAGCATCGGCTACAATGGAGGAGTTACTGGCGCGGCTGAACTAGTGGCTGCTGCCGGCGGCGATAACGGAGCATTGGTCGACAGTGGCGGGCCGGTTTCGCCGGGGCCGCACGACATCACGACGCAAGTGAATTGGATGGGTCCAAAATACGCCAACGTGATTCTTGCTCTTGCATTGTCTCCAGTAAAGGCAACGCAGATCGGGACGCACTTGAGCGTGGAGGTCGTCGGCACGACACCGACCCAGGCAGTCCTCGCCTATACTGCGCCGGACAACAATCCGTGCAGTGTGGCTGTCAGTCAATCTCAATCATTAACGCCCCTGGTGCCTGACGTAGACCCCGCTGTCTTTTCCTGGTCAAATCTCGACAACAGACCGTTCGCCGTCAATAATGGCACGCAGCGGCTCTTCGTCGTGGGTAAGCGCTCGGCGGATCTATCAAATGGGGTGCGTGTATCGCGTGCCCTACAAGTCGCCACGCGGCACTACTTCAGCGTCACGTGCGGAAGCCTTAGCGCATCGGGGACCTTTACTACGGCTAATTTAGCGACGGGTAACGCTTACCCGGAGTATCCGCCGCAGGATCCGAACAGCCCCGGCGATTACGCGTGGCCCGACATGCCCTATGGCGCCTCCAATCCCAGTATGACCGAGCCGACCACCGGACTGTTAGTCAGGCCGCTGACGCACCCCGGAGAAGACACGGGATTCTGGCCGAGCGGCCCTCAAACCAAGCTCTGTAGCGATACTTTGTCAAACGGCGGTTACCATTGTATTCTGGATCACTCGCTCTACTGGGTCAACCCCACCACCGGCGAGAGCCGCTTCCTGGGCCGGTTTGGTTTTAACATGTACATCACCGTTGGTGGCGACAACCTGAGCGGCGGTTCCTGTGAGGCTGATGGCGCAACCTTTTCGCCAACCGATGCAAATACCTGGTACTGCCAGGTAGGCGCTCCTACAGGAGCTTTGATGCTCCGGGCTAACTATGTGGGGAATGACGGAGCCGTTAACCCCACTGACTGGGCTGCCATAAGCTGGACGAACCTGACGCCCATTAGCGCCGGGCAGGGCTTATTTACAAAGGCAAAGGCATTTGACGCAACCTTTGATACGAAGGTGTATTCAACAGGACCTGAGGTGCGGGGCAGTCTGGGCAACGGCATGGTCGTGTTGGACTTCAAGCAGAACGGGCAAGACTCGCCTGGCTGGCTGTGCGTGTTTGACCCTAAATCGGCCGCCTTCGTCGCCATGACTAACACCGGAACCGCTGGTATCCATTCCTATGGTCCGGTGCTGCAATCCTCGGAGTGGACGCATGTTACTTGCGACGCTCCAGGCTGTGGCAGGTTCTGGCATTTCACAGCTGATCCGCACGGAGCCAACATTCTGCCTGATCCGCTTAACCTGGATCACGCCTTCTGGGCTGAGACCGTCCTTGCCGGACCCACCGCCCCCGGCATCAACGTCCGCTCGGGATCCAACTTCGGAGCCGCAATCGCCACACCTGGCTCGTCAGCGCCTATGGGACTCTCCATTCTTGGCCATACGGGTATGCAATGGGAGAACTTTGTTGAGGATTACACGGCGCAGGGGGACATCTCCGGCACCTTCGTGTTGAACGCCAGGCCCATAGAGGCAGCAAACAATATCACGGCATTTACACCTGTAAGCGGGCAGCTATATAAGGTTGGGATGAACCTGCTGGATTCCGGCGCGGCCGGAACCGGAGGCGCACGCCGCAAGATATTTCCCACGTTCGCCTATTGCGGCTCGCATCCATTGCTCGACATCAGCGGTCCAACTTCAACCATTGACGACTCGGCGGCAGACAGCTACAAGTATTGCGTGGCGGAACATGACGGCGAATGCCGGGATTCAGCGCAGAAACGTGCCACGGCTGCCGGGGAGATCTACGCCAACTGTCCCGGCAATGACGGTACTGCATGCGGCGGAGGTGAATGGAACAAGGGTCTGTGCGTGATGGAGTTCGGGTCCTACTCAGGCCCGTTGAGCCAAATCGACGTGAGCACGCCGCAGAATGTCAGGCCCCTGACCTGGGGATTCCGCCCATTCCACTTTGACGGAGCCTACTACTGGAACGGGCGCTCGCTGCCCGACGGGAGTTGGGTCCTGGTTCGAGCTAACGGCTATCAGCGATCCGGCAACGCGGATTTTCTGATGAAGCTGCCACCGCCATTCGTGCAAGATGGAATGTCGCGGAACGGCTACGTTTCGCTGGCGGTTACCATCCCTGCGCAATCCGGAGCAACAGGCGCAAAGGTGCTCTTCGGTTATGGCGAGAACGGCCCGGCGCTGAACTTCTACTGCACGTCACGGCGCGAAGCCTGCGTATCAGTAGACGTCTTGGGACAACGGTCCGGCACCTTCACCGCATACAACGGGTCGATTAGTTCACAGGCCGGCGACAGTTTTGATATTGCGACCTGGAAGGTGGGAACCAAGATCCAACTGGAAGGCTCGGAATGGCCCATCGCGGGCATTTCCGGTTCCACGGTGATGATCGCTCCGTCGACCGGCCTCGGAACAGTGAGCGCCCAGGGAAACACGGTCACCTTCTCCTACCCTGGCGAGTGCGTACGGCACCTGCTTGGCTCGCGCATCACGGCCGGTGGGACCACGGTAACGGTCACCGGCCCGTGGGCGTGCGGCGGCACCGCAACCGACAACCAGGTGGGTGTAGATACTGCGGTGAACTGGGCGAATGCGGCGTGGACGTGGGACCTGGGGGACCTGGGCCAGAATCCGCGCAAGTGGAGCAGCGTTTTTCACTTCGCCAGCGAAGCGTTCAATCTCCAGCCCTGCGCCAAGGGTTGCACGATCGTCGTGCCCGCTATTTCGCAGCGCGTGCTCTACTATCAGGTCGTTTACGACTCCGGAGCGACATTGCCGGCTCAAGTGGTGGCTGTTCCGTAGACTAGCGGCACTACTAACGCTGGATAGGGCCGAAGCTCATTCCGGTGATGTCTTAATGCCCCAGGGCTTGTCCCGGCTTTGTTTTCTTCACGAAAAAGAGAAACAGGATGGCTCCAAGACACACCAGGCCGGAAATCCGGAAGATATCGATGTACGCCAGCACCGAGGCCTGCTGTTGCACTGGTGGTAGATCAGTCCATAGGCCTGCTGGGTCGCTCTTGCCGAGTTTTGATGTGGAAGCGAGGTGATCTACGTGGATTCGGCATCCAAACCGCCAGGTGCGCAGTCGTTTGTTCCAAAGGGCGCGACACTGCGCCAGCTTCGCGACGCGGTGCAATCGTGCGAGGGGTGCGACTTGTATCGAAATGCGACGCAGGCGGTGGCTGGTGAAGGGCGATCGACAGCACGCATCGTTATGGTTGGCGAGCAACCCGGTGACAAGGAAGATCTCGCAGGCAAGCAGTTTGTCGGCGCCGCAGGCGGGTTGCTCGATCGCGCCCTGGCGGAGGCGGGCATCGACCGGTCGGAAGTTTACGTCACGAACGCGGTGAAACATTTCAAGTTCGAGGAGCGCGGTAAGCGGCGGATTCATAAGAAGCCTTCCGATTCCGAGATTGCCGCTTGCAAGCCTTGGCTTTGGGCGGAACTCGCACGCATTCACCCGCAGATGATTGTTTGTCTGGGCGCGACGGCGGCGCGGGCTGTGAAAGCAGCACCGGGTCCTCAAGGAACGCGGCCATTTCTTCGAGCATCCGATGGCCGCGAGCGTCACCGCTACCGTTCATCCGTCCGCCATTCTTCGTTCGCCCGACGCGGAGCAGCGGCACCGCGACTACAAGGCTTTTGTCAAGGACTTGAAGGCCATCCGGGAGGAACTGCACAAAGTTGCGCGGGCCAGTTGAAGAAGGGGCCGGTTCGGACGGCTTCATGAGGCAGGCCATCGGCCGGCTCTCACGTCCGCCGCGGTCAGCGTGGTTCTGGATTCGATCATCCGCGGCGCGGCCTCCCGCTCTTCGTCGGGACGGTTCATCGTGAAGGCGGCCACCAGCTTGTGTTCCCTGAGCCACCAGACGCTGAAACTGGAGCTTGCGAGATCTCCGCGCTCCACCACTTCATGGGCGCCGGACATATCTCCCCACAGCTCGTAGGAGAGGTCGAAAACATCGGAAAAAAAATAGGGTACGTGTCGGAACATCTGGCGGTCGCCCAACAGCGCACGCGCACAATGGCGTCCCTGCTCGACCGCGTTGTCCCAGTGCTCGACACGCCGACGCTTGCCGAACAGCACATCTTCGTAGTTGGCCACATCGCCGGCAGCGTAGATGCCGGGAATGTTGGTCTCGAGACTTGGATCAACCACGACCCCATCGTCCAATTCGATGCCGCTATCGAGCAGCACGCCGGTCTCGGGCACGACGCCGATTCCGACCACGACCAGGTCGCACTGCAATTCTTGCCCGCTGTCCAGGATGACGATCTTCGCATCGCTTTTGCTGTGAACGTCCCGCACCCCTGTTTGTTTGACAAAGCGCACACCGCGAGCCGAGAAGTACTGCTCGAAGCTGTGCGACATTGCCGGCGTGAAGACCTTCTCCCAGACGCGGCTGTCGCGGACCACCATTGTTACTTCGATACCCTTCCGGGCAAGCACTGACGCCGCTTCCATTCCGATGAATCCGCTCCCGACGATAACGGCTTGCCTGGCGCCCTCCGCACGCGCGCGTATACGCCGGGAATCCTCCAGCGAGCGCAAGTAGTGTACGCCATCCAGTTCCCGGCGGCCGGTTGCCACCGTCCTCACGCGCGCCCCTGTCGCGATGATCAGCTTCTCAAATCCCCACTCGCTGCCGCTCTTCAGCGCAAGGAGGCGCCGCCCTGGATCGATGCGCGCCACCGCTCTGCCGAGCTTCAACTCGATCCCATGTTGGTGGTAAAACTCTTCGGGGTTGATGCGGATCTGCTCTTCGCTGTCGTGTCCGGCGAGAAAGCCCTGGGAAAGCGGCGGACGCTCATAGGGCGCCCCGGTATCGGCGGAGACGATGGCGAGCTCACCGGGTTTCAAACCTCGTTCGGCGAATTCCTTCGCCGCGTAACCAGCGACCATACCCCCGCCGAGAATGGTATTTGGACTTGTTCATGCAGTTTCCGAGGCCACGGTCGACCAATTCTTCCAGGTTACCGACGCCGGACCCGGCTACCGGCATATCGTTGGTGGTAGTCCTGTTCACATTCACCATCGTGCTGTTCTCTTGAGAGTTCGGTATGCAAGACGATTGCCAGTCAGGCAGCCGCCGGGCGGCTCGGTGGCAGCGGTGCACAAGGCACACAAATTGCTCTCACCCGATGCGGAGCCTATGCCAGCAAGCCAAAACATATCGAGAGAAGTGTCACAAGAAAACCGCCAGGACCACCCGGTGGTGCAGCATCTTCAGCGTGAGGTAGCCAACGCTTTCGTCCTGTATGCCAACTACAAACACTAGCACTGGCAAACGTTCGGCCCGCTTTTTCGTGACCTGCATCTGATGTTTGACGAATTCGCCAAACATACGCTCGGCACGATCGACGACCTTGCCGAGCGTATCCGGATGATCGGCCAGAATCTGAATGCCGTGCAGCTGAAGCAATTCCAACAAGCCGCGAGCGTCCAATCCGCACAGGCGGGCCAATCGATGCGCGAGATGATCGAGGAAGCGGACGCTAACCTGCTCATCGTGATCAAGGACATGCGCCAGGCGGCGAAGCTCGCCGATCAGCACGACGATCCCGGCACGGTGGACCTGTTTTCCAAAATCGTGCAAATCCACGAGAGGGACGAGTGGTTCCTGCGCCAGCTTCTGAAGAAGAACGATGGATTGATCGCTTGAACCGGGCCAATAGAGCGCCGCGACGACAAAAACGCGCAGAGAGTGGGGGCGGCAGAACTGATACGCACGAGATCGAAGTCACGCGACCTTCGAAGGTCCTGTTTCCCGGAGGACGGCATCACGAAGTCCGAACTCATCGACTATTACGAAAGGGTCGCGCCGTGGATGCTGCCCTATCTGAAAGACCGCCCGGTCACGCTGCATCGCTTCCCCCATGGAATCGGGCGTGAAGGTATCATCCACCTTTCAGACTTATGCAGGCAACGCAATTTCCAGGCAGGTGCGGCGCCGCAAACTGATCGATCGCACCCGAAGATGCCAAGGATCAGGCGGCGCGCGCATTTCACCGGATCAATCATCCGGGGCCGGATTCCCCCGCTTACGCCGCGTAAGCACCCGCGCCCTGCTCGCCCTGGACGATCAGGATTTCTTGGAAAACGCCCTTTCGTCCTTCTCGTGCATTGCCCTGACCCACTCATCCGTCTGTTTTTGTGCTTCCTCTCTGGCAAGCCCATACCGTTCTTGCAACTTTCCAACAAACTTCTCGCGGCTGCCCGCAATCGTCGTCAGATCGTCGTCAGTCAACTTACCCCACTTCTGGCGGATTGACCCGCTGAGTTGCTTCCACTTACCTTCTACTTGATCCCAGTTCATATCGGCTCCTTACTGCCACCGTGTGGCTTCGCGCCTCAGAATTGCCGGCGCCCTAGTGATAGAGCACATAGAGAGCCAAACTCGCCATCTCATTTGCGTTTTGAAGTCTTACGACGCGGCTGCCGTTTGGCAACTGATTTGGCTCCGCTCTTTCGAGGACCTTCCGGGCGAGCACCCCAGTCGTGTTCTTCCGGATGGTGGCGACCTTGAACCAAGTCTTTCAGATGGCGCTTGAATTCGGGCTCATTCATGATAGTCCCTCGCTGTTGCCCTCTGGAACGCCGCGACTCGTGCATGACCGCCGCCGATTGCGCAGATATTCCGCAGGCGAGTGTGAATTGTTCATCGATGCAATAAATTCACCCGATCTGTTTGTGGCGGAAAAGGGCAGAATCCGCGCTGGGTGACCGAGGAGGCCGGGGGTGGAGAACCCCACTAGACATGAAGGTAGCCCAGCAACATGAGCAGGATGAGAATCACCAGAATGGTTCCCAACCCACCACTTGGATAATAGCCCCAACCCCGGCTGTATGGCCATGCCGGAGCCGCCGCAAAAACCAGGACGAGAATTATTAGCAACAGGAGTAGCATTTGCCGTCTTCACCTCTTGGCTTGTAGTAAGCAAACAGCATGCCAAGAATTGGCGGTCAGGTCGTGGGAGCACATCAGCCCGGCAAAGATCCGCGGCAATCTTTTGTGCGTAACCGTGCCAGACCGGCGCCCGGCTGCCTCTACACGGCGTGCAATCTCTACAGACAAGCCGCCAAGGCCCAGGCAGTCCTGATCGGCAGCAGTGGAAGCGGCTCCTACGGCGCGTTCTAACGACGGCCGCGGGTGCTGTGCCCCTGACCCGCCGTGCCGCGGCTATGCTTGATCCAAGTGTAGGCGGAGATGATGCTGCCCACCACGCAAACCACGATCAGGCTGATGAGCACTCCTACCACGGCTGGACTGCGCGTCCATGCCAGGATTCTGTATCCGAAGTGTAAGGCCAGGGTACCCAGGAGAATGAAGCGAAGCAAACGAGTAGCGGCAATAACTGAAAGGAGGCGCGTCCGGGGATATTGCAGTGCCGAAGCCGCCATTACGAAGGCTGTGAACGGAAATGGGGGCGGCACGATGGCGGCAACGGCGAGGGCCCTGCCGGCATTCCGGCCCACTTTCTCGCGCACTCGATTGAGCCGCCGCCGTGACAAGTACCGTTCCAGGCCCTTTTCACCGAGCGGACGTACCGTGACATCGAGCAGTAGACAACCGAGCACTGAACCAGCGGTGGACATCACTGCGAGATAGAGCATGTAGGGCGTACTTGGATGACGGCTGGTCAGCGCGACCAGAAGAAGATCGTTGCCCCAAGGTGCGAACAGGTAGGAAGAATCGAGCACACCCAGTACGAGGAGGCCAACTCCTCCAGACCTCAGGAGCAACGCGAAAATGCCGGACGCGAAACGCATGGCAGCGACTGGCTCACGTTCGCGAGTACAGATAGCTGGCGGTTAAGCCCGCCAGACCTATCGCCGCCAACGCTAACCAGCTACGGTGCTCTGTGGCCCACAGTTGCGGGCTGAATGCATGCGCGCGATTGTCAAAGGTGCCATGGGCGCCGTGATCTCCCGTCACGGGCGTCCACAAGTTGTCTCGCCGGTCCGCCTCCACGGGCTCGGCGGTCTGCTGGGCTTCGTAGCCGTTCTCTGCAAGGTACCTGTCGGCTAGTCCAGGCGCTACCTTGTTGCCGATGATCGCCTCCACAGTGGGAAAGCCGACGTATATCTCCCGGCGGTGGTTGCGCACAGAGAAGAGAATCGCCTCGGCGCCCACTTCCGGTTGATAGATGGGCGGCACGGGCTGTGGCTTATTGGGGAGCCGGGACTTGACCCAGGAGAACTGTGGCGTGTTCATGGCCGGCAACTGGACCATAGTCACTCGCACTTTGGACTTGTCATGAATCAGCTCGCAGCGCAACGAATCGACGAAGCCTTGTATCGCGTGCTTGGCGGCACAGTAGGCCGATTGCAATGGGATGCCGCGATAGGCGAGCGCGGACCCGACTTCCACGATGACCCCGCGGTCGCGCGGCAACATTCGCCGCAGCGCCGCCAGCGTACCGTAGACCGCGCCGAGATAGGTGACCTCGGTCACACGCTTGTATTCCTCCGGTTTCATTTCCTTGACGGGTGAGAACACGGATGCCATTGCGTTATTGATCCAGACTTCGATTGGGCCGAGCTCCTGTTCGATCCTCTCCGCCGCCCGTTCGACGGCGTCCGGGTCGGCGACATCGGTAGGGATGGACAGAACGCGGCCGCCAAGGTCCTCGACGTCACGTTTGGCAGCTTCCAGGCCGTCAACTCCTCGCGCCAGTAATCCGACGGAGGACCCCAGGCGGGCAAATTCGCGCGTCGTCGCCCGTCCCACGCCGGCCGACGCTCCCGTGATCACGACTACTTTTGGCTCCGTCGTACTTCCCATGGCTAACCTCCATCGGCTCACCTGCCCGGCAGCAGGCTGGTGAGGAAATCGCGAATACGGTCCGCAAAGCTCGCGGTCAACGACCAGGGGCTCGGCTGCCGGATGACGTGCAGCGCTCCTCGCTTCTCGAGCACCTCATAATCGCCGCCGCCCTCCTTCGTGCGAAAGAAGCGAATGGTGGCCACGGCATCGCCCACACGAAGGCCTTTCAAGGTGATCTCCGGCAGCCAATCGGGCATGTGCGGGTCCACCAGCAGGATATTCAGGGGCGCGTAAGGATAGAGGCCCAGCAGCGCCTGCAGCAGACAAAAGACGGAAGACGCCGACCAAGCCTGCGGCGAGCAGGCCTGCGGGTACAGCGCCGGAAAGGGATGATCCGCGTCGCGCGGGTGGCCGCCGAAAAGCTCGGGCAGACGGTGGAAATCGAAGAGAGCCGCAGCCTCAAACATACTGCGCGCGATCAAGTCGACAGCATCGTGCTGGCCGTATCGCTGAAACGCGAAAGCAAAGGTACCCTGCTCGACGGGCCAGACTGAGCCGCGGTGGTAGCTGTAGGGGTCGTAGGCAGGATGCCGGGAGGACAGCGTGCGGAAACCCCAGCCCGAGAACAGGTCGTCGGCCAGGAAGCGGTGCATCGTACGCGGCACCAAGGCATCATCCACAATGGCTGTAGCGAGGCAATGACCGGGATTGGAGACTATGGATCGGATCTGCCGCTTCTGCGCGTCCAGGCCAAAAGCGAAAAAGCCTTCGTCCTCCATCCAGAACGCTTCATTAAAACGCTTTTTGAACTCGCGAGCTTCCTGAAAGAGGCGCTTGGCGTCTTCCCTGTCGCCCAGCCACCAGAGCACCTCCGACATGTGAATCTTAGCCAAATAATAAAATCCCTGCTCCTCGCAGGTAGCAATGGGCGGCTCGACCTGCGAGCCATCCTCGTATACAACCGCATCGCCGGAATCCTTCCACGCCTGATTCTTAACACCCATCGGCGAGCGCGATTGATACTCGTGGAAGCCGTCGCCATCCAGGTCGCCGTAGCGGTCGAGCCATGCAAGAGCCTTCATCGCCGGTTGGACAAGCGGCCCGATCAACTCCTTGTCCCCGGTCCAGTGCCACAGCTCCGACACCGCTACGGGGTAAAAGCCGGAAGTGGTCATCGAGCCGTAGTAGCGCAGGCGGGGGTTGATATCGAGCACCTTCATGGGGCCGTCGTGCGCCTCGTGAAGCATCCTGCCAGGCTGTTCGTCGCGCCAATCATTCACTTCGGCCCCCTGCCAGCACGCCAGTTCGGGAAGAGTCCCCTTCATGATGTCGGGGCTGGCGAGCGAGGCCTGCCAGGCGGCGGTCAGCGAGTCGCGGCCGAAGAGGGCCACGTAAATGGGGAGGCCCGCAGCAGGAACCCAGGCGCGCGGAGAGCGGTCGAGGTCGTAAAGGCGAAGCGCGGCGAGATCGCGTTTGGCGCTTTCCACCGCCCCTACCACCACGCTCGTGAGTGTGTTCTTGTCGGGCCCTGTGAAGTCTGTAGCTTCGTTGAGGAAGATTCTGCGGCGACGGTCCTGCTCATTGCGGCCGGCTACGAAGGAGCGGCATCGGTAGAGCGGTTGGAGGGTCGAGCCCTCCATGCATGGCACCAGGTGAATGCAGGCATGCCACGTACCCTGTGGCGCGAGTTCTATGGCGAACGAGATCGCATCCTCCCGACAAGCAGGGACGGAAGCAGCGTTTTCCACACGCAAGGCAAGGCCGCGGTGGAGGCGCCTGGTCCCGGCCTCGGGCGGATGATTGAACGAGTTCTCCGCGGTGTAATCGAAAGACAGTTCCCATGCGCCGCCGATTTCGCGCCATTCACGCCGGACCTGGCCGTGCTGTTGGCGGGCACCGCGGACTTCGTCGATGTCCGCGAAGTCCGCATCCACCTCCAGCGCAAGCGTGAAGGAGGCAATGTGCTGAGAGAAATTCGTCAGGTCGATGTCTTCGTGGAGACCGTTGCCGGCGTACCGCGAAAGACGCAGCTCCAGTGTCTGTTGCGACGCGGACTGCACGTGTCCACTGCCAGGATCGCGTGTCTGCGCTACGCCAGGCGGCAAGGACATATAGTAGCCGAGCCACGAGTGCTGCTCGACATTGGAGAGGGCCACCGGGTGGGGCAGGCGGAGGTCGATGGTATAGAAGTAGCGTGACAACAAACGCGTCTCGTGTACAAACAATCCGTGCTCGGAATCGCGGTGCACGAATCCGTCCCGGCCTGTTGCGAACACGGTATTGCTCTGGCTGACGTAAAGGGTATCGTCGCGCGGCCGCAGGCGAACCAAAGAACACTGCGGCTTGAGCCTGGCTGGAGGTTGCGGGCCGGCGAATGGAGACGACTCCTCGAATGCCGTCATAACCTGATGAGCGCGAGGCCGCTTTGCGGGTCGTACTCCCGCCGCAATGGCGACGGCGATTCCTCCAGAACAATCTCCAGCGTCGGTCGGACAGTGCCTTCCAACAGATGGCCGCCCATCGTTGTTCCATCGCGTTTGCCTACGACGATATGGGCATGGACCTTGGGTTCGCCTTTTTCGAGAGCGATGTCGCCGAGCAACGAGATGACCTCCACCTGCTCGCTCACGGGAATGCGGACATAGTCCTTTGTTTCCCAATCGAAGTATCCGAGAACCACGCGAGAGAATGCGCCTATGCCGGTGAAATGAGAGGCACCGCATTCGTTCGTCCTGGCGAACTCGAGAAGGGCAGGCAATACCTCGTCGCCCGTGTTCATCACGAGGGCAAAAGACTTCTCCGAATCAGCCAGCGGTCTGGATTTCATTTTTCCGTTCCTCCTTTGCGCGAAAACCAGTAAAGCAGTGCACCGGCGGCCAAACCGGCGGCGCCGAAGAGCAGTTCGCGTGAATATCCGTCGTTGCGCGGCAGCTCCAGCCAGGATCTTTCGGGAAATGGGCCTGGGGTTCCTTGCGATCCATCGTGCAAGGCCATTTGCATGACTTGCGCGAGGTGAAGCGCGCGGCGGTCGGTTGTGTGCTCGATTTGGGTCCGGCAACTAAATCCGTCGGCGAGGATCAGCGTATCCTTCCGCGCCTCCCGCACCTTCGGTATCGCACCCAGTTCGCCGATTTGCATCGAGAGAGCGTATTTTTCGGGAACGAAACCGAAGCTGCCGGCCATTCCGCAGCAGCCTTCATCGAGGAACGTCACGTCAGCGCCCATCTCGCGCAGCAGTTTCTTTTCCTCTTCCGTATCCAGGACCGCATGTTGATGGCAGTGGGTGTGGACCAAGGCTTCCCTGGTCAGCTTGGGGGGGCGATAGTGCGGCGCTTTCTTGCCGAGGAATTCGGCCAGGGTGAAGGTCTGCTGGCGTAACCGTTTCGCGTCTTCGTCGTGCGGCAGGAGATCGGCCATTTCGTCGCGGAACACGGCTACGCAACTGGGTTCCAGACCCACCACGGGAGTGCCCACCTGGATTGCCGGACACAAAGCGTCCAGCACCTTGTGCAGTTGTTTTGTCGCCTGGTCGAGCATCCCGAAATCGTACAGGGGCCTGCCGCAGCACAGATGCGCAGTGGGAACCGTCACCTCGAAGTCCGCGGCCTCCAGCACCTCCACGGCCGCGGCCGCCACTGCCGGATGAAAGTAGTTGCTGAAAGTATCGGGCCAAAGAACTACTTTGGGCGCCCCGATATTCTTGGGAAGCTTGTGGCGGAACCATGACTGGAACGTCTGGCCGGCGAATTTCGGCACCGGACGCTCCGGCGCGATTTCGGCGAGTCTCTTGACGATGTCCCGCAGGCCCGGGGTTTGACTGAACAGATTGGAGAAGGCAGGCAGAATCGATCCGAGACGCGCCCACCAGGGAATCAGGCCCATGCTGTAAGCGTGACGGGGACGCAAGCGGCCCTGGTAATAATGCGCCAGGAATTCCGCTTTGTACGTGGCAATGTCCACGTTGACCGGACAGTCGCTCTTGCAGCCCTTGCAGGAAAGGCAGAGGTCGAGGGCATCGAACACGGCTTGGCTTTTCCAGCCATCGGTAAGGACGTCGCCCTGCATCATCTCGAAGAGAAGATGGGCCCGGCCGCGGGTGGAGTGTTGCTCCTCCATCGTGGCACGGTAGCTGGGGCACATGACTCCCTTATGTTGCCGGCGGCATTCGCCGATCCCGACACACCGCAGCGCGGCCTGATTGAAGCTGCCTTTGTCCTGGGCGTAATGAAAGTAAGTCGAGGGTGCGGCCGGATGATAGTCGGTGCCAAGCCGTAAGTTCTCGTCGATGCGATACGGATCTACAATCTTGCCCGGATTCATCTTCCATTGCGGATCCCAGAGGGCTTTGAACTCACGAAACGCCTGCACTAATTCCTTGCCGTACATCTTGTGCAGAAACTCGGCCTTGGATTGCCCGTCGCCGTGCTCGCCGGAGAGTGAACCTCCATAGCTCGTGACGAGATCGGTTGCGTCCTCCATGAAGGAGCGATAGTTCCGGATGCCATCGGCGGTGAGGAGATCGAAGCTGATGCGCGTGTGAATGCAGCCCTGGCCGAAGTGGCCGTACAGCGCGCCCTCGTAGCCATGCTTGTCGTAGAGCTTCTTCAGGTCGCGAAGGTAGCGCCCGAGCAGCTCGGGTGGAACGGCTGAATCCTCCCATCCTTCCCAGGTGACATGCTTTCCTGGTACCCAAGCGGTGGCGCCAAGCCCCGATTCCCTGATGTCCCACACTATTTTCTCCTGCCCGGTGTCGTCGAAGAGCTTCATGGTGGGAGCATCATTCTTGCGCTCGAGCAGATGCATTAACTGCCGGGCCGAATCATCAGACGCTTCTTTTGTCTCGCCGCCGAATTCGAGCAGGAGCCACGCACCGCCCTTGGGAAGCAGCCGGAGATTCGCGAGCTCAATACCCTTGATCACCATGCCGCGGATCAGCGCGTCGTCCAGGGCTTCGCAAGCAATCGGCTTGGTGGCCATAACTTCGGGAACATGGTCGGCGGCAACATAGATATCCGGATAACCTAACACCAGCAGGGAACGCGCGGGGGGATACGGAACCAGCCGCAGCGTCGCCTCCAGAACAAAGGCGCATGTGGATTCCGTGCCCACCAGCGCGCGAGCTACTTGAAAACCGTTCTCCGGCAGGAGTTCATTGAGATTGTATCCGGAGACCCGGCGGGGAATGGGCGGATAGCGCGTCCGGATGAAGTCCGCATAGGTATCGCGGAGCGTCTTGAGACCCGCGTAGATCTCCGCACGGCGTCCGCTCTCACCGACGATTTTCTCCAGTTCCTGATCGCTGGTGGGTCCTACGCGCATGCGAAGGCCATCGTAGGTCAGGATCTCCAGTTCCTCCACGTTTTCTTCCGTCTTGCCCGCCATCACGGAGTGGGCGCCGCACGAGTTATTTCCGATCATGCCGCCAAGCGTATTGTGGTTGTGAGTGGCAGGGTCGGGACCGAATGTGAGGCCGTGCCGCTGAGCCTGGCCGCGCAACGAGTCGAGCACTACTCCAGGCTGAACGCGGGCGCGGCGGCCTTGCGGATCGACCTCCAGTACGCGATTGAGATACTTGGAGAAATCGAATACGACCGCCACATTGCAACATTGGCCGGCAAGACTGGTACCGCCGCCGCGGGCCAGCACCGGCGCTCCGTAGCGGCGGCAGACAGCCACGGAAGCGACGACATCGTCCACCGACTTTGGAACGATGACGCCTATCGGCACCTGCCGATAGTTGGAGGCGTCGGTCGAATAGACCGCACGCGTGCCCGCGTCGAAACGCACCTCGCCTTCGATGGCGCGGCGGATATCGGCAGCAAGAGCTGCGCCGAAAGAGGGCGGCTCATCGCCGGGACGCCGCCTCGGGTGGGCGGGCGCCAGCCGATCTTCGTGAATCAGCGTTTCCATAAACACGATACCTTTCGACATCCTGCGTTTTCAAAACCAGCCCGAGCCCTGGAGAGTGCGGGTCTGGCTGCAGCATTCCTTCTTCGGCCTGCAAAGCCCCATCGAACACGATTTTCTCGATGCGGACATGATCGTGAAAATACTCGACGTCCCGAGCGCCGGCCGCCGCGCAACAAAGGTGTCCGTGAAGCGAAGGTGCGGTGTGAGCAGAGAGCGGCAGCGAGAATCCCTGACAGAGCGCATCCGCCTGCAAGAAGCCCGTGATACCCGCGCACCGTGTGGCATCGGCCTGCAGAACATCCACGGCGCCGCTTTGGAGCATGCGCCGAAAATACACGGCATCGTAGCCATACTCGCCGGCCGCGATCTCCATACCGGGCGGGCCTTGATCCCGTACCAGGCGCAGTCCTTCCAGGTCGTCGGAAGACACGGGCTCCTCGAACCACGTGACGTCGAGGTCGCGGAACTCAAATGCCTTCCGCACGGCCTGCTTTCGACTGTACGCTCCGTTTGCATCCACCATCAGCCCGATATCGGGGCCAATTGCTTTACGGGCGGCGCACACTCGGCTCACATCTTCTTCCGGGCGGGAGCCGACCTTCATTTTGACCGTCCGGATACCTTCGGCAACCCAGGCGCGAAGCTGCGCCTCGAGTTGCAGGATGCTGTACGAAGTGAACCCTCCGCTGCCGTAGACGGCAACGCGCGAGCGTGCGCCGCCGAGCAGCGCAAAAAGCGGCGTGCCGCACAGTCTGGCCTTCAGGTCCCACAGCGAATTGTCAACAGCGGCAATTGCCATCGAGCAGATCCCGGGATGCCCCAAGTTACGAACTGCCCGCCGCATGGCCATCCAGATTTGGCCGGTCAGAAGAGAGTTTTGCCGGAGGACGATCGGCTTTAAGACACCATCAATCAGTTGCGCGGTTGAGATGCCGGCGTAGGTGTAACCGAGACTACGCAACCCGCCAGCCTCCGCCGTCACGACGACAATGGTTGTCTGGTTCCACGACAGGGTGCCGTCGGCTTCCGGCGACGAAGTGGGTATGGTGAAAGCCGATACGTCCAGATCGTTGACCGGAATGCCGCGGGACCTGTTACTCATTCAGACCATCTCCCGAACTTTATCCGCCACGACGGTGTCGATGATCTTGCGCCTGTCGGGCGTGCCTTTGGCGAGTGACTCGACGAAGTGCGCTGTCTGTTTGGCAGTCACTTTCGGCGGCATCGGCGGTTCGTTGGGATCGACCACAGCCTCGATAATCACAGGGCCCGGAGTCTTCAACGCGCGATCGAGGATTTCGCCGCATTCGGTCGGGTCTTCGATAGCAAACCCGACTCCTCCACAAGCTTGCGCAAAACTCGTGAAATTGATCGGGGTCAGATCGCAGCCATATTCCGGATTACCCAGAAACACCATCTGCTCCCACTTGATCTGACCGAGGCTGTTGTTTTTCACGATCAGGATCTTGATCGGCAGCTTATATCGGACCGCGGTCGCAAACTCGGCCATGAGCATGCTGAATCCGCCGTCGCCCACAATACCCACGCAGAGGCGGTCCGGATAGGCAACCTGAGATGCGATGGTGTACGGAAGCCCGCAGGCCATGGTGGCGAGATTGCCCGATAGCGTGTGTAGCTGGCCCCGTTTCGCGGGCACATGGCGGGCCCACCAGGTAGCGATGGTGCCGGAATCGCAATTGACGATCGCGTTAGCCGGAAGGCGCTTACCCAACTCGGCGGCGACTACCTGCGGTTTCATCGGTTTGGTTTTCACGCTCTCTTCCTGCTCCAGATCCTTACGCCAGTCCTTCATTTCCGCTTGTATGCTCGAAAGAAAGCTCTTGTATTCGTTGGGCTGCAGCAATGGCAACAGCGCCTGCAGCGAACGCCTGCAATCGCCGACCAGTCCGACCTCTACTGGGTAACGCAGCCCGATACGAACGGGGTCGGAATCGATCTGCACTCCACGAGCATGTCCCGGCTTCGGCATGAACTCGATGTACGGAAACGAGCTTCCCGCGATCAGAATGGTGTCGCATCCTTCCATGGCATTTTGCGAAGGCCTGGTGCCAAGCAAACCGATCGAACCAGTCGTGTAGGGGCTATCGTCGGGCAGGACAGCCTTACCAAGCAGTGCCTTGACCACCGGAGCGGAAAGTTTTTCGGCCGCCGCCTCCAGTTCATCGGAGGCATGCAGGGCTCCGCGTCCCGCAAGGATCACAACCCGCTTTCCGGCATTCAGGATGTCCGCCGCCCGGCGCAGATCCTCATCGCAAGGAACACGCTCGCTATGGACCGATACTTCCGAGACGTGGCCCGACAGGTTTCTCGCGCTGCGGCCGCTTCCATTGCTTTTTACTTCGAGATCCTGAAAGTCCACAGGGATAGACAAGTGCGATACACCACGGTAAGCGAGCGAACTACGGCAGGCTAACTCAGCGATGTTCTCAACGTGTTCGGCCCCCATGCACCTCGCGTTATAAACACAGACATCCATGTAGAGCTTATCCAGTTCCACATCCTGCTGGGTATGTGTGTGAGTAAGATCGTGAAATTGCATTCCGGTTAAGGCTAATACCGGCTGCCCGTCCAGCTTCGCGTCGTAAAGCCCATTCAATAGATGGATGCCCCCCGGACCCGAGGTTGCCAGACAGCAGCCCAACCGTCCTGTGTGTTTGGCATAGGCGCACGCCATGAAGGCGGCAGCTTCTTCATGGCGCACCTGGATGAACCGGACGGTATCCTGCTGTTTGCGCAGCGCCTCCATAATGCCGTTGATG
>Ga0335081_10005086_pt1 | contig 20792 bp, 6 predicted proteins | sample Lox_Sample_35_FD_206713 | JGI IMG/M metagenome (GOLD analysis project Ga0335081, IMG submission 206713) | Soil microbial communities from Loxahatchee National Wildlife Refuge, Florida, United States - Lox_Sample_3.5 | ecosystem: Environmental > Terrestrial > Soil > Wetlands | place: USA: Florida... | reverse complement strand
CCGACCCGAGCTGAGCATCGACAACCGCCACGACCTGACCTACCGTTGGCACCGGCGCCTCCGAGCGCATCAGGCGGCCCGTCCGGTCAGGCAGCGAAACTTGAGCCGGGCGGGCCGTTCCCATTCCGTCGTGCCCACCCTGGCGCCGACCACCAGCACCCCGCAAGCCCCACCCGTCATGCCCGCCCCGCCTGACGCCAAGCGCCCCATTCGTGCCCGCTCACCGTGGCGGGGCACACGGGTCGCCGCGGGCCGGATCACCGGTGCCGCCGCGATCGGGGTCGAGATCGGCAAGGTGATTAGCAAGTACAAGACCGCCAAGCACTTCGAGGTCACCATCACCGATGACAGCCTCACCGTCCGGCGCAGGCAGGACCGGATCGACGCCGAGGCCGCCCTGGACGGGTTCTACGTGCTGCGCACCCCCGCCCCCGCCGCCGAACTGGACGCCCCCGCCGTGGTGACCGCCTACAAGAACCTCAAATACGTCGAACGGGACTTCCGGTCGATCAAATCCGACGACCTGGACCTGCGCCCGGTCTTCCACCGCCTGGAAGAACGCGTCAGGGCCCACGTGCTGATCTGCATGCTCGCCTGCTACCTGACCTGGCACCTGCGCAGGGCGTGGGCGCCGCTGACCTACACCGACGAGCATCCGCCGCCGCCCAGGCCAAAGCCTCCGGCCAGCACGATGCGGCCGGACGGCCCTACCGCAGCTTCCGCGGCCTGCTCGAGCACCTGGCCACCCTGCCACGCAACCAGGTCCGGTTCACCGGCGCCACCACCGACGTGCCCATGCTCACCGAGCCGACCAGCGCCCAGCGCAAGGCCTTCGACCTGATCGGCGTCCCGATCCCGCTTGCCTTGAAGTAGTCAGAACAAACCCGGCCAGCCCGGCAAAACGCCAGGTCAAACCCGGAAGTACTCACCGAACCGACCGTAACTTCGGGTTAGGGGACAACCCGCCCGACCATGCCTGGTCCTCGCTCGGGATGTGGCAGGGAATACGTCGGCTTCGCAGGCTACCCTGCCAGCCGGACACTAAGGTCACGGCCGGAGTGCCGCACTACGAGCACAACGAAGGCAGCATCTAGGCCGGCCACGACTCGTGTCGTCCTTCATAGGAGAGCACGAGGAGGATGTCCTCGATCTCGCCCCGGCCCAGTCGCTCCGCGAGTTCGCCCGAAGAGGCGAGCGCAAGTTCCCACGCCCCTGCGGGTGACCGGCCGAGCATCCGTGCCCATCCGGCGGCGTTCGCCGTTGCGGCGCTGATCAGGCCGTTGACGGACTGTCCGGGTCCGCCGATGGGTCCGTCGGTCCCGGTTTCGGTGAAGAGCAGGTGCTCGACAGGGACCTCGAATGTGGCACCCTGCCCGCGTACGAAGTAGAGCAGGACGTTCCGGATCGCGAGTTCGGACAGGTTGGCGGGGAAGTCCTGGGGCTCGGTGCGGAACCGTACGGATACGGGTCCGGCGCCGGATCCCTCCGGATGGTGCAGGTCGTACCACTGGTCCGGGAACTGCCGGCGCAGGCTGAACGGGCGGTCGCCGCCACTGACCGGGTCGAGGCGGCGGATGACATCCTGCCGGTACAGCGGACTGTCGAGAGCGGTGTAGTCGATGGTGATGAGGATGTCGGCGATGCTGCGGTAGTCGATCGAGTTGGCCGGCCGGGGCATGCGGAATTCCCAGGTGGTGTCTACGCCGAGCCCTTCGAACGGCAGGAGCATCTCTCCCTGGGGTTGCAGCTCCAGCACGCCGGAGGCGTTCATCGGCGCACAGAGCGCGACCGATTCGGGTGGCCGCTGCACGAGGGTGGTCTGGAAGACGTCGCCGCCGATCGTCACCCGGGAAACGCCGGACGTCGACAGGGTCGCCCTGATGCCGATGGTGGGCGGGATGAGCGCGATCACCGACGTCCGGACCTGCCGGATGAGCCGCAGATAGTGCCCCGGGAAGTCGCGGTCGAACAGCTCGGACGGTGTAGCGAAGATCAGCACGCCGGTCTCCCGGAACCGCTGGAAGGCGAACGGGTCGAGCTGGGCGAGCGAGACAGTACGGCTGAGCTGGAGCTTGCGCCGGTCGGTTTCGAAGGCGTACTGGTCCAGCCGGGTGAGGTCCTGGAGCAGTCGCGCGGAGCCGGTCATGCCCCGCCGGTCGGGGCCGGTCCCGTCGACCGACGATCCCGCGGGATCACGCGGGGCGTCCCCGTAGTCCGCCAGCACGATCCCCGTCGGCGTCTCCTGGCGTTCGAAGGCGAGCTGGGCTTCGGCCAGCCGCGTGACCGCAGTCGCCTGCTGGAGCTGGTAGCGGTACACGCCCTCGAGCACCCCGCTCATCCAGTGGTAGAGCTCGGCCCCGGCAAACCGGCTGTCGAGGAAGGTGACGACCTCGTCGGCGTGGTCGGCCTGCATCGCCGCGATGGCCCGTTCCTGGCCGACGATGCTGACGCGGTCCTGCGCCAGGACGGCCTGCGCGTGGCCGAGTTCCTGGTCTTTGCGAGCCAGGTCGAGCTGGAGCTGCCAGTCCTGCTCGAGACGTTTCTGCCTCGCGATCGTCGCCAGCGCAGCGGACCACGAGGACATCCCGCCTACCACGCTTTGTTGGACGGTCGCGTCGGCCACCATGGCTATGACCGCGCCACCCGCCGTTGCCAGCCCCGCGGTGAGTCCGGCGTCGACGAGGAAACTCGCGGCGTCGGCGCCGGCTCCCGCCAGCACCAACCCGGCGCTCTTGGCTGCGGCCACGCCGAATTGCGCCCACATCGTCGCCCACACCAGGTTCAGCGCCCAGGTCTCCTCGTCCAGCAGGCCCTCCTTGAGGAGGGTGGCGAAGTGATCGGCCTGGATGTTGGCACGCTGCTGCTGCAGGTCGGCGAGGTCGACACCGTGCTGCGCCTCTTGAATGCGGAGGTTCTGGAGGTGCACGGCGCCGCGGGCGAGGTCGACCTGCTGGCGGGCTCGGAGCAGGTCGAGTTCCGCGGCCTCGGCCTTCTCCAGCGTGCTCAGGAAGCTGGCCTCCATTTGCTGGGCGAGTGCGGTCAGCTGCCGGGCCCGCTCGATCAGGGTGCGATAGCGGTACGGGGTCGCGGGCAGCCGCATCACGCCGGGAAGCCCGATCTGCTGCCCGGCGCTGCCGATCGCCGGGAGGCTGCGGGCGCCGTCGGCTGACGCCGCTGACGGTTCGACGACGCGTTCCAGGCCTGCGATGTCCCGGCACGTCCTGATCTTGTGCAGGTTGAGCTCGGCCCGGAGCCGGAGCGCGGTGGGCACGGGGTTGGGCGGCGTGCAGAACGTCCGTCGCAGGGACGGCGTGGCGCCGGGGTCCCCGTCGTCCGCCAGCTCGTCAAGATGTTCGAGACCGGCCTCCACGATCGGGTCGCGCATCAGGTCGCGGTGCTCTTTTGCTCGCAGGAGCGCCTCCTCGCGCAGGCGCTCCTTGAGCGTCCGCCCGGTCGAGGTCTGCTGCGCGATGGCTGCGGCCACCCTCGCACGGGCCTGCGCGATCCGTTCGGGCCAGGGCCGGGTCTGGGTGAGGATCTCCTCCAGGTCGGCGACGACCTGCCGGAGGAGCCGCAGGTCGCGGATCGGCCTCAACTGGTCGACCACCTCTTGCCACTCCGGCGGAGGGCTCTCCGGGCCGAGGGTCAGGCCGCCGACGATCTCCGCACAGGCGTCCGCCGGTGCGCGCAGGAGGTCGTCGAGCAGCGTCAGGGCCTGCAGGTAGAGCAGCTCGGCCCGCACGATCGCTTCGCCGGTGTCGATGGTGAACTCGGTGTCCGCGAAGTCGAGCAAGCACCGGACGAGGAAGAGCGCGACGGCCCGGGCATCCGTCCCGGGACGGGTGGCGGCGATGCCGTGCACGTCGAAGGGATCGTTGAGCCAGTCGGGCAGGCGCACGTAAGCGCCGCTACCCCGGTCGAGCAGGGGATAGGTGATGCGTCGATCCGGGGCGGCGGCGTAGTCGTAGATCGCCCGGAAGCGCCGTAGCGCGGCCTCGAAGCTCCCCCGGCGATGCAGCTCGAGGGCCAGCTGGAGCGGCAGCAGGTAGTACGCCTCGTCCAGGTATGTCCAGCTCGTGATGGGGCTGTCCCCGTTGAGTTCGGTGATCGCCTCGAGCTGCGCGCGCTGCTCGGCGTCGGCACCGTGCAGGTCGGCGGTCGCCGGGAAGGTTCTCGTCAGCAGCGGGAGCAGGCGCAGGTGTGGAACTCGGGCGCCGGTCACAGGAACGAGCTCTACCTGCCCCGGCTCATTCATGCGAATAGGCACGAGGCGGTGTTCGGGCCGCGGCGACAGGGGAGTGTCCAGGTCGCTCCAGGGGACCTCACAAGCGACGAGGTGCGGCGCACCCGCCATTGCCGCGCTCAATGACCACGCCCGGGTGCCGTCGAGCGTCGGCGACATGGCCTGGGTAACGCGGACTGTCCCAGGGGGGGTCAAGTCAATCACCGTGGCACGGACTTGATCGCCGCCCGTGCGGGAGTATGCGACGAGCCGGTCGTGTTTCGCGAAGTACTGGCTCCCCAGCCACTCGACGATTACGTTCGTCTCGAACGCAGTGGCCACGTCCCACCACCGCCCCGGGGCGTTCGGGTTCTCCGGGTCCTCAGTGAACCCGAACCGGTACGCATTGAGACGCTCAACCGGATCATCGTAACGGCCCACGAGGAGCCACAGCCGATCCCCGGTCCGGACGGCCGCGCGCACGGGTCCCAGCGGCCTGAACGGCTCGTCGGGGTCCGCCCGCAGCGGACCCGCCAGGGCGTCGGGGTCGGTGGACCAGCTCCTGCCCCGGGGGTCGACGACTCGGAGCTCGTAGCCCGACATGCTCTTGATTATGAGGGCCGGGGGGTGGGACTCCACGGCAGCGACCATTGTTGCGGTCCAGACGTCCGCGCCGTCCACGGGGAGGAGCGTCGCGTCGCGGCTCTCCCAGGACGGCTCCTGCGGAGGGTCGAGCGGGACGCGCAGGACGTGGCTGAGCACGCCCGTCGGAGCCTTGAGGAACACGAACACGGAGAACGCGTCGGCGGTGGCCGGACGGTGGATCGCCGCACCGACGACGGACTCGACGTCGCCGACGACGCCGGGCACCGGAGCCCAGAACCCGACGGGCTCGCCGCGCCGTTTCACCGCGTAGTAGATGGTGCCGGTCGTCGCACCGCGGCCGAACACGACGCATTCGACCGGGTTGGGTTCGGCCAGGCTCGCCGTCGCGTCCACGCTGAGCGTCGCCAGGTCGCGCAGGTGATCGGAGTACTCGGTTGCGGCGGTCTCGGCTTCGATCGCGCCCGAGCGGTGACGGGCGGCGACCGAGGCGAAGACGGGCGACTGCTGTCGGCGCAGGGTCGGCAGCAGGATGTTCTCGGGGTAGACAAACGCCAGCATCGCCGCGCGCCACGTGGTGTAGGAGCCGAGCCACCGCCAGTCCGCCTCGAATTCCTCGCCGGCCACGGCGACGTCTGGCAGTACGTCGGCGACGAGGCCGGTGCGGACCGACCAGAGCAGGCCCTGCAGGGTCTCGACGGCCTGCTCGATCCGCGTTGTCATGCGGCAGGCCCCCGCCTCCGCGTCGATCTGGTACCGCTGGGCGACCCATCGGACCCGTTCCACCTGGTTGTACCCCGGGAAGTCGTCGAGGCTGAGCGGCCATTGCGGCGGGTGCTCGACCGCGTAGGCCGCATAGACATAGATGTCGCGTAGGCCGGGCAGGGCGTCCGCCTCGGCTGCGTGGACCGCCGCGGCCATGCCGGTCGAGATCGCCTCGTCCTGCGCGATCCGCGCGTCGAGCCGCTGCTCCCACGCGACCCGGTCGGCCCGCTCCGCCCGCCACGGGACGAGCTCGCGGATCCTGCCGCCCGTACGACGCCGGAACACGTCCGGACTCAGCGTGATCGCCGCGGATCGTTCCTCGGCGCGCCACCGCGCGAACATCCGCCCCTTCAAGACGGCGGCGACGATGTCGCGCGCCTCACTGAGCTCGGCGTCATCCACGCCCGATCCGGACAGGCGACGGAGATCGCCGAGTCGGACCGCGGCCGCAGGCGACAGGCCAAGACGGACCAGCCTGCCCCGGGCGACCGGCGTCACGGTCCGGTCCCTCACGAGCTCGTCGAGTTCCGGCCCGGGCGTCCCGATGCGGGCGAGGAGGCCCTCCAGCCATTCGGCGGCCGACGTCGACGCGCGTGCGGCGCCGATCTCCCCGGCCAGGTCTTGCAGCTGTTCGCGGCGGTCCTGGAGCAGCGTCCGCGCGGCACCGCTCCCGGCCTCGGCGAGGTCGGACTCGTCGACGAGGTCCGGGTCGATGAGGGGCGGACCGCTCTCGGCGAGGAGCGTCGCGCGCCAGGCCTGCCGTCGTACCGGGTCCGCCCGCCACGGCGGCAGCGCCTGACGTCGGATCTCCCAGTACGGGAGAGTCCCTTCGGCGGTCTTCCAGCCCGCGTACCGCTTGCGCACCTCCCGTGCGAGTGTCAGCACCGCCGCCCAGTCCTCCGCGGTCGGCCGAGCCGCCTGCAAGGACGTCACCGCGGTCCGGTCCCGCACGTCCATGAGCATGGTGAGCTCGGCTACCTTCAGGTGATAGGTGCTGTCCAGCTCCGCCGCGGCCGCCCGATCGACCGCCGCGGTCCTGTGCAACCGCGTCAGCTCCGATTCGAGGACGGCATCCGGGACGGGCCGCCGCAAGGCGACGGCGACCATGCCGATCACGTCGGCGTGGAGCCGCCGCTCCGCGAGGGAGACGTGAAGCTCGACCAGTTCGCCTCCGCGGTCAGTCAGCAGCTGCACGGCGGGCACGCCCGTGACGACGACGTCGCGGAGCTCGTCGCTGCGGGTCGTGTCAGGGTCGACCAGCGGCCGGACGTCGGCCTCCGCGGGCGGCCAAGTGCCGGGAGCCGGTTCGTGCTCCGCCAGGTGGAACTGCTCGGGCCCGAGCAGCAGGCCCACGGTGCGTTCCTGCTCGATCCACGCGGGAAACCGGGTGCGCACCTTGATCGACTGGGTGAGGATCGAGGCCAGCTCCTCCCGGGCGGCCGCCGTGGGTGCAGACCGGAGCAGATCCGCCAGACGCCGCAGCGCCCCGGTCTCCAGCCCGGTCGCCGTCCGGGCAGCGGCTGGGTCGCCTGGGTCGAGCGCGTCGAAGTCGGGGGGCGGGCCGCCGAAAGCGCGTACCAGCATCCTGTGGGCGTCCGGCAGCGCCCGCAGCGCCTGGAGGTCGGCATCGACCTGCCGTCTCCGCTCGGTCCACAGCGCGAGCACCGCCGAGGCGTTCGGCCGCAAGTCGTCCGCGCCGACGACATCCGGGTCGATGATCGGGGTGTCTCGGGGCCACGGCTCGGCGGCGTCCTCTGACCGCCAGCCGGCGCGCAGGAAATCGCGGCGCCAGCGGACGAGCAGTGGTTCGGCGCCATCCGATCCGGAGGACGAGGTGAGCGATGGCATGCCGAACAGCTCCGTCAGCCGCGCCTCGGTCGGCCGTGCCCGCAGGATCTCCAACCGGTCGTCCGTGCCGCCGGTGGGCTCGAAGCCCAGCCGGTGCGCCAGGGCGGTGCGGTCCTCGACCGTGTACCCCCTCGCCTGACGCAGCTCGTCCAGGGACGTGCCGATCTGCGTGAGCAGGCTGCGGTGGGCACGGTCGCGGCTGTCTCGTTCGGCCGACGCCACGACGCGTTGGACGAACGGGTGCGGCGTTCCGCTGACCCGGCGCAGCACGTCCACGACGAGGCGCATCTGGCGCACTGGGGTCTGCGATGCCTCGCACGAGTCGACGATTTCATCGAAGGGGAGCCCGACGAGGCCGGCGAGCTGCTCGAGGGTCAGCGGATCGCCGTTGACCTCGACGTGGTCGAACGCGTAGTCCAGCAGGTCGAGCAGGTAAGCGCGAGAGCTCACCACAGTCGCGCAGTCCGAGCAATCGCAGCTTCCCTCGGCTGCGTCATCGGCCGCCCCGCCGAGCGCGTCGTAGATGGTACCGGGCACGTCGAGGGTCTCGACGAAGCGCACGTCCTGTCGCGCGCGGCGGTGCAGCTCCAACGCGACGTTCGCGGCGATCCCCGCCGCGTCGGCGGCGGGCAGGAACCGCCGCCGCGGCATGCGGGCGATCGTCGGCGCGTCCGGGAACCCGTTCTCGATCAGCCTGAGCCCGGTCAGCACGTCGGCGGTGACCGGTTCCAGGTCGGCCAGGGCGGCCAGGGTGGACGCCCATACCTCGCTGGTGTGCTCGGCCAGCCCGCCACGCCTGCGGATGTCCGCGAGCGTGCGCACCCCGTCGCGATCGAGCGCGGCCATCGCCGCCGCGGGTACCGACAGGCCTGCGGCCGCGATGGCGTCCTGCAGGCTGCGTGCAGGCCGAGCCCGGGCAGGAATTTCGACGTCGACCACCACCGGCTGATCCTCGACGCGCAGGAGGAGGAGGTCCACCGGCTTCATCGGGGCACGTGCCCCGTCCCAGAGCTCCAGCCGAAGCCGCCGGGGCAGGTTGCGGCGCGCCGGGACGCGCAGGACGACCCGGCCGTCGGCGTCGGAGACGGCACGCCCGATCGGTCGAGGCTCGGGGAGGGCGTCGCGGTCGATCGCCCGCACCAGGAACCCGACAAGCGGGCGCTTGTTCGCCGCGTCGCGGAGCATGAGCGTCACCACGCGCTGCTCCAGCACACCCGACGCGAGGGCCGCGGTCTCCAGGGCGGTGACGATCACGCTCGGCGGGAGGACGGCCTCCTCGCGGATCTCGTTGCGCTCGACTGCGGTGGCGAGTGCCTCGGCCAGCCGCGCCGGGTCGGTGCGGAGCACCTCGTCGAGGTCCAGGCCGAACGTCCCGGCGCCAAGCCCGAAGCACAGCTCGGGCGATAGCCCGGTCTGTCGTGCGAGCCGTGCGGCCGCGCGCAGCCGGGCGAGCGTGCCGCGTTCGGCTCCGGTGGCTTCTTGGAGGTGGCGCAGGTCGTCGTCGGTGAGGTCGTGCAGCGCGGTGCCATCTAGGCCCGGATCGAGCCGGGCACGAAGCGCGGCGAAGGTCGTGGGCGACGCCGAGTCCGGGGCATCGACCGTGACGTCGATCGTGACGCCCTCGCCTGCGTTGTAGAGCACGGGGGAGGTTGCGAGTACCGCGCCGTCGTCCGACACGACCCGCACCACGAGATGCGGCCGACGCGCCGGCTGCGTGAAATTCGACGCCGTGTAGCTGATGGAGTAGCTGCCGTCGTCTGCCGTGTCAGCCTCAGCGAGCAGCACCTCGCCACGGAGACGTCGGCCATAAAGTCGGACGATGAGGCCAGCGGTGTCGCCGTTGGTCGCAGACCGGCGCACACGCCCGCTGACAGTCCTCACTCGGTTGTTCAGGTGATATGCGGGAGTATCGGTGAGTTCTGGCATCGTCGACCCTCGTCCCCTCAGATGCGAATGGAGTGGATGAAATCGGAATCCCTACTTGGAGGAATCGTCAGGAGTTGTGGATCACGGTTCTGGGTGATCACGCGGCTTCCTTTCCGCGCACCAGCGCGACCAGGTGGTGACCGGTTCGTACGTCCCGGTCACCCAGGGAACCATGTCTCCGAAGTGGGTGTCATACGCCTTGTCCATCACATCGATTGGCGACGGTTCGCCTTCGATGGCGGCGTGCGCCGATCCCGCTGCGGCCATAATTCCGCCTCCGGCCACTGCGCCCAGTACTGCGGCCGAGAAGGCAGTGACTGTGCCGGCTGCCGCCGCCGACGCAAGTGCGATGTCCACACCAAGGCCCGCGCCACCTGTTGCGATGTCGGTCGCACCCGAGGCCTTGGCACCCGCAACGAGCTGGTTGACTCCGTGGCCGATCTGGAGGCCGCTGAAGAGCGGCCCGAGGAGGCCGAGAATTGCACCCGCATTGCGCGCGATACCGGTAAGGCGTGCCATTCCCGCTGAGCCGAGTTCACTGATGGCAGATCCGGCGGGCGAGCCAGAGCCGGGGATCGGGACAACCGGCCCTGGCTCGCCCGCTGCGGCTGGTAGATACCCCCGGATCTTCAAATTGCCGGAACGCTCCGGCAAGGCCAGCTGCTTTGGAGGTGTAAGCGGTCGGCTTGGCTTCGGACCGCTACCGGCCGGATCCAGCTGTTGCAGCGGGGTGGTCTCCTTCAGCGCTTTGGCTACTGCCTTGTGGGGAACGAGTTCCGCCGGCGGCTTCGTTTCCGGTGACGTCTTCGTCAGAATCCACATCGCGGCTCGCGCGATGGGGTGCTTGGCGCTCGCGGCCAGCCTGGTCATCAGTCCACTGGGGCGGCTCGGAGGAGTTGGCGGCTTGTCGGCGGAAAGGCCAAGCGGATCAGTAAGCACCAGCGGGCGTCCCGACACGAACTGGTAAAGAGAGAGGCCATCGACCGGCCCTGCGGGATCGCAGCTTGTCCACCGCCCGAGCCACGGCGCGTAGTAGCGCGCGCCGAAGTAGGCGAGTCCGCTTTCCTCGTCGCGTTCCTTGCCGCTGAAGCGGTATCGTTTCCGCCCGAAACCACCGAAGCTGGTTTCGCCGTACGGGTAGTACTCCTCGCGGGCGACGAAGTCCCGGTCGGTTGGCAGGGCGCCGCCGACCACGACGTTGCTGCTGCCGAGGTGGTCGCCGAGGTGGTACTGGATGTCCGGGCCGCCGCCGCCGAGGTAGGGGTCGCCGCGGCGGACGACCGCGATCCGCTGCCTGCCGTCCATCACGTGCGTGTGGGTGTTCTGGCGGGCGGTTCCGGTGTCGGACCAGCGGTGGTGCTCGAACAGCCCGCCGACGTATACGGTGACCTGAGCGGAGCCGGCCTGGGGCCGCACTATTTTCATCACGCGCACGCCCTGGCCGTCGTAGAGGTAGTGCACGTGCTGTGACGGCTCGGCGAGGCCGGTCGGGGTCGTGGCTTGGACGCGGAAGACGCGGAGGCGGTCGAGGGCGTCCCACTCGAAGTGCCGGCTCGTGTCCTCGCGGGTCATGTTGCCGGCGGCGTCGTAGGCGTAGGTGTGCGTCGTCTGCCCGATGGTGAGACTGGCGAGCCGGTTGGTGCCAGGGGCGAGGGTGAACTCTCGCCGGGGCGGGTCGCCGGAGGCGGTGTGGCCGAGGGAGAGCAGGTTGCCGATCGCGTCGTAGCGGTAGTCCTGCGTGTAGGCCCGGGTCAGGGTCGAATCCGTGCTGCGGACCGTGTCGGTCCAGGGTGGCGCGGGCGGTGGAAGGTTGGCTTCGCGGCCGGTCGCGGACAGCAGCCGGTACAGCGGGTCGTAGACGAAGGTCCGGCTCAGGCGGTCGCGCGTCGGGGCGACGCCGCAGCCAGGGGTGCGCTCGTCGATCCCGAGGAGGTTGCCCGCCAGGTCGTGCCGGTAGCCGAGATCCTGGAGGACCTGACCGGCCGGTCGGTAGGTCAGGGCGGCTGGTGACCTGAATGCCTCGGTGCGCATCCGGACGAGCCGTGAGCTCCGCCGGTCGTACGCCAGGCGGGTCAGCACGCCGTTGCCGTAGGCGACGAGGACCCGCCGCCCGCGCGCGTCGTACGCGATCCGCTCGACGTATGGTGTGCCGTCGAGCGCGAGCCGGTCCAGGGCGCCGGCGCGGTTGTAGCCGGGGCGCAGCTCGGCGCGATGCCCGGTGGCGTCGGCAGGACAGCGGATCGAGCGCGGTCGGCCAAGCGCGTCGTAGCGCGTCGTCGTGACGTAGGAGGTTACGTCGAGCGCTGGTGCCCGGCCGGGGCTCCAGTCGACCCGGTAGGCGCGGACCCGGCCGCTGGTCGCGGAGTCGACGACGGCCAGGACCGCGGCGGGGTCGATCACCTGGCGGACCTGCTCGAGCGGGTTGTGCTCGATGTCGTAGGCGGCGATCGTGACCCGCCCGGCCTCGTCGTCGTGCCGGTACAGCGCGCCGCGCAGGTTGGCCCTCTCGATCTCCGCCGCGGACAGGCCAACCGCCTGGTCCTCGCCGTAGATGAGGTGCTCGCGCAGCGTCACGGCCTCGTCGGCCGCGTCGCGGGCCCACCGGTGCGTGAGCCGGCCCAGCGCGTCATGCGCGGTCAGGTTCCACGCGCCTCGGGCGTCGCGGGTCTCGGTCGGCTGGCCGGCTGCGTCGAAGGCGGTCAGCCGCAGGCCCGAGTCGAGGCCGTCGAGCCGGATCCGCCGGTCCAGAAGGTCGTACACGTGCGCGAACGCGGGGCGGCCGAGCGCGTCGGTGACGGTGAGGACGTTGCCGCGGATGTCGTGGGCGTACCGGGTCGTGTGCTGCTCGTCCGCGGTTCGCTCCGTGCTCGCGACGGTGCGGCCCAGCGTGTCGAGCAGCGTGCTGGACGGGGTGTCCCAGTGGTCCCGGTAGCCGGTCGCAGTGTCGGGGTGGGTGTGGCCGGCGTTGTCGTTGGCGTCGTAGGTGAACACCTCCCAGGGCGAGGGTGCGACGTGCTCGGGGTCGACGCCCGGGATCCCGTGGACGATCCGCTCCTCGGACCCGTCGGGACGGATCACGCGGACCGGCCGGCCGAGCGGGTCATAGCCGGTCACGACCCGTTCGCCCTGCTGCCGCTCGGTCGGCGCCGCAAATTCCCAGCCGACGTCGTGGAACGGTTCGTACGCCTCCACGACGCGGCCCTTGTTGTCGTAGACCTGCAGACCCGTCACGACGACGTTCGGCCGGTCCGGGGTCGCGGTGACCGATCCGACCACGTCCGCGGCGCCGGGGTCGTCGAGGACTGCGGGCAGGACGGCGTCGCCGCCGCCGAATGGTGAGACCCCGAACCGCTCGTCCTCGGCCAGGGCCCGCGTCTGCACCACCCGGCCGAACCCGTCGGAGTACTCCCGCGACTCCAGGACCTGGTCGCGTTCGAGCAGGGGGACGTCGGTGTCCGTGTCGCGGTGGACGTGCCGGACCGTGGCGACCGAGATCGGCTGACCGGACCGCTCGTACGCGCGGAGGTCGTAGGAGAACCGGACGCTCGGGCGGGACTGGTCGCCCGTCCCGCTGCCGCCGCGGCGCTGCACGCTCGCCGGCAGTCCGAGGGGCGTGTAGGTGAGCACGGTGTCGTTGCCGTTGGCATCGGTCACCCGCAGCGGGCGGAAAGTGCGGTAGTCGTATGCCACGGTGGTGTGGTTCCCGGCCGGGTCGGTCACCTCGACCGGCAGCAGCCCGTACTCGTCATAGCCGATGGTGGTCTCGTGCCCTCGCGGCGTGCGGGTGGCGACGACCAGCCCTCGCCCGTTGCCGGCTGCGTGGAAGTCGTAGCGGCGACAATCCGTGGCCACGAACAGCCCGGGAACGACCGCCGCGTCGGCGGAGTGGCGCCGGTCGACGTACCCGGCGTCGCCGACCAGCTCCAGGTGGGCGCCCGGGTGGTCCGCGGCCGGGGTGCCCCCGGCGAGGTACGGCGGCGCCGCACCGTCGTACGCGACGCGGATCACCTCGTCGGTCAGGGCGAGCCGCTCGGTGCGGACGAGTGCCCCGTAGTCGCCGAGTCGGCCCAGCGGCAGCCCGACGAACGCCCCTCCGTCGGACGCGGAGGGGTCTCCGTCGTAGAAGCTCAGCGTCTGGGCCACCACGGCGAGCTGGTCGTCCGGCCGGGAGAGCAGTTCGGGGAGGGTGCGGTCGCCGCCGTCAGCGTACTCGCGGACGGTGACGGCCGCGACCCGATCGAACGGACCGGATCCGGACGGCACGGCGTACGTCGTGCGGGTGCGCGTGCCGAGGTACGGAGCGCCAGGCCGGTCCGCGAGGCTGCGCCAGCCGCGCGGACACCCGACGTCGGTCTGCAGGCGGGGCTGGCCATGGTTGTCGTGGTCGTCGGTGAACGCGAACCGGGTAGCGGGGTCGTCACCGCGCTCCCACTGCGTGGTGCGACGGCCGCGTTCGAAGGGGAAGAAGATCCGTGTCCGGTCCGGCTCGTCGCCCGTGAGAGGCTCCTCCTCCCGCACGCCCAGCCATGTCTCGGTGACCACGAAGGGTCGCGGTTCGTACGCGGTGCCATCGAGGGCGTACAGCTCCGTGCGCAGCACGTGCCCGCGCAGGGCCCGGATCGCGTCCCGCAGGGCCCGCCGCGGGAGTCCGGCATGCAGCGCGTCACGCCCGGGATCGGGCGGGAAGCAACGGGGATCACCCGCCCAGAAGCCGGCAGCGGGATCCGCCTCGAACCAGGCACCCTCCTCGGGCCCGATCGGACCCTGGTGAAACCACGTCTTGGTGCAGGTGGGCGGGGCGGCCGGCCGGCCGCCAGCGACGGTCGTAGGCCCGGTCTCGGCGTCGAACCGCTCCACGAGGCCGAACCCGCGGAACTCCCGCTCCGCGCCGTCCCAGTAGCCGTCGTGGTACCGGAAACGAGTCGTCAGCCGGGTCGCGGAGTGCGCGTCGGTGACGTCGACGCGATCGACCACCTGCACCGGGAAGGGCAGCGGCGTGCGCCAGCGCGTGGCGGGGTCGCCGTCGTCGGCGAGGCGGCACGCGGTCGACGTGGCGTAGGCCACCTCGGTGACGGCGCCGAGGTGGTTGTCCATCCGGTCGAGCAGGTAAGGCTGGCCAGATCCGGTCAGATCGAGGAAGAACGACCGCGGCCTGCCGAGCCCGTCCTGGTCAGCACTCCACAGCACCCCGGCCACACCGGTCCCGCGCAGGTCGATCAGCCGCACGGCGTCGATATCGGTGACCGCGGGCGTCCCGGTGATCACGATCGGCTCGCTCCAGCCGTTGCCGCTGCGGTTCACCCAGACCGTGACCCGGGTGTCCTCGACGTACAGCAGGTCCGCGAGCCCGTCGCCATCGACGTCGCCGAGAAGCACGCGTCGCGGGTCGTACCCGTAGGGCAGGCGGGGGGCGTCGCGGGTGGTGATCCGGCTGCCCCACCGGCGGTGCCCGAGCTGAGGCCAGTACTCCACCGTCCCGTCGTACACGCGCACGATGTCCTGCAGGCCGTCGCCGCTCATGTCCGCGAGCCGCACGTGTGGATCGGAGAACAGCACGTCGGGGAAGTCCTCGAGCGGCCGGCGCTCCTCGGCTCGCACGTCGTCCCAGCCCTTGTCGGGATGGTTGAAGTAGTGCTCCAACCGGGCCGCCGTCCGCAGCGCGTCGACGACGCCGTCCCCGTCCAGATCGACCAGCCGGACCTCGGGGTCGGTGAGGTCGAAGGTCGGTGGGTTCGCGTGGGGGTGGAATTCTGGCCCATCTCCCCCCGGGACGTGTTGGAGCGGGACGAAGCCATTGACGCCGCCGCTGGTGATAAGCAGGTCGATCCGGCCGTCCCCGTCGGCGTCGATCATCTGCACGCCGGGGTCGGCGAGCGACACACCGTCCGGTGCGCTTGGCAGCGGGCGGGGCGCGTCGAAGCGGCAGTCGCCGAGGTTGGCCCAGAAGCGCGCTGCGCCGTTCAGCTCGAGGATGTCGGGCAGCCCGTTGCCGGTGAGGTCGGCCAGCTCGTACTCCGGGCGGCCGAGCGAACTGGCGGGCGGATCCACCCCGGCCAGCGGCCGCAGGTCGCGGCCGACGGATGGCTCGAACCGCGTGTAGCCGAACTCCAGGGCGGGCAGTTCGGCGTGCTCGGCCCCCGCGTCGTCGTACCCCAGGACCTCGACCATGCACAGCAGCGAGACGCCGTTGGCGGGTGGCTCGGCCAGGTCGGGGCGCTGGTCGAGATACGTCAGCCGGACGCGCCGAACGGACCGCTCCCGGCCGGCCTCGGCCGTGGTGAGGATCGACGTGCAGCGCAGGGACGTACGCATTTCGAACCCCGCCCGGTACTCCGAGAAGGGGTCGGGCCGCTCGGCGTACTCGAACGTCACTGACACCAGAAACCGCTGATCCGCGTGGTCGGCATACCGGATCCGGGTAAGCAGCGGCCGCCGCCAGCGGCGCCCCGCCTCCTGGCCCTCGTCAGCCGCGTACTCGTAGAGGATCTGGTTCCCGAGGAGATCCCGCGTCTCGGTCAGGTGCCAGCCGAAGATCCGCGTGGAGTCTTCCCGGGACGCCAGTACAGCCGGGTCGTCCCCGCACCGCCCCAGCGTGCCGTACACGCTGACCAGGCCATCCTTACCGCGCACCTCCCAGACGTCGTTGCTCGCGTCGCGACGCCGCTCGATCAGGGCAAACAGTCCCTCGGTCCGGGGCCGGTAGCGGGTGCGCCCATTGGCGTCGTCACCCACGCGAACCAGGTCCTCGGCTCCGGACAGGACGAACACGTCGCTCTCGTCCTCGTACCGGGGTATGCCCTTCGCGGTCCGGCGGGTGACGCCCGGAACACCGAGCGACCATCCCAGGCCGAACGGCCCGTTGCCCGAACCGGTGCTGTAGGCGAGCGTCAGGTCGGGCTGGAAGCCGTTGCGGCCTGCAGGCACCGTGACGGGAACCGTGAAGCTGCCGGTTCCGGTGTGAAGATCCGGGACGAACTTCTCGCCGAGACCCTGCAGCGCACCCCCGCCCTTGGGCAGGGTGATGACCTGGCTCGTAACACCTGAGGCGGCGGTGCTCATCGAGCACGCCCGGTACCCAGCGCGTCGTGCCGGGTGTGCGCCGGGTTCGACATCTGGTCGGCGGAGGCCAGCTGGTCAAGGGTTATGTCAAAGACGTAGATGCGGTAGAAGGTCACCCGGTTCTGCATCGCATTCAGCGGCAGCAGCCGGTCACACCCGGTCTGCGGGTCGAAGAATTCGAACGGCATAGGTCCCCCCATCATGCTGCTCGTCGTAGCGGCTTCTCGTTGGCATTGCTTTTTCGCTGATGTACCGGCGTGGATCATCGTCTACAGCGCGCTGGATGGATCACCTGCCTCGAGCAGGCGCAACAGCTCCAGCCAGCTAGAGAACGGCTCCGCCGCTGCACTCCCTTCGCGGAGGACCTCGCCCTCCACGCCCTGGTCGGTAGGGCGAAGGTCGACGACAAAGCGCATGCCACCTCCCACGCTGCATGAGATGACAGTAGGCGGCAGAGATCCGCGTCTCCCCAGGGGCAGTCCTGGGGATCCCCCTAGGGTTTGGCGAGTCGCTTGGTGAGCTGCCCCCGGGAGCTGATCTGGAGCTTGGCGTAGACGTTGCCGAGGTGGTACTCAACGGTCTTGACGCTGATGACCAGCTCACGGGCGGCCTGCCGGTTGCTGAGCCCGGCGGTTGCCAGCCGGGCGACGGCCAGCTCCTGCGGGGTGAGCCGAGCAGTGTCGCGCTCTGTGCGCCGCCTGGGCCGAAGGCCGCAGGCGGCCAGCTCACGCTCGCAGCGCTCCAGGTCAGGTTGCGCATCCAGCCGGGTCAGGGTGGCACGGGCGGCGTGCAGCTGCGCCGCGGCCAGGGTGCGCTTGCCCGCCCGCCGCAGGAACCCGCCATAGGCCAGCTGCAGCAGCGCGCGGTCGAACGGCAGGTCGACCTGGGCGGCGTGGGCAAGGCCGGTCTGGAAGGCCTGGTCGGCCCGGGCGTGGTGACCGCGGGCTGCCTCCAGGTTGGCGCGAGCGCGGGCCGCGGCCGCCATGGCGGAGCAGCGACCGCGCGTGGCCGCCATGGCCTCGAAGGGACCGAGCACAGCCGCTGCCTGGTCGTGCTCGCCGACGGCCACCAGCGCATCGACGAGCAGGTCGTGCCAGGGAAACACGGCGGGCTCGTCGATGCCGTCACGACGCTCCAGATGGAGCAGCGGGTCCAGCGCGGCCACGACGGTCTCGGGCTGGCCCCGGGCGCGAGCCAGCTGGGCGGTAGCGGTGGCGGCGTAGACGATATATCCCAGATTCCCGGGGACCGCTCCAAGCTGCGCGGCCTCGGCGTGGGCGGCCGCCGGGTCCCATTGGCCGCGCGCGGCCCGGACCAGGCAGGTGATCGCATGGCCGAGCGGCCCATACCCGGGCTGGTCGGCGTCGGCGGCGATCGATACGGCAAGGTCGCAATGGACGATGGCGTCATCCCAGCAGCCCAGCCGGTACTCGGCCTGGCCGAGCATGGTCGCAGCAAGCACCCGGAACACCACCGACCGGTCGTGCGCGGCGGTGAGCACGCCGGCGAGATCCTGGCGGGCGCCGGCGAGGTCGTCGGTCCAGGTGCGCACCAGCCCGCGCCCGAATAGCGTGTCGAGCTCCGCGACGGACGCGACCGCCGGGTCGGGCAGGGTGGCGGCCGCGGCGAGCGCCGCGTCGGCGTGGCCGCTGAGGCCGCGGCCGACCAGCACGATGTCGTGGATGGTATCGGTGGCGGTCTGCTCTGGTGCGAGGCGCAATGCGAGCTCGGCCCAGCCGGCAGCATCTTGGCCGCGGAGCTGCAGCGTGCACACCCCGGCGAACTGCCCGGCGATCCGGGCGCCAAGCGCCGGGTCCGTGGCAGGGTCGCAGCGCTGCCAGGCGTCACCCAGGAGGGCTTCGGCCTGGTTCAGGCGGCCGGCGGCAAATGCCAGGCGTGCCAGGATGTAGCTGCGCCAGCCGGTCTCTCGGAAGTCGCGCAGTCGGCTGGTCAGCCGGGCCGGGTCGGCGATGTCGCCGGTGAGCACCTGGCATTCGATCGCTTCCAAGGTGAGCTGTTCATGGTCGGTCCGGCTGGGGGCGAGCCGGGCGGCCGTGGCCAGGTGCCCGGCGGCGCTCGCCCACGCGCCGGCGGTGGTGTCCCGGCGGCCCGCCCGGGCCAGGTCGGCGGCCAGCGCAGGGTCGGGGCCGCTGGCCGCACAGACACGATGGCGTAGCCGGGCCGGCTCCTCGTCGGCAACACTGGCAGCCCGGGTGTGCAACTCGGCGCGGCGAGCGGGCCCGAGCTGCTGGTAGATGGCCGCGTGGACCAGCGGATGAGGGAACCCCACGCCCGGGCCGCCGGGCTGCTCGGCCAGCAGCCCAGCGGCGATCGCCTGCTCCAGGGCGGGCAGCGGGTCATCCAGCTTGGCGAGGGCGGCGGCCTGATGCAACCGGCAGCGTGCGCCCAGGACGCTGGCGGCGGCGACCAGCTCCTGGACCTCGGCGGCGCAGGCGGCCAGGCGGGCCAGCACCAGCAGCGCAAATGAGCGGGGCGCGGGCAGCGGCACTTGGGGGTCGTCGAGGACCTCGGCGGGGATCTGCTCCAGCAGCGCCCGGGCATGCAGCGGGCTGCCGTCGGTATGCGTACGCAGCCGGGCGGCCGCCCGCACCGACAGCGGCCGGTGGCCGAGCTGGCCGCTGAGGGCGCGCAACTCCTCGACCTCCAGCCCGCCAAGCCGCAGTTGCAGGGTGTCGTCGTCGGCCAGCAGGCGGCGCAGCCCGTCTGGCAGGCGCGCCTCGGCCACATCGCGCGTGAGCACCAGCGTGAGCATCCGGTCGACCCGCAAGCGTCGCAGCGCAAAGGTGAGCGCGCGCAGCGACGCCTGGTCGGCCCAGTGCAGGTCATCGACGACCACCACGACCGGGTCGCTTTCTTGCAGCGCACCGAGCCGGTCGAGCAGGACCGCACCGGCCGCCAGCGGATCAACCGGGCCCCCGTCGGCAACCTCGGCACCGGCAAGGCCTGCCGGCGTGGTCGGGGCAGCGGCCAGGAGCTGGGCCAGGACCCCGAACGGCAGGCCCGCCTCTGCTTCTTCGCCGCTCGCGCGCAGCACGCACTGCTCGTCCGTCTCCGCAAGGAAGCGGCGGACCAGGGTCGTCTTGCCGATTCCCGCCGGTCCTTCGATCAGCACCAAGCGAGGCTGGCCCGCTCGGGCCTGCTCGAACATGCGATGAAGTCGAGCGAGCATCGGTCGGCGGCCGACGAACGGCGCCCGCGAACCCGGGGTCGCTGAAGCACCTGACGAGTCGCCCGGCAGAACCATTCCCCCCTGATGGCGAGGTGCTGAGCACCAAGACCAGAGACTTGCTCGAATCAGCCTTCTGCCGCCTCGGCCGGCGTTTGCTCGACAGCGGGACCTACGTCAGTCATTTCTGGTTCTCCAGTCATACTCGAATGTTGAGGATGTCCGATGAATACCAGGCCAGCACTCGCCCGGCCGGATGGTCCCCGACCCCGTCGGCACACCATCGGCTCCTTCGGAACGGATATCCACGGTCTCGCCGAGCGCGTCGTTGTTGATGACCAGAACGAGCGGCACAGTGAGCGCGGCGGTGAGGTCGGCCGACCCCCATACGTCGACCTTGTCCCGAACCTCTGACAACGTAATTAACATGCCGGACTCGTTCGGAACTCGACGCGCTGGTGTCACGAGGCGCGTAGTGGGCGTGCTTGACACAGCAGAGTTTTGTCGGCGCAGCCGCATTCTCATGGCAAGCCCCCCAATTGGACTCTGCGCACCAAGGCTTGGGACTTTGCCTAGGCCGTGTGGAGACCATGTGAAGGCTAAGTGGAGGCCAGGTGGAGGCCAGGTGACGATGGGTTGTCGCGCGTTTGTCGAGGCCTGAGCAACACGTAAGGAACGTGTCTCCATGACCGTGGTGTTGAGAATAACGACGGATTCTCGACATGATCACCAACGGCTCCGGACCGGGCGCCGCATCATCCGATGATCGTTGTAAAGGCGTTCTAAAGTCAAACTAGCCGGACACGAGGTCAGATGGTCCCTTGCATGGCACAGCGTAGCGTGTGACCGGCGCACTTAGCAGACAGCTCCATAGTTCTCAGGAGCTAATTCCGCGGCTCTGGCTACGATGTGGCCAAGTTCTCAGGAGTGGTCCCGGGAGTCTGCTCCCGAGAAGCCCGTTCTCGGAAGTGCCCGCACCGGTTCGGCGGATCCGGTCTGCTGCTGCTTGTAATGCATGCAGATCCGGTGTGGTCAGTGCAAGGACACGAGCGGAACATATTTGCCTGGTCCCGCAAGGGGACGCAGGGCTCCGGCGTGTTCCGGAGTTACCCCGTTTTGTCCGGCATGTGAGTAACAGGGCGGAATCGCCCTGTTGATGAGCGCGGGCACGCCACCGATCAT
>Ga0335081_10005085_pt1 | contig 20792 bp, 20 predicted proteins | sample Lox_Sample_35_FD_206713 | JGI IMG/M metagenome (GOLD analysis project Ga0335081, IMG submission 206713) | Soil microbial communities from Loxahatchee National Wildlife Refuge, Florida, United States - Lox_Sample_3.5 | ecosystem: Environmental > Terrestrial > Soil > Wetlands | place: USA... | reverse complement strand
CATCTCGTCGAGAAACTGGGTTTCGGTGAAATAGTGCCGCCAGCGCCCGCTGTCGCACAGATCGAGAAAATGCTCCTGCCGACGCTCGATCAGCGCGAGCCAACGACGGGCTACGCTGCCGTATCGGTCGGATTGCGGCTCCGACATGGAAGGGGCAACCAGAAGCGCAAAGTCAGAAACGCGGTGGAAATCGACGCCTGCGGATAAACAGCGCGGCTTTTCTGATTCGGCAATGAAAATGAATGTGGCGACAGCAAGGACTATTTGTTGACTTTTTGTTTGTTGATAACAGCGGGGAAGAATGATTCGGCTTAAAGCTTGACCCGCAACCAGCTTGCCAACTCGCCGACGATGCCGCGGCGAAAAGTGAGCACGCAGGCGACGAAAATGGCGCCCTGGATCACCAGCACCCACTGGCCGAGCGACGCCAGATAGTTCTCCATCGCGACGATGATGAAGGCGCCGGCCACCGGGCCGAACACGGTGCCGAGCCCGCCGACCAGCGTCATCAAAATGACCTCGCCTGACATGGTCCAATGCACGTCGGTCAGCGAGGCGAGCTGGAAAACCAGCGCCTTCAGCGATCCGGCAAGCCCAGCCAACGTCGCCGACAGCACGAAGGCGACAAGCTTGTAGCGGTCGGTGCGGTAACCGAGCGAAATGGTGCGCAGTTCGTTCTCGCGGATCGCCTTGAGCACCTCGCCGAACGGCGAATTGATGATGCGATAGATCAGAAATAACGCCGCCAGCACGACGACGAGGACGAATGTGTACATCGTCAATTCGTTGTTGAGATCGAAGATGCCGAACAGACGTCCGCGCGGCACGTCCTGGATGCCGTCCTCGCCGCCGGTGAGTTTCACCCGCAAGGCCACCAGATACATCATCTGCGCCAGAGCGAGCGTGATCATGGCGAAATAGATGCCCTGACGGCGAATGGCGATGGCGCCGCCGACAAGGCCGAGCGACGCTGCCGTCGCCGTGCCGACGAGAACGGCGAGCTCCGGCGGCAGGCCCCAGGATTTTGCCGCGTGCGCGGCGAGATAGCTCGCCCAGCCGAAAAACATTGCATGGCCGAACGACACCAACCCGACATAGCCGATCAGGAGATTGAAGGCACAGGCGAACAGCGCAAAGCACAAGGCCTTCTCGAGGAAAACCGGGTAAAGAAAGAACGGCGCTGCGGCGAGAAAGGCGACCATCGCGCCGGCGGCAACGGCAAGACTGCGGTCAGTCGCGCGCGGCGGCCGTGTCGCCGATGCCTCGACAATGCTCGCCATCATGCGCTCCGTCCGAACAATCCAGTCGGCCGCGCCAACAGCACGATGACCATGATGACAAAAATCACGGTGTTGGATGCCTCGGGAAAAAACACTTTGGTAAAGCCCTCGACAACGCCGAGCGCGAAGCCGGTGACGATAGCGCCCAAGATCGAGCCCATGCCGCCGATTACCACGACCGCGAACACCACGATGATGATGTCGGAGCCCATCTGCGGCGAGACGTTATAGATCGGCGCCGCCATCACGCCGGCCAGCGCCGCAAGACCGACCCCGAAGCCGTAAGTCAGCATCACAAGGCGCGGCACGTTGATGCCGAAGGCGCGGACCAGCGTCGGATTTTCGGTGGCGGCGCGCAGATAGGAGCCGAGCCGCGTGCGTTCGATGACGAACCAGGTAACAAGGCAAACGGCGAGCGAGAATACGATCACCCAGGCCCGATAATTCGGCAGGAACATGAAACCGAGATTGTGCCCGCCCTGCAGCGCATCCGGTATGCCGTAGGGCTTGCCGGAAGAGCCGTAATAATTCCGGAACACGCCTTCGATGATCAGCGCCAAACCGAAGGTCAACAACAGGCCGTAAAGGTGATCGAGGCCCTGCAGGCGCCGTAGGAAAAGCCGCTCGATGACGATGCCGGTCGCGCCGACCAGTATCGGTACGATGATCAGCGCCGCCCAATAATTGATGCCGAGGTAATGCAGCAGCATGTAGGCGACGAACGCCCCCATCATGTACTGCGCGCCATGGGTGAAATTGATGATGTTGAGCATGCCGAAGATCACGGCGAGGCCCAGGCTCAATAATGCATAGAACGAGCCGTTGATCAGTCCGAGCAGCAATTGTCCGAACAGCGCATAGGATGGGACCCCGAAAATCTCGAACATGCCGCGGCGCTCGCTACTCTATCCCCAACAGCATGCCCTGTTCGGCTTCCCTTTGCGGGGAGGGCGAAAGCGTCCGGCGCGAGCAGAACAGATTGCAGAGCGGATGCCCTGCCGCTGTGGTGCTGCCCCGGGTTTCCGCCCTCCCCTTGGATTGAAGTCCGTCACTTCACCAGCGGACAATTGTCGTCCTTCATCGGACGGAAGGCCTGGTCCGCAGGGATGGTGGCCTTGAGAATGTAATCGTCGCCCGGATATTTCGATTCGGCCGGCGACTTCACCTGGAACAGATAGGCCGGATGGATTTTGCGGCCGTCGGCGCGGATGACGCCCTTGCCGAACAGCGGATCGTCCGTCGGCAACTTCTTCATCTCATCGACCACGGCCTTGCCGTCCTTGGCGCTTTTGAGCGCGGCGACCGCTTTCAGATAATGCAGGGTTGCCGCATAAACGCCGGCCTGGTTCATGTTCGGATATTTGCCCGGCCGCTCGACCTGCCACCGCTTGGTCCAGGCCCGCGTTGCGTCGTTCATATCCCAATAGAAGGTCTCGGTAAGCACGAGGCCCTGGGCAACCTTCAGGCCGAGTGCCTCAACGTCGCCAATGTAAAACAACAGCGCGGCAAAGTGCTGGCCGCCCGCGGTTATGCCGAACTCGGCGCCCTGCTTGATCGCATTGATGGTATCGCCGCCGGCATTGGCCAGCCCGATGATCTTCGCCTTCGATTGCTGCGCTTGCAGCAGGAACGACGAGAAGTCCTGGTTGTTGAGCGGATGGTCCACGTGACCGAGCACTTTGCCGCCATTGGCAAGCACGACCGCCGTGGCATCGCGTTCGAGCGCATGACCGAACGCGTAATCGGAGGTCAAGAAGAACCAGGTATCGCCGCCATTCTTCACCAGCGCGCCGGCGGTCGAATGCGCGAGCATCCAGGTGTCGTAGGTCCAATGCACGGTATTGGGCGAGCATTTCGGTCCGGTCAGATCGGAGATGGCGGCGCCGGAAACCAGCAGCGCCTTGTTCTTTTCGCGCGTGACGTCGCTCACCGCCAGCGCCACGGCCGAATTCGGCACGTCGACGATGGCGTCGACATTCTGCGTATCGAACCATTGCCGGGCGATATTCGAGCCGAGGTCGGGCTTGTTCTGGTGGTCGGCGACGATGATATCGACCTTCATGTTGTGGGCAGCCGGATTGAAATCGGACACCGCCATTTTGGCCGCCGCCACCGAACCGGGGCCGGTGTCGTCGGCATAGAGGCTCGACATGTCGGTGAGCACGCCGATCTTGACCTCGATCGGCTGCGCATGGGCGGCCGTCGTCATCAAGGCGGCGGCAAATGCCAGACTTGCTACAAGCTTCATCACTACCTCCCTCTTTGCGGCCTTGCGGCCCTTCTCTTCTACGCTAGCCTATCAAACTCCGAGATATTCGTGCAGCTTCCCGGTGTTCGCCTTGAGTTGCGGGGTAGAAAATTCGTCGACCACGCGGCCGTGCTCCATGATGTAGTGCCGATCGGCCACCGCGGCGGCGAAGTGAAAATTCTGCTCGACCAAGAGAATGGTGAAACCTTGCGCTTTCAGCGAACCGATGGTCTCGCGGATCTGCTGCATGATGACCGGCGCCAAACCTTCCGTCGGCTCGTCGAGCAAGAGCAAGCGGGCGCCGGTGCGCAGGATTCGGCCGATCGCCAGCATCTGCTGCTCCCCGCCGGAGAGCTTCGTGCCTTGGCTTGAAAGTCGCTCGCGGAGGTTCGGAAACAGCCTGAAAATGCGATCGAGATCGAGGCCGCCTGGGCGCACCTGCGGCGGCAGCAGCAAGTTCTCGCGGACGTCCAGACTGGAAAAAATGCCGCGTTCCTCCGGGCAGAAGGCGATGCCGGCACGAGCGATCGCATCGGAGGCCATGCCGACAAGTTCGCGGCCTTCGAAGCGCACCGAGCCGCGGCGCTGTTCGACGATGCCCATGATGGCTTTGAGCGTCGTCGTCTTGCCGACGCCGTTGCGGCCAAGCAGCGTCACCACCTCGCCCGGCTGCACGCTGAAAGTCACACCGTGCAGAATGTGCGACTCGCCATACCAGGCTTGCAGTCCGTTGACCGCGAGCATGGCACGCGTGTCGCCTGAACGCTTGTCAATCATGGCCGGTCCCAAGATAGGCTTCGCGTACCGCGGGATCCGCCGACACCGTCTGGTAATCGCCTTCGGCGAGCACTTGGCCCCGGGTGAGCACGGTGATGCGGTCGCACAGATTGGCGACCACGCTGAGATTGTGCTCGACCATCAGCACCGTGCGGCTCGCAGCGACCGATTTGATCAGCGCGCTGATGCGGGCGATGTCGTCATGACCCATGCCAGCGGTCGGTTCGTCGAGCAGCAGCATTGCGGGATCGAGTGCCAGCGTGGTCGCGATTTCGAGCGCACGTTTGTGGCCATACGGCAATTCGGTCGCCAACGCGTCGGCAAAAGGCGACAGTCCAACATCGGCGATCAGCGCCTGCGCGCGCTCGTCGAGCGCGCGCAGCACGCGTTTGCTCCGCCAGAAATCGAACGACCCGCCGCGGCGGCGCTGCAACGCGATACGGACGTTTTCCAGTACCGTGAGATGCGGAAACACCGCGGAAATCTGAAAGGAGCGCACCAGCCCGAGCCGCGCCACGTCGGCCGGCTTGAGCGCGGTGATGTCGCGCCCGTCGAACACGATGCGCCCGCGCGTCGGGTTGAGAAACTTGCTCAGCAGATTGAAGCAAGTGGTTTTGCCGGCGCCATTCGGGCCGATCATCGCGTGAATGCTGCCGCGCGCGACGCGCAGATTGACCGAGCGCACCGCGATGAAGCCGGCGAAATCCTTGGTCAGGTCCTCGGTTTCGAGGACGGTATCGTCACGCACCTACTAATCCCCCACGGCCGGCATTCTCCGCCATCTGCGCCGCAGGCGTAAAGCGAATTAGCGCTTCTGCGGGCGAGTGCGACGGTTGGGCCCTGTTTGAGACCGTTTCACCAAAACGATGACCCGCCCGGAGGGGACGGGTCCGGGCGGGTCTGAAGATCGGCGCTGGCGTCAGGGGTGTAGCGCGCCGATGGGGCCTGTGAGCGCCACCATTGGTTCGTCGCGCCGCCCGACAAAAGGTTCATGGCAGAAAAAATCCTGCCCGATGAAAGAGATAGCCGGAACTTGGTTATTTGTTCGGTGCTGGTCCGCTGGGCTCGGCGGTCTCTGCCGGCTCCGCTGACGCCACCACGCGATCCTGGCGCATGCGGGCGATAATCTTGCCGAGTTCTTCCTTGGCGAGCGACTTCACGGCGATCCGCACGCGATAGAGCCCGCCTTCCGTCGGACCGTCGACCAGGGCGGCCTGATAATTGTGCAGAAAATTCGTGATCTCGGCGGCGCTCGCGGCTTGCGCGAAGCGCACCATCGCAAAGGCGCCATGGCGATGCACGGCGCCAAGCGAGGCCTGCTGGGCAGGACCTTGCGGCTTCGTGAAAACGTCGACGAGCATGAAGGCCTGCAGCGCAATGGCTAGGACGGCAAATGAGGCAGCCACTGCCAAAGTGCGCGGCGGCAGATTGGCGAAAAATCCGGTCAGCCAGCCGGCGGCGGCGCCTGGAACACGCTTGGGCGCGGCATTGGTCTCGGCGTCGATCGCCGCCATCAGCCGGTCGACGACATGCGGCCGCGGTGCGCCCAGCGTCTCGTTGAGGTGGATGGTTTCGACGAGCTCTTCGCGGACCAGTTCGACATGGCGCGCGAGTTCGTCATCATGCCGCAACGCCTCTTCGACGCGCTGGCGATCGCGGCGGCGCAGCGTGCCGGCCGCATACCAGGGCAACAGCGCCTCGATCTCGCCGGGCTCATCATTTTGGGCCGGATTGCGGGCCGCATCGCCGCTGATCATGGCCAACCTCGATCTATTCCCGCCATTCGGCACAGCTCTCCGAGCTTCTTGCGCGCATAGAACATTCGCGTCTTCACCGTGTTCTCCGGAATTCCGATAATCCGAGCCGCCTCTTCCACCGATTTCTCGTGGTAATAGACGAGATCGATAACCTCGCGATGTTCGCGCGACAGGGCGCCGAGGCACTTGCGCAGTTTCTCGCCTTTATCGAGCTTCGCCAGAGCGAGTTCGGGATCATCCGAAGGTTCCTCGATCAATTCCGCGGTTTCATCGTCCAACCCATCCTCGCGCCGCTTGCGCAATAGCGACAGTGCCTTGAACCTTGCGATGGCAATGAGCCAGGTCGAGACCGCGCTTCTGCCTTCAAACCGGTTGGCCTGCCGCCAGACGTCCAAAAACACCTCGCCGATGACGTCCTCCGCCGCCATCTCGTCGCGCAACAGACGCAATACAAAGCGATAGATCCGCACATGATGCCGCGCGAACAGCACCTGCATCGCCAGCCGGTCGCCCCGGGCAATGCGACCGATCAGTGCTTCATCGGCCGGTGCTTGCATCGCCATAGAGTCGGCTCACAAATGGGTCGCGGCTCACCGCCGGGAGGTTCAAATGCCTGTGAGTAATTTTTGATGCTGCGAGGCACACGGACTAGAGTGAATTCTCGCATTTCCTCAGAGTCTTAGCCGCGGTGACGGAAAAACACGGTATTGCGATGTCTAATTGCTCGGAACCGGGGCGGGAAGCAAGGGTCTTCCATTGCCAGGCCCGCAATCCGCATGTTTTTGCGTTAATTTAACCCCCAAAGTCAGCGGCTCGCGCTGGGGAGCGTTTCGCCGAGCGGCTTTTCCTCGAGCAAGATCACGGCCAGGAACGAAATCGCCAGCGTACCGGCAATGCCGAGGAAAACCATCTTGAAGGTCGCGACCGACGCGCTGCCCAAAAAGGCGTGACCCAGCGAACCCGGCGCCGCGTTGACCGGCGCATGAGCCAGCACAACCGCGCCGAAACCGGCAATCAGCATGGTGCCCATCAATGTGCGCGCGAAATTCATCGTGCCGATGGCCGCGCCCAGATTTTGAATGGCAACGGTATTCTGTAGCGCCACCTGGGTGAGCGGCGCCGTGGGCCCGAATCCGACGCCAATCAGAAACAAGATAATTTCGAATCTCAGCGAGTTCATGCTTTCGGCGGAAAACGCCAGCGCAACGACGGCGCCCAGACCGATGCAGAGAAAGCAAAGCGGCAACAGCTTGTAACGTCGCACCCGCCCGATCACCTGACTCGATAATCCGGCGCTGACATTGAGCGTGATCATGAGAATCATCAGGCTCAAGCCCGAGGAAGTCGCCGACCAGCCGAGCGCGCTTTGCAGATACATCGGCAGGAAAATGTTGAGGCAGACGATCGATCCCCAGCCGAAGGAGTGCGCCACCATCGTCAGCCGCGCGGCGGCATCGGACAAAATCGCGATCGGGATCAGCGGCTCCACCGCGGTGAGAAGCCGCACCACGAAGCCTGCGCCCAGCACAAGCGCCGTGCCGAGCAGCGTAAGAACCGGCGCCGACAGCCAGGGATAGTGCACGCCGCCGAGATTGAGCGCCAGCATGAAGCACGAGCTTGCCGCCATCACCAAGAACGCACCGATGAAATCGAGCCGGTGCGGCCGGCCGTGCCAGGGCAGCCGGCGCAGCGTCTTGAGCGCCAGGACGATCGTCAGGATGCAGAACGGAATCTTCCAGATGAAGATCATCCACCAATACCAATGATCGCAAATCCAGCCGCCGAGCGCGGGCCCGCAGCCGCCGGCGGTCGTGAAAGCGATCGAGAAATAGGTGTAATATTTGGCGCGCTCCTTCGGCGGCGCCATGTCTCCGAGCACCATCTGCGCGCTCGAAATCATGCCGCCGCCGCCCATGCCCTGGACCACGCGGCCGCAGATCAGCATCAGCAGGCTGGACGCCGTCGCGGAGATCAGCGCGCCGGTCATGTAGATCACCAGCGCGATCAACAGCGATGCACGCCGGCCGTGGATGTCGGCGAATTTGCCGTAAAGCGGCGTGAGCGCCGTGGCAGCGATCAGGTAGGACGTGATCACCCAGGGCAGTTCGTTGACGTCGCCGAACACCCGGCCGATGGTCGGCAAAGCGCTCGCCAGGATCGACTGATCGACCGAGCCGAGAAACACCGGCAGCATCATGCTCATGACGATGACGCGCTTTTCGCCATGGGTCAGCGGCGTCGGGTCGGACGCGACGGTGCCTAAGGCAGAACCTGAGGCCGGAACCGCGAAGCCCGCGGACACGTCGCGGGCAGCTACCGACTCCCCCCGTAAATCTGCGGCGCTTTCGCCGCGCTCGTCGTTCATAGAGCGAATTTACGCCGCGATGCGCCCGCAGCGTCCCCGACTGAATTCACGAGCGAGCAATACCGGCAAAGACGGCTGCTGTCATATGCGCAAATGGCTCGACAAGACCTAAGTTGGCGCATGGCACCTCTTCGGCCGGTTCCGGACCGGCTGCGAAAGCCTGTCACAAATCGGTGTCCTACCGATCACATCTTCATCCAGACAGCCCCGGCTGATGACATCGTGTAAAATGCCGTGCGCTGATGCCGGGAGTGATTGCAACCGTTGAATTGATCTCGTGTCGACGGTTTTCCGAAAAATGGAGGTGGATTGACATGACGCTTCTCGAATTTCACGTGCTCATCAGCCTTGTCGAAATCGTAGCCGGTTTCGTCATGCTGTATGGCCTGTTGACCGGCAGAGCCTTCGGCGGCTGGACCGCGTTGTTCCTCGCCACCGCCGTCCTGACCAGCCTGACCGGCTTCCCTCTCGCGCCTTTCGGCTTCGATCCACCGCGCGCGGTCGGCATCCTCACCCTTGTTCTCTTGGCGATCGCGGTTGCCGCCTACTATCTGTTTCGGCTCGCGGGTGCTTGGCGGTGGGTCTATGTCATCGCCGCCATGATGGCGCTCTATTTGGATGTCTTCGTTGGCGTGATCCAATCGTTCATGAAGATTCCGCCGCTGCACGTCCTGGCGCCGACACAATCGGAACCGCCCTTTCTGGTGGCGCAAGCCGTCGTGCTTGGGCTTTTTGTCGTGTTAGGATTTTTCGCGGTGCGCAAGTTCCATCCACGCTTGGCGCCAACGGCTTAAAAATCAGGAGATGAAAGATGAACCCCCGCGACCCCAAAGCTTTGCAGACCGACGCGCTCGCTACGCCGACCGACCTCAAATCAAACGCCGTGCGCGACATTGCCGGCGCGCTCAATATTCTCCTCGCCGACGTGTTCGCGCTGTACCTGAAAACCAAGAATTTCCACTGGCACATGTCGGGGCCGCATTTCCGCGACTATCATCTGCTGCTCGATGAACAGAGCGACCAGATCTTCGCCATGACCGACGACATCGCCGAGCGCGCACGCAAGATCGGCGGCACCACGATCCGTTCAATCGGCCATATCGGACGCTTGCAGCGCGTGCTCGACAACGACGCCGAATTCGTCACCCCGCTCGATATGCTGGCCGAGTTGCGCGACGACAACAAGCAGCTCGTCGCTCATCTTCGCGAGACGCACGATCTCTGCGACGAGCATAGTGACGTCGCCACCGCGAGCCTGATCGAAAACTGGATCGACGAATCGGAACGCCGCACCTGGTTCCTGTTCGAGTCCTCGCGCGAGGTCGGCGAAACCGCCTGAGTTCCTCCCCGGCAAGCTCCTACTGCTTCAGCGTATTGGCGACCTTGAAGCTTGCCTCGGTCTTGGCCTTGATGTCGTCGAGCGTGACGTCCGGCGCGAGCTCGATCAGCGTCAGGCCGCCGCCGTGGCGGTCGAGCGAAAACACGCCGAGGTCGGTGATCACCATGTCGACGACGCCAGCGCCGGTGAGCGGCAGCGTGCAATGTTTCTTCAGCTTGGAATCGCCCTTGGCGGCGTGCTCCATCACCACGACGACTTTCTTGACGCCGCCGACCAGATCCATGGCGCCGCCCATGCCCTTGACCACCTTGCCGGGGATCATCCAGTTGGCGAGATCGCCGTTCTCCGCGACCTCCATGGCGCCGAGGATGGCGATGTCGATGTGGCCGCCGCGGATCATGGCGAAACTGTCTGCCGAGTTGAAATAGCTGGTGGTCGGCAGCTCGGTAACGGTCTGCTTGCCGGCGTTGATAAGGTCGGGATCTTCCTCGCCCTCGAACGGAAACGGCCCGGTGCCGAGCATGCCGTTCTCCGACTGCAGCTGCACGCTCATGCCGTTCGGAATGTAATTCGACACCAGCGTCGGGATACCGATGCCGAGATTGACGTAAAAGCCGTCGCGCAATTCCTTCGCGGCGCGTTCGGCCATCTGATCGCGACTCCAAGCCATGTCAGACTTCCTCTCCGGTTCCGGCCGGCGCATCGGCTTTTTGACGCTTGCGCACCGTGCGCTGTTCGATGTGCTTGGGCGCCGTCGGCACGTGGATCATGCGTTTGACGTAGATGCCGGGCGTGATGATGTGGTCGGGATTGATGTCGCCCGGCTTCACCAGGTGCTCGACCTCGGCGACGGTCACCTTGCCGGCGGTCGCCATCGGCGGATTGAAATTGCGCGCGGTCTTGCGATAGGCGAGATTGCCCTCGGTGTCGCCACGATAGGCGTGCACGATCGACAGGTCGGCGACCAGCCCGCGCTCCATGACGTATTTTTCGCCGTCGAATTCGCGGACGTCCTTGCCCTCTGCGATCTTGGTGCCATAACCGGTTTTGGTGAAGAAGGCCGGGATGCCGGCGCCGCCGGCGCGGATGCGCTCGGCCAAGGTCCCCTGTGGGTTGAACTCGATCTCCAGTTCGTTGGCGAGAAACTGGTTCATGAAGGTCTTGTTCTCGCCGACATAGGACGAGATCATTTTCTTGATCTGCCGGGTGTCGAGCAGAATGCCGAGCCCCTTGCCGTCGGTGCCGCAATTGTTGGAGACCACCGTCAAATTCTTGACCCCGGAATCGCGGATCGCGAGGATCAAAGTTTCCGGGATGCCGCACAGGCCGAAGCCGCCGGCCATGATGGTCATGCCATCCTTCAGCAACCCGGCCAGTGCGGATCGTGCATCCGCATAGACCTTGTTCATGACCGCTCCATTTCTCCCGGACGAACCTCACTTACGCATAACGTGACCGGAAAGGTCAACCACCGCTGCCGGGCGTGGTGTAAGTTCCGATGATGGGCAGCTGAATCTGCGGGTGGGGATAGTAGTTCCAGGCCACGAACATGGCGGCGAACAGGATCGCCGCGACGACCGCGGCGCCGATGCGATTGCGAAACGAGATGATGCCGCCGACGAAGGCGGCGACGAAGACGAAGGCCGCCATCAAGGCGACGTAAGTCCAGTTCACCGTGGACAGGTCGATCGACATGAATGACTCCCCGATAGGCCCCCGTTGCGGAATGCTCCGCCGCAATGTTAGCCGAGGTCACGCTGGCGCGCGACACCTTGGCGCGGCTTCGCACAAGAAGATATAAAGCAACCGCAACCCGCCAATGACGTCACCCGGCGCGGTGCCGGAACCCGCCGCGATGCCCAATGTCCTGATTCTGCTCGGCCTGACCGAGACGATCCGAAAGCAATATCGCGATCGCTTGCAAGAACGCTTTCCCGACGTGCCGATGACGCTTGTCGATCACCACTCCAAGGTCGGCCCCCATATTGCCACCGCCGACGCGCTCATCACATTCACGCCGATGATGACGGCCAAACTGCTCGAACAGGCGCCGAAACTGAAATGGATCCAGACGCTGGGCACCGGCGTCGACAACCTCATCGACCAGCCGACGCTGCGCAAGGACGTCGTCGTCACCAATGTCCGCGGCATTCACGGCCCGCCGGTCTCCGAAGCGGCCCTTGCCACCATGCTGGCGCTGGCGCGCAACCTGCCGGGGGCGGTACGCGGCCAGGACGCGCATGAGTGGCGGCGCTGGCCGGCGCAACTCCTGCACAACAAGACGGTGGGCATTTTCGGCGTCGGGCTGATCGCCGAGACGCTGGCGCCGATGTGCAAGGCGTTCGGCATGACGGTGGCCGGCGTCAGTTCGACGCCGCGTAAGGTGCCGGGCTTCGACCGCATGCACAGCCGCGACGAGCTTGCACGGGTGGTCGGCGATTTCGATTTTTTGGTGCTGCTGACGCCGCTCACCGCGGCAACGCGCAATTCGATCGACGCCGAGATTCTGGCGGCGATGAAGCCGACGAGCTTTCTCGTCAATCTCGCCCGCGGCGGCGTGGTCGACGAGCCGGCCCTGGTCGAGGCGCTCACATCCGGCCGCATTGCCGGCGCCGCCCTCGACGTATTCAACCAGGAGCCGCTCCCGGCTGAGCACCCATTCTGGGGAATGCAGAACGTGATCATCACCACGCATCAAGGCGGCTTCTGCGACGTCTATATCGATTACGCCCTGCCGACCGTGGAAACCAATATGCGCGCTTTTCTCAAGGGCGATCCCGGCGGCATGATCAATGTTGTGGAGCATTAGCCGAATCCATAACCACAAGTCAGCGAGTATGGATTCCGGGCTCCTCGCTGCGCTCGGCCCCGGAACGACCAGGAGCAAATAAATGGAACAGCTTTCCGAACGCCTGCAGACGCCGATCTCGACCGCCGAACTGGAACGGCGCTGGAAAGCGGTGCGCGCGGCCATGGAGCGCGACAGGATCGACGTGCTGTTGATGCAGAACAACAGCGATCAGATGGGCGGTTACGTCAAATATTTCACCGATCTGCCGGCGACCAACGGCTATCCGCTCACCGTGGTATTCCCGCGCGACGACCTGATGACGCTGGTCAGCCAAGGTCCATTCGGCGGCGTCAACGAGCTCAACGGCAAGAGCGATGGCGTGCGCCGCGGCGTCAAGACCTGGTACACCACGCCGAGCTATTCGTCCTGCTATTACACTGCGCCTTACGATCCGGAGCTCGCCGCCAAGGCTCTTGAACCTTACGCCGGCGGCACCATCGGCCTCGTCGGCACCTATCAGATGTCGTTTGCGATGGTCGACTACATGCAGAAGGGACGCTTTTCCAACAGCAAATTCGTCGACGCCTCCGATCTGGTCGACCGCATCAAGGTCATCAAAAGCCCCGAGGAGCAGGAACTCGTTCGCCGCGCCGCGGCGATGCAGGACGGCGCCATGCGCGCCGCCTTCGCCGCCATCGAGCCCGGCATGCGCGACCGCGACATCGCGGCGATTGCGCAATGCTACAGCCAGCGCCACGGCAGCGAGCACGGCATTTATCTGTGCGCCTCGATGCCGCCCGGCAAACCGGCGCAATTCGCCGCCCGCCATTATCAGAACCGCGTCATCCAGGACGGCGATGCGGTGGCGCTCTTAGTCGAGGATGCCGGACCCGGCGGCATGTACACCGAGCTCGGCCGCACTGCCGTGGTCGGCAAGGCGTCGCAGGAGATGAAGGACGAATATGCCTTCGCGCTCGAGGCCCGCAAATTCAATCTCGGCCTGCTCAAGCCGGGCGCCGCCTGCAAGGACGTGTTCGAGGCCTATAACGACTTCATGCGCAAGAACGGCCGGCCCGAAGAGAAGCGGCTGCATTGCCACGGTCAGGGCTACGATCTTGTCGAACGTCCGCTCATCCGCAGCGACGAACCGATGAAGATCGAAAAAGACATGAACATCGTGGTGCATCCGACCTATATGCGCGGCGGCATGCTGTCGTGGTTCTGCGACAACTGGCTGATCGGTCCGAACGGGCCAGGCGAGCGGTTGCACCATTTCCCCGAAACGCTGACCGAACTCGGCTGAGGGGCAAAGTTAACCGCGCCGCTTTTTCTCCGCGATTCGGTCGAAAAAATCCGCAATTGCGTCACCCTGTGGCCACGCCGGCTGTGCCCTATGCGCAGCCGGTAAGTCCTTGATAAGTCACGGAGTGCGCTATGCGCAGGTTTGCCATTTTCGGTGCGGTCGCAGCGCTTATTCTTGCATTCGCCGGAAACAGCGTTTGCGCGCAGACCGCCACGAGCGAACCGGTCGGCAAACCGCTCCCGCTGCTGGCGGGGTTGCGGCCGCCGCACGAAGCACGGCACAAGCATCCCAGACACGTCGCCCGTGCTGTCCCCCATGCCAGAGCCGCGCATGAGAAAACCGTCGCGAGGACGCGCCACGCCAGGATAGCGGCTCCGCACGCCAGACACGTTACCGCCAAAAAACTGGCAAAGCGGGAATACGAACACCGCGAGCGGCGATACGAACACCACGAAGGGGCTGTCGCCGCATCGGCGTTTGCCGAAGAGCCGCCGCCGCAAGCGGCTTCGGATCCAACTCCGGATTCTGCGCAGCCAGTTGCGAATGCGGCCTTCCTCGACAGCGCCGCGGCGCCCAGCTCCGCGAATGCGGCGCCGAACGTCGGTACCGACACTGAACCGGCCGCGGCAAAGATTCAGACCGTCAAGATCACTCCACCGAGCCAGAGCGCCGTTGCCGAGCCGACTGGAGATGTATCCGGTCCGGCAGGTACTGCCGCATCTGCCGAGATCGCGCCAAGCGATCACCCCACAGTCGCGCCGCCGCCGCAAACCGCCGTTGCCGCTGCGGCCGAGCAGCAAAAAGCCAAGAATGCGGATCCGGTCGGCAGCTCCGCTTGGATCGCCCAGGTCTTGGCTGCGCTCGGCGGCGCGGTCGCCGCAGGCGCCGTCGCCTGGTTCCTGATCGGCGGCGGGCCGGTGCGGACTTACGGCTGAGACTTTACGCCGCGCGCATCGCGCCTTTCGCCTTCAGCGTATTGAAAAGCTCGAACGCCTCTTTCGGCTTCATGTTCTTGTGCACGACCGCCGCCACGGCGGCGATCATTGCCTGCGGCGCATCGGACTGGAAGATGTTGCGGCCCATGTCGACGCCGGAAGCGCCCTGCTGCACGGCGTTATAGGCCATGGTGAGCGCGTCGAGTTCGGGCAGCTTTTTGCCGCCGGCCATCACGATTGGCACCGGGCACGATGCCGTGACGGTCTCAAAATCCTTCTCGACGTAATAGGTCTTCACATACTGGGCGCCGAGCTCGGCGATGATGCGGCAGGCGAGCCGGAAATATTTGGCGTCGCGCACCATGGCCTTGCCGACCGCCGTGATGCCCATCACCGGGATGCCGGCGCGCAAGCCGGCGTCGACCAGCTTGGTCATGTTGTGCACCGAGCGCGTCTCGTGCTCGCCGCCGATAAAGACCTGGATGCCGACGCCGGCGGCGTTGAGCCGCACCGCGTCATCCATGTCCATGGCGATCTGCTCGTCGGACAGTTCCTCGCGCAAAATGCTGGGCCCGCCGCTCGCCCGCAGCACCATCGGCTTTTGACATTCCGCCGGAATGACCGTGCGCAAGATGCCGCGCGTGCAGAACAAAGCGTCGCAGGACGGCAACAGCGGAACGATCGACAGATCGATGCGCTCAAGCCCGGTGGTCGGGCCCTGGAAATAGCCGTGGTCGACGGCGAGCATCACGGTGCGGCCCGAAGTCGGATCGAACACCCGCGCCATGCGGTTCTTCATGCCCCAGTCGAGCTGATGCGAGCCCTTTAGAAAAAAGCCCGGCGTGTGCTGCGGTCGGTCGGGCGAGTAGCGTTCGCCCTCTTGGTCGGCTTCCGGCATGGCGTCAGTCCTGCGTAATGGCGGGGGCGGCCGTCAGCGTTGCGGATAAGGCGAAGGCTGCGGCTGGTAATAGGGGTTTATGGCGCAAAAGCCGCGGTTGCCTTGGGTGACAGCAGGCTCACAGTCGACGACCGAGTCATATTCGCAGTCCCAGTTCATGGCATCGCCGCCATCATTGGTGACGGCGCACCACTTTTCGTCGCCGTATGTGGCGGCATGGCTCGGCGGGACGCCGAAGATCAGCGTCGCCGTCGCAAAAGCCGCAGCGGATAGCAGTCTGCGAAGGGTGAATTGCACGGACCGCAGTTTAGGCGGTCGAGCCCGAAAAGCAACGTGATGGATGGTGCGGCCCGGTCGCCGGCGAACCCTTTTCCTTCGCCGCCTGCCCCTTCTTGCGACCCCCGCCCCCTTGGCAATGTTCTCTTTTTGTTCTAATGTGTACTTCTAGAACATAGGCTGAACGCTGACGCCCTTTATCCACGCCTAAAGCGGTCTAACGAAGAAGGTGTGAGAGGCTGACCAAATGACTGATCTTTCTGCTTCTTCCAGCCTTCTTGATGCTCCTCCCGGAACGCGAAGCCGCGCGGCCGTCATGCATGAATTGCGGCGGCTGCTCCCCACCCATGAGAGTTTCCATAAAGCCCTGCCCTTTGGTCTAGCCGCCGTGGACTCTCACTTGGCGGAAGGCGGTTTGGCCGGCGGCGCCCTGCATGAAGTAGTACCCGCGATGCAAGCGGCTTTTCCGGCCGCCCTCGGCTTCCTGACGGCGTTTCTGGCCCGTCTATTTTCGCCTGCCCCCCTCGTTTTCGTCATGCCGGCCTATACGCGGCGCCGGCACGGCCGCCTGTCCGGCCATGGCCTCCACGCATTCGGTCTTAATCCAGCGCGGCTGATCCTCATCGAAACCGCCCACCGCAAGGACACGCTGTGGGCGATAGCCGAGGCATTGCGGTCGGCAGCGCCGGCCGCGGTCGCAGGCTTGATCGACAGGCTCGATCTGAAGACCAGCCAAAAGCTGCATCTCGCCGCCGGCGATGCCGGTCTGCCGCTGTTGCTGTTGCGGCCGGCGCCGACGCTGGAAGCCAGCGCCGCGGCCACCCGTTGGCGCGTCGGCGCCGCGGAAGCCGCGCGCGACCGCTTCGGTCTTTACGCACGCCCCCGCTGGCATCTGCAGCTCGAGCGGGCTCGCAACGGACGATCGGGGGAATGGGTAGTGGAGTACGATCATGTCGCGCATCGTTTCAGTCTGGCTGCCGCGCTGGCCGATTCAGCGTTTTCTCGCGGCGCAAGCGATGGCGTCCCAGGCCAAAACCGCCAAAACCTCTTGCAAGCCGGTCGATCCTGAGCGGCCCTTCGCCCTTGTCGTCGCCGGCGCCGGCGGCCCGCGTATCGCTGCCTTGAACGAGGCGGCGGAAGCGGCGGGGCTTGCCATCGGCGAGCCCGTGGCCGACGCGCGGGCGAAAGCGGATTTTCTGCAACTACACGCCGTCGATGCCGCCGCCGACGATGCCGCGCTGCGGCGGCTGGCGCTCTGGGCGACGCGTTACACCCCGACCGCTTCCCCTTTGTGCGGAGATTACTGGAGCGAGGACAACGGCGCTGACGGTGTTTTCCTCGACATCGAAGGAGCGAGCCACCTGTTCGGCGGCGAGGAGAGCTTGCTCGCCGACCTTGCCGCAAGGCTGCAGCGTTTCGGGCTCGCCGCGCGGCTTGCGGTCGCCGACACGCCGGGCGCCGCCTGGGCGGCCTCGCGCTTTCACCGCTCGCCGCTCTTGGTTCTGCCCTCGGGCCGGGAAGCCGCAGTGCTTGCCGACATGCCGATCGCGGCCTTGCGGCTGCCATCGGAAACCCGCAGCGCATTGCGCCGGCTCGGCTTTAAAACCGTGGGCTCCCTGATCGACAAGCCGCGCGCGCCCTTTGCCGCACGCTTTGCCGCCGAGCTTCTACGCCGTCTCGACCAGGCGCTCGGCCGCGTCGATGAACCGCTCGTCCCCACCGTCGCGCCGCCGGTCTATCACAGCCTGCAATATCTCATCGAGCCGATCGACACCGCGACGGCGGTCGTCGCCCGCGCGCGCCGGCTGATGCAGAATCTCGTCCATGTGCTCCTCCGCGATGACGCCGGCGCGCGGGCATTGCGGCTTTGCCTCTATCGCGTCGATGGCGCGGTCGAGACCATCGATATCGGACTGACCGCGCCGACGCGCAGCGTTGACCATGTGGCGCGTCTGGTCGAACTCAAGCTCGAAGCGCTGGCGGCAATGGAGGATGCCGGTTTCGGTTTCGAGGCCATCGGCCTCGCCGTCACTTGCGCCGAACCGATGCCGGCGCGGCAGACGGAATTCACACCCGCCGAAGCAGGCGATCGCGCCGAGCGCTGCGCGGCTTTGATCGACGCGTTGCGCCAGCGTCTCGGCCCGTCGAGCGTGCGGCGCTTGGCGCCGGTCGCCAGCCATATTCCCGAGCGTGCAGAGATTTTGCCGCCTGTTGACAGCACGACGAGCGCCTGGCCCGAACCGGCGCAGCCGCGCCCGCTTTTACTGTTGCCGCAGGCCGAACCGGCGGAAGACGTCATGGCGCTCATCCCCGAAGGTCCGCCACGGCGTTTTTCCTGGCGCGGGGTGACTTACGAGGTCGAAGCATCACAAGGCCCCGAACGCATTGGCGCCGAATGGTGGCATACGTCGCAACGTTCCGCTCATTCCCGCGCCAGCGGGAATTCCTGTGGGAGTGAGCGTCAGTACGCTCTGACCCGCGATTATTATCTGGTCGAGGATTTGGGCGGACACCGCTTCTGGCTCTACCGCGAAGGGCTTTACGGGCGCGAAACGGCGGCCGCGCGCTGGTTCGTACAGGGCCTTTTTGCGTGAGCCATCCGATGAGCGCTTACGCCGAACTTGCCGTCACGACTAACTTTTCCTTCCTGCGCGGCGCCTCGCATCCGCAGGAAATGGTGGCGCGTGCCGATGAACTCGGGCTCGCCGCCATCGGCATTGCCGACCGCAATTCTTTTGCCGGCGTGGTGCGCGCTTACGACGAAGCGCGCAAGCGCGCCATCAAGCTTCTTGTCGGCACGCGGCTGATCACCGGTGACGGCTTCGAAGCGCTCGCTTATCCGACCGATCGCGCCGCTTATGGCCGGCTTTGCCGCCTCATCACCGCGGGCAATCTCAAGGCCAAGAAAGGCGAATGCGAGCTCACCTTCGAGCAGATTCTCAATGCCAGCGAAGGGCAGATATTTATTGCGTTGCCGCCGATCCATTTTAATCGTCATCCTGAGGTGCCCGCGCATGGCGCGGGCCTCGAAGGATGCCAGCCGCAATGCACGGGCCGTCGCCCTTTGAGGCTCGCTACGCTCGCACCTCAGGGTGACGGATCAAATTTCTCCTCACGCCTCTCCGCGCTCGCCGAAGCCGCTCCCGGCCGCACTTTCCTCGCCGGCGTCCATTATCATCGCGGCGACGAGCCGCGCCGGCTTACGCTTTTGGCCGAACTCGGCAGCCGCCTTGATGCGCCGCTCGTCGCCGTCAACGACGTGATCTATCACGCGCCGGAGCGGCGGCCGCTCGCCGACGTGCTCACCTGCGTGCGGGAAAAATGCACGCTCGCCGAAGCCGGCCTGCGGCTCACCGTCAATGCCGAACGGCATCTCAAACCGCCGGCGGAAATGGCGCGGCTGTTCCAAAACTTTCCCGACGCGATCACCCGAGGCGCCGAGATCGCCAATGCCTGCTGCTTCTCGCTCGGCGAACTGAAATACGAATATCCCGACGAGCCGGTGCCGGAAGGCAAAACCGCGCAGCGGCATCTTGAGGACCTGACCTGGGCGGGCGCGCGCGAACGCTATTCGCTCGACCGCTATCCGGAAGGCGTTCCCGCCGGCGTGCAACAACGCCTGCGCGACGAGCTTTCGCTGATCGCCAAGCTCGATTATGCGCGCTACTTCCTCACCGTCTATGACGTGGTCGCTTTCGCGCGCAATCAGGACAAGGAAATCCTCTGCCAAGGCCGCGGCTCGGCGGCCAACAGCGCGGTGTGCTTTTGCCTTGGCATCACCTCGGTGAACCCGGACAAGAGCAACCTCCTGTTCGCCCGCTTCATTTCCGAGAACCGCGGCGAGCCGCCCGATATCGACGTCGATTTCGAGCATGAGCGGCGCGAGGAAGTGATCCAGTACATCTACAAACGCTACGGCCGCCACCGCGCGGCGATCTGCGCCACCGTCGTGCATTACCGTTCGCGCCGCGCCATCCGCGAAGTCGGCAAGGTCTTGGGTCTGACCGAGGACGTCACCGCGGCGCTGGCCAAGACGGTGTGGGGCTATGGCGACGGCCTGCCGGACGATCACATCCGTCAGGCCGGCCTCGATCCGGACAATCCGGCGATCCGTCAAGCCGTCGATCTTGCCGACGAGCTGATCGGCTTCCCGCGCCATTTGTCGCAGCATGTCGGCGGCTTCGTGCTGACGCGCGAACGTCTCGACGAGACGGTCCCCATCGGCAATGCCGCCATGGACGAGCGCACCTTCATCGAGTGGGACAAGGACGACATCGACACGCTCGGCCTGATGAAGGTCGACGTGCTCGCGCTCGGCATGCTGAGCTGCCTGCGCCGCGGGCTCGATCTTTTGCAGGAGCATCACGGCAAGGATTATTCGCTCGCCACGCTGCCGGCCGACGATGCGGATGTCTACGCCATGCTGTCGCGCGCCGATTCGGTCGGCGTTTTTCAGGTCGAGAGCCGCGCGCAGATGTCGATGCTGCCGCGATTGAAGCCGCAATGCTTTTACGATCTCGTCATCGAAGTCGCGATCGTGCGGCCGGGGCCGATCCAGGGCGACATGGTGCATCCTTACTTGCGCCGGCGCGACGGCATCGAGAAGGAGCATTACCCCTCGCCTGCCCCCGAACATGGACCGGCCGACGAACTCAAAGGCGTTCTTCGACGCACGCTCGGCGTGCCGCTGTTCCAAGAACAGGCGATGCAGATCGCGATCACGGCGGCGAAATTCACTCCCGACGAGGCCGACGGCCTGCGCCGCGCCATGGCCACCTTCCGGCACACCGGCAATGTTCATCTGTTCCGCGACAAGTTCATCG